>SDBV01010629.1_pt1 | contig 12036 bp, 13 predicted proteins | sample 2277081 | NCBI WGS metagenome assembly SDBV01 (sample SAMN10402039, study PRJNA504765) | marine sediment metagenome | isolation source: marine sediment core GS10_PC15, 223 cmbsf | place: Arctic Ocean: Southern Knipovich Ridge | collected 2010 | reverse complement strand
AAATCGGCCACGATGGCAATGGTAATCTCCCGAGCCAGCTTGACCATACGGTCAAAGAGCCAGCGCGGCGCCTTACCATAGTGGAGGGGTAGATTGGCAATCCCGGTACGTGCAGAAGACAACGACAACCCCCGCCCTGAAGGCCATATCATCGAAAGTAAGCAATGCCTTCAGTATCTTATTGGTGAGCCTAAAATCCGAGACATATTGTAGGTCAACTAACACCACTGGAGCAAGCCAGTAGCGAAGAACAGGTAGACCTGTGTCCAGGCTGAGTTTGATGTGCTATACTGTCAGCAATAATTTGTTCCAAGATTGAAAACGAGGGCGGATAATGGAAATATGGACCTGGATTGGCATAGCCGCGGCTGTTCTGCTTCTGGGGGTACTCTTCGTCGCCAGGCGGAAGCGCTAGAATCTGAAAAAGCCTGAAACACCAACTACATAGCGCAGGTATCGCAACTGTCAGCGCCGCAGCTAGCGCAGGAGTTTCCCCCTATCATGGAGGACATCCCGCTCTCGTCCCTGGAGAAACAGGCAAAAGTGGACAATACCCGTTCCGCATCGCTTTCACACTGGGGACAGGAAGCCCCCTCGGTGGACTGGCTTAATCGACGCAGCAACTCAAACTTGACGTCACAATCAGCGCAAACATATTCATAAATTGGCATTTTCTCTTCTCCCTAGAATTAGTCTAAGCATTCCCGGGCTGTAAGTCAAGACGTGTAGTGGTAATCTCTATGAACTTTACCCTTCAATTTTTATAACCCCATCCCCCTTTATCACCCTTCCCCTCACTAAGGGGAAAGGGGAAGATTTTTTGAAGAGGGGCCTTGCCCCTCTTAGATACCCCCTCAAGGTTTCTCTATTGAAGGGGGCTTCGCCCCCTAAAACGCCTCGATAACGAAATCTTCACTTAGGGAGGCGAGTATTACTTTCAGAATGGCTTTCGAAGTGACTCAATCCAGGAGGTAAATATGATTTCATCGCACACGGTGAACTGCCTCTGATTAGCTGCCTTTCAAGCCTCCCAGACCACTTCACCACCAACAATGGTCATCTCAATTTTAATGTCCTTTATCTCCTCCGGGGGTGTTTGGGTAGGGTCATCGCTCAGTAATACCATGTCCGCCAGCTTGCCCCGGGTAATCGAACCTTTGATACCCTCCTCAAAGGAGGCGTAGGCGGCATTTATGGTATACATGGCCAGGGCCTGGCCGGCTGAAATGCCTTCTTCAGGTAGCAACTGCTGCCCCGCCTCGGCCTGCCGGGTGACGGCAGCGTAGATGCCAACCAGCGGGTTATCCGGGACTATTGGCGAATCTGAGCTGGCGGCAACAACCAACCCGCCATCAAGAAAAGACTTGATTCGGTAGAGCCACTGTAGCTGATTAGCCGGCACGGTAACCAAATACCTTTCACCGCTATAGTAGAGAAAGGGAGGCTGAGTAACCACCACCACCCGACCTTTGCACAGCCGTTCCAGCAAGTGAGGCGGGCACTCGGCACAATGCTCTATGCGATAGCGCCAGTCAGCCGGCGGCAGTTGGCTCTGAACGTGTTCCAGGGCAATAATCGCGGCTTCCACGGTGCTTTCCCGAATAGCATGAATGGCTACCTGAAAACCAGCCCGGCAGGCATCAAGTACCTGCCGGTTCAACTCTGGTTGCGGAGGGTAGAGATGGCCACCGATCTCGCTGGGGACAATCTTGGCCGCACCCAGGCGCAACTGACTGTCCCCGGAACCTGAAGTCAAGCCTGCCTCCTGAAACGAGCTCAGAACGGCCATGCCGGGCATCATATATAACCGACTCTTCAGTTTGCCCATATCCTTGAATCGGTGGTAGATTTGCCATCGCCGGAAATCATTGACCACCGTCGCATCCTGTAACGAGGTAATCCCCTGTGACAGGTAGTGCCGATTAGCCAGGGTTATGCCCTGGATCAGCTCCGTTTCAGATATTGGAGGCATTACCTTTTCCCTGACCTGACCCAGCATCTCCAACAGAAGGCCGGTGGGCTCGCCGGTTTCGAGGTCCCGGTCAATGAACCCACCGGGCGGCTCCGCTGTTTCCCGCGTAATGCCCGCCCGGGAGAGTGCCTGGCTGTTAAGCACGCAGGCATGCAGGGAGCGGTGAGAAAGCACCACCGGATGATGGGGCGCCACCTCATCAATGTCCCAGCGGGTTGGATGGCGTTTTTCGGCCAGATAGAAATCATTATAGTCGGTGGCAGTAATCCATTGGTCGGGAGGGGTACGCTGGACCTGGCGGCCAACAGCCGCCTTGATATCGGCAATCGAGCTTACTGATGACGGGCTCAGATCAATGCTGAGCAGCTTTCTCAGGAAGGAGAAAATATGACAATGGGCGTCATTAAAGCCGGGTACCAGGGTCTTCCCCTGGCAATCAATTACTTTAGTCCTGGCCCCCTTGACTGATTCCAGGCTCTCCTTACCCGCCACCAATAGAATCTTATCGCCCTTAATTGCCACCATCTCAGCCACGGGCTGACGGGAGTCTACGGTGATCACCCTAGTATTCCTAAGGATAAAGTCTGCGGCAGGCATTTTTAATCTTTCGCCATATCGCTATTACCCGGGACAATTGGCTTTCCGATGGATAACTGGCAATCAGCACTCAGCATGTCTACTCCCCCTTCTGGCTAGTCTAGCTGGTGGCATTGCCTGGCACCATCTTCTCGATAGCGCTTACTTCTGCCTTGCTCGGTCTGATCATCGTCCCCGGTGAGGCAGCCAGGAATTTTCGGCCACACTGCAAGCACTTGACGCATATTCCAACAGCGTAGCGATTCTTACAGTCCGGCGCCAGTATGTAGTCTACATGGGAAGCGATCACTTTAGCCACGGTCAGTCCCCCCAGTTCGCATCAACAATTTCCAGATCCCTGTCATAAGGAGCCAATACGGCAATAATCACGGTTAGCCTGATACATCACATGTCGAGATTCTAGTATCGCCCTCAATAGTTGTCAATATTCAGGCAATCCTGGCGATTTACCTTTCAAGAGAAGTAGCTAGCTTTGGCAGCTCTGAACACCAGGGTACGGATGGACGGAAAACATGCAAGGATAGAAAGAATACTGGCAACAGGCCGACCGGTTAACAGCGTCCACTAAAGTGTAGTATACTACTGGCAAACCAATACCACAATGGAGGTGCTATTGGATACCGCTCAACTGGCTGAGAAACTGGTTTCGTGGATAAGGGAGAAGGTATTGACTGGCGGTTGTAAGGGGGTGGTGTTGGGCATGAGTGGCGGGGTTGATTCCTCAGTAGTGGCCGTATTATGTCAGCATGCCTTTCCCCAGAACGTGCTGGGACTACTTCTGCCCTGCTACAGCCAGCAAGAGGACGAGGCACATGCCCTGGCGGTGGCCAGCCCGTTTTCTATTCCGACCAAAACAGTGGTGCTGGACAGTGTTTTCGACTCCTTAATCAAGGTACTGCCCGGCGAGCTCGTTGACCCGGCGGCTAACCGGCTGGCCAAGGCAAACCTCAAGGTCAGGTTAAGGATGCTCAACCTCTACTACTTCGCCAATCAGCTTAAATACATGGTGGTCGGCTCAAGCAACAAGAGCGAGCTCACCGTAGGCTACTTCAGCAAATATGGTGATGGTGGGATAGATATTATGCCCCTGGGGAACCTGGTCAAAGAAGAGGTAAGAGAGCTGGCCGCCTTTCTGGGCATCCCACCAGAGATTATTAGCAAACCCCCCTCCGCCGGCTTATGGCCGGGGCAAACCGACGAGGATGACCTGGGCTTCAGCTATCAGGAACTCGACCGCTACCTGGTCACCGGAGAAGCATCAGATGAGGTGCGGGAGAGGATTGAATCAATGTCGGCAGCCAGTAACCACAAGCGCCTGCCACCACCACTACCCACCTTCTAGGCCGGTAGGATGCTTTTTACCGACAACCCACCTTACACTGCTGGCATGATGAAACATTATACATTCAAGGATATCTTAAGGCTCGTCCCTGGAGAACCGGTGCCAAGGCGTGAGAATCGAGATACAGAAGATACCGTAGAAGAGACAATGAACTCACCATCAGTAACAACAAACCCTGATGCAGATATAAAGGAGGTGGCCCTGATTCTGAATGAAAGACGAATCAAAAAGTTACCGGTGGTAGATAATAGAAATAAACTCATCGGAATTATCTCGAGGGCAGATATAGTCAGGTGCTTGGGGAAACAATGAAGGAATATATATCCAAAATGAAGGGTACTGCTAAGAGTCCACCCGGAGTTGGATTAATAGAGATTATCTGGTCATGGGTGGGTGCCTTCTTCGGTATCGCTGCGGTGGCATTTATCAATTACAACATCCTTGAGGGGACAGACTTGGTTATGGTTATAGGCTCTTTCGGCGCTTCGGCTGTGCTTATCTATGGTGCCATTAAGAGTCCGCTAGCCCAACCGAGGAACCTTATCGGAGGACATATCTTTTCGGCTATTATTGGAGTAGCCAGCTATCAGGTACTCCAGACAAATATGTGGTTGGCTGCTTGTGTGGCAGTTGCCACGGCTATTGCCGTCATGCATGCCACCAAAACTCTGCATCCTCCCGGCGGAGCCACAGCCCTGATTGCCGTCATCGGCAGCACCAAGATTCACGCCCTGGGCTACCTATATACGATTATACCGGCCGGAGTTGGTGCGCTAATTATGCTCGCCGTTGCCCTCCTGGTAAACAATATACCCAAGAACAGGCAGTACCCGCAGTATTGGTACTGACGTGGATTTGACATCAATACCCTATTGCTTTAGGCAATTAGCTATGCTATCATTAAATTTGGACGAATATGACCACAGAGAAAGGGAAGGCACTCGAGCTAGCCATCGGTCAGATTGAGAAGCGATTTGGCAAAGGCTCAATCATGAAGCTGGGAGAATCGGCCGCCAATTCACCGGTGGAGGCTATCCCCAGTGGCTCACTGGCATTAGACCTGGCCCTAGGAATAGGGGGCATTCCCAGAGGGCGGATTACAGAGATATTTGGTCCGGAGTCCTCAGGGAAGACTACGCTGGGTCAGCACGTAATTGCTGAAGCGCAGAAGCAGGGAGGTATCGCTGCCTATATTGATGTTGAGCATGCTCTGGATCCCTCTTACGCCCGCCGTTGCGGGGTCAATGTTGATGAGATGTACATCTCTCAACCGGATGCCGGAGAGCAGGCTCTGGAGATTACCGAGGCGCTGGTCAGGAGCGGGGCAGTCGATGTAATAGTAATTGATAGTGTCGCCGCCCTGGTACCCCGGGCTGAAATTGAGGGCGAAATAGGGGATACCCATGTTGCCTTACAAGCCCGCCTAATGTCACAAGCCTTGAGAAAGCTGGCTTCCGCCATTGGTAAAACGGGAACCGCAGTGATATTCATCAACCAGCTAAGAGAAAAGGTGGGTATTGTCTTCGGCAATCCTGAGGTGACACCCGGGGGCAGAGCCCTAAAGTTCTATAGTTCAGTAAGGATAGACTTGAGACGTGCCGACACTATCAAGCAGGGAACCGAAGCAATAGGCAGCCACGTCAAGGCCAGGGTAGTCAAGAACAAGGTGGCACCTCCCTTTAGAAGTGCTGAGTTTGACATCATGTTTGACCATGGCATAAGCCGGGAGGGTAACCTGCTGGACCTTGGCGTAGAGCTGGGGCTAGTTACTAAGTCTGGTGCCTTTTTCTCCTATGGTGATGTTCGTCTGGGGCAAGGCAGGGAGAACTCCAAGCAATACTTGAGCAAGCACCCTGAGCTTGCTCAGGAGATTGAGCAGCAGATTAGAGCCTCAGCTATTCACAACCCATCATCTTCTAGCCAGTAATTAGAATTTCTATAACCCGATAGGTCAATAGATAGTAGATGTAACAGAAGCTGAGGTATAGGCCTCAGCTTTGTTTGTTTGAGGAGGTAGGGTGAGCTAATGCCGAAGGTAACCGCACTCCGTACCGGAAGGGGGCGGGGAAAGCGGGTTGACATATTCTTAGACGGTAAATTTGCTTTCAGCCTGGAAGCTGAGGTAACAGTCAAAGAGAGAATACAGGTTGAGCAGGTGCTATCGGCCAATGATATTGAGGCACTGGCCAGGTCTGACCGCTTTCAGCGTTGCCTTAATGCCGCCGTCCGCTATCTCAGCTACCGACCCCGCAGTGAATCCGAGCTGAGAGAGAGACTGCGTCAGCGTGGTTTTGATGGTGATACTCCGGAGGCGGTACTGGCCAGGCTGAAAGGGCAGGGATTGGTGGATGATACCGCTTTTGCCCAATTCTGGAAGGATAATCGCCAGTCCTTCAGCCCGCGCAGCCGATGGCTGACCAGGCTGGAACTGAGGCGCAAGGGCGTGGCTGACGATACCATCGACCAGGCGGTGGCAGCTATTGACGATGATGATAGTGCCTACCGGGCAGCCCTGACTAGAGCTCAGCGCCTACCCCGGTCTGACTACGAGGGCTTTCGCCGCCGATTAGGTGCATACCTGAAGCGGCGCGGATTTAACTACGAGGTGATAAATCATACCGTGGAACGGCTGTGGCAAGACCCGGCGAGTAGCTCAAGATAGTGCCTTGACCCCAGCTGAAAGTTGCCAAGGGAGGTGAGAAAATGGAAACAAGTTTGACCATTATTTTATTAATCGCTATTTTTGTCATTGGTGTCATTGGCGGCGGCGCCATTGTCTTCTTCTTCCGGCGCATGGTGATTAACCGTCAGCTCCGGATCGCCCAGAGAAAAGCGGCCAGAACAGTGGCTGAAGCCAGAGTTGAGGCCAAAGAAGTGCTCAATGTGGCGAAGGAAGAATCGGATAAAATCAAGGCAACATCTGGAGCAGAGTACCGCGAACGGCGTGCTGAGTTACAGCGCCAGGAGCACCGTCTGTCCCAGAAGACGGAAACCCTGGAGCGCCGGTCAGAGGGCATGGAGCAACGTGAACGCAACCTGATTAATAAAGAGAAGGGAATAGAGTCAATCCGCGCCGACCTGACCGACGTCCGAGACCGGCAACTAAAGCAACTGGAGCTGGTTTCAGGGATGTCCAGCAATGAGGCACAGCAGACCCTGCTTGAGAGAATAGAAGCTGAGATGAAAGATGAAACATCAAGGCGCCTGCGGGAATGGGAAAGTGAGTTAAAGGAAGAAGCAGATAGAAAAGCCCAGGGAATTCTGGCTCAGGTTATCCAGCGTTCCGCCTCCGATGTGGTGTCTGAAACCACGGTACTCAGTGTTCCCCTCCCCGGTGACGAGATGAAAGGCCGGCTTATCGGGCGAGAGGGTCGCAACATCAGAGCTCTGGAGCAGGCTACTGGTGTCGACCTGATAATTGATGACACGCCGGAGGCAGTGACCCTGTCCAGCTTTGACCCGGTGCGGCGAGAGGTAGCCCGCCTGGCTTTGACCAAGCTGATCGTTGACGGCCGAATCCACCCGGCTCGTATTGAAGAGGTGGTAGCCAAGGCCAAAGAGGAAGTAGATGCCACTATCTTTAGTGCCGGTGAGCAAGCCGCCTATCAGGTGGGGATACAGGGACTTCGCCCGGAGCTAATCCGGCTTCTCGGTCGTCTCAAGTATCGCACCAGCTACGGGCAGAATGTCCTGGGTCATAGCACTGAAGTCGCTTATATGGCCGGCATGATTGCTTCAGAATTGGGAGCTAATGTGACCACCGCCAAGAAAGCCGGTCTACTGCATGACATCGGTAAGGCAGTAGACCGTGAGGTGGAGGGGACTCACGCCACTATCGGGGCTGACCTGGTTAAGCAATGGGATAAATCATCTGAGGTCGTACAGGGCATCGCCGAGCACCACTTTGAGACTAATTCTACCAGCCTCTGGGGCTATATTGTCTCAGCGGCCGATGCTATCAGTAGTGCCCGCCCCGGAGTGAGGCGTGAGTCATTAGACAGCTACCTGAAACGGTTAAGGGCACTGGAGGATATTGCCAATAGCTTTAAGGGGGTGGAGAAGTCCTTTGCCATTCAAGCTGGGCGTGAGGTGCGCATTCTAGTCAAGCCAGAAGAGATTGATGACCTGGGGGCAATGAGGCTTGCCCGGGACATCGTCAAGAAGGTAGAGGAAAGCCTGGCATACCCGGGGCAAATAAAGATTACTGTACTCAGGGAAACCAGAGCCGTAGACTACGCCAAGTAGGAGGTATCAGCCGGGAGAAGAAGCCAGGCTCTGGCGAAGCGTCTATCCCCGGCTGAAGAGCCAGTGTTAATATTAGCCGTCGGTGACATAATTGGCCGGCCGGGTAGAGAAACGGTAAAGGAGCTTTTGCCTGGCCTGAAAGAGCAATACGGGCTAGACCTGGTGGTTGCTAACGCTGAGAACGTAGCTGGTGGTTTTGGTTTAACCCTGGCTACAGCCAGAGAACTACTTGATGCCGGCGTTGATGTGCTGACCTCGGGTAACCATATATGGGCTCAGAAGGAGATTATTCCCCACCTCGATGGTGAGCTACCCATTTTACGGCCGTTAAACTATCCCCCAGGAGTGCCTGGCCGGGGTTATACGGCCAACAGCCAGACAGTGGTGGTCAATCTAATCGGCAGAACCTTTATGGATAATTTCGATTCCCCGTTTAGAGCTATGGACCAACTACTATCTGAACTCAGGCCCAAGCCACCGGTTATTATTGTTGATTTCCACGCTGAGGCGACTTCGGAGAAAATGGCCATGGGGAGATACCTGGACGGTCGAGTCAGTGCTGTGCTGGGCACCCACACCCACGTGGGCACCATTGATGCCCAGCTACTACCCCGGGGTACCGCTTATGTCACCGATATTGGCATGACCGGCCCGATCGACTCAATAATAGGTTGTAACCCCGAGGACGTGCTCCAGCGCTTTCTGACCATAATGCCTCACCGTTTATCGGTCGGGCAGGGCAAAGCAATGCTAAATGCCGTTCTGGTCAGGGTAGATGACGAAAGTGGTAAGGCACTGAGCATTGAGCGAATCTATCGGGAGGTGGGATAGCCGTGTCTACGGTAGACCTCCATATACATTCAACTGAATCTGACGGCCGGCTCAGCCCGGCAGAGGTCGTCCGTAAGTCAGCCGAAGCCGGATTAACCGTTATCGCCCTGGCTGACCACGACACGGTGGATGGCATTGTTCCCGCTCTGGAAGCTGCCGAGAGTTTTCCCGGGCTAAAGGTGATACCCGGCGTTGAAATCAGCACCGATACCCCCAAGGGCGATGTTCATCTGCTGGGTTACTTCATTGATTACACTCACCCGGAGTTAATGGCTACCCTGGCCAGTCTGCGTGATTCCAGACGGGAGCGGGCCAGGGCAATGATTAGCAAACTAAAGCGCCTGGGCATCCACATTGACTGGCAGCGAGTGCAGGAAATAGCCAGTAGTGGCTTAATCGGCCGTCCTCACCTGGCTCAGGCTATGCTAGAGAAGGGTTATATCGGCTCGATCAAAGAGGCATTTACCAGGTACCTCGCCTGGGGTGGGCCAGCCTATGTCAGGCGACATAAGATAACCCCGGCCGAAGCAGTGACCCTGATAGTCAGGGCCAATGGTCTGCCGGTACTGGGTCACCCGTCCTACATTAATGACCCGGAGATGATGATTACCGAGCTAAAAGCGGCCGGCCTGGTGGGTCTGGAGGTTTACTATAAAGACTATGGCGAAGAGGCCAGAAATAGTCTGCGCCAGCTAGCTGGTAAGTATGGCCTTATCACCACCGGGGGCAGCGATTACCACGGACTGGATGATAGCACCGAGACGATGATCGGTGCTGCCGATGTACCGGAAGAAGCCGCCGGGCAACTTATTGCTCTGGCAGAGCAGCGAGCGCTAAAATTGGCCAGACCCTGACATTTCAGGGCTGATAAATAGTCTGATAAAAGAGGGCTGATGACTATTGAATTCGGATTACTGGTAGTAGCTGCCTATCTTCTGGGATCGATTCCAACCGCCTATTTGATTGCCCGGTGGAGGCGGGGGATAGACATCCGGCAATATGGCAGTGGCAATGTTGGCGCAGCCAATGTGCTGGCCGCTGTTTCCAAGCGGTGGAGTATTCTGGTAACTATTTTTGACATCGGCAAAGGAGCACTAGCCGTCTGGCTGGCCCAGCGGCTGGGGCTTGAAGCCTACCAGCAGGTAATAGTGGGCCTTATTACCATTATCGGGCATAACTGGTCGATATTTCTTCGCTTCCAGGGCGGGCGCGGCGTTTTTACCAGCCTGGGTGTTATTACCATGCTCTCCTGGAAACTGGGTTTGATAGTCATGGTGGTGTCTTACCTCTTCGCCCCATTCCGGCAGTTACCCTTTGGAGTAACGCTGGCACTGGCCTCTTTACCTGTTTTCAGCTGGTTCCTCAGCCAACCACTGGGCATAACCGAGAGACTGCCAATTACGCTGGGCTTCATTGCAATATTCCTGCTGGGACTAACCAAGAGACTGATAGTACCAAAAACTCCGCTTAGCGAATCAGTGTCCCGGTCACAGCTATTGATTAACCGTCTACTTTTTGACCGGGATATCAGGGATAGAAGAGCCTGGATAAGTCAGACCCGTCCTGAAGTAAGCTCAATGGAACAGCCCCCGGAGCCAGAGGGAGAATCCGGGGAACATTAACCGGTACCATGGGGTACTGCACCCCTTTATCTCAACCTGCCCCGATTAGCTACCCGGAAATAATCATCAGCAACGTCAATCTGGAGACGAATTAATGATTTTTAAAGCAGCCGCCTGGGGATTAGTTTTTCGGCGGGCCAGGTCGTCTACCAGTTCGTCCAAATAGTCCCTGTCCATTTTCTCAATATAATGCTGAAGAGAGCTTTCAATAGCCCACGCCAACTCCAGCCTGGCTCTGGCTCTACGGCGTTTTTCCAATTCCCCGCCGGAGGTAAGGAAGGCTCTATGGCGCAGGATTTCCTCGGCCAACTGCTCACTGCCTTTGGCAGAGACTGCCTCGGTTAAGACGATAGCCGGCTGCCATTCACCGGGAAGTCGGGCTTTCATTCCGAGCATGGCCTCCAGACCCATCTTCAAATCTTCGGCACCATCTCTATCCGCCTTATTGACGACAAAGATATCAGCCGCTTCCAGGATACCAGCTTTCATCATCTGAATTTCGTCTCCCATCCCCGGAGTCAAAACAACGATAGCGGTATCAGCCACCCGGGTAATATCCACCTCCCCCTGCCCTGAGCCTACTGCCTCGACAAAGATGATGTCTTTACCCATGGCATCCATGACATGAACGGTGTTTACCGTGGCCTTTGACAACCCCCCTTTCCAGCCCCGGCTAGCCAGACTCCGAATAAAGACATCCCTGTCTACGCCATGGTTCTGCATCCTTATCCTGTCCCCCAGTATCGCCCCACCGGTAAAAGGGCTTGTCGGGTCGATAGCCACCACACCGACCGTCATACCCTTCTTCCGAAAGGTATCTATCAGGTTACCGACCAGAGTACTCTTACCGGCACCCGGGGCGCCGGTGACGCCAACGATGCTGGCCCGTCCGGTGTGGAGATAGACGCTCTCCAGGGCCTCAGCGGCGCCAGGTACTTCATCCTCAAGGCTTCTCATCAGCCTGGCGGCGGCCAGAACATCGCCTTTCAATACTTTACTCACTGGGTCCATCTTCACCTCTATATGAGCCAAGTCTACCCGGAGACGTTTACGTTGTCTCTGGTCCAGTTAACCATTTCTTCAAGGGGTGTGCCCGGTAGAAACACCTCCCTGATGCCGGCCTCTTTCAGCTTGGGAATATCTTCCTTAGGAATAATACCACCGCCAATCACGGTAATGCCGCCGGCTCCCTTTTCCCTGAGCAGTTTCATTACCTCAGCAAAAAGATACAGGTGAGCGCCGGAAAGACAGCTGAGACCGACCAGATCAACGGCCTCCTGGATAGCCGCCGTGGCAATCTGCTGCGGTGTCTGGTGCAGGCCGGTGTAGACCACCTCAAAGCCGGCATCCCGATATGCCCGGGCAACGATCTTGACGCCACGGTCATGACCATCCAGGCCCGGTTTGGCGATTAGAATCCTCAGTTT
>SDBV01010628.1_pt1 | contig 12037 bp, 11 predicted proteins | sample 2277081 | NCBI WGS metagenome assembly SDBV01 (sample SAMN10402039, study PRJNA504765) | marine sediment metagenome | isolation source: marine sediment core GS10_PC15, 223 cmbsf | place: Arctic Ocean: Southern Knipovich Ridge | collected 2010 | reverse complement strand
TCGTTTCGAAAGCATCTACGGCTTGCTGTGTACTTTGAGAAGAGATAACTGTCAAAGCCTTTGATACAGCATTAGTCAAGATAGCAGCTGCTGTTGTGCTGGCTTTAGTAATTGCATCATCTATAGCTCCGTCAGACCCAGTACCCTCTACTCCAGTTTTAGCTGTGGCTAGAATAGAGGTAGAAGCTTCATCAGCCCTTGTCAAAGCATTAGATAGAATGGTAACTACATTGGAGGCTGGGTCTAAAGAGGCATAGTCAGAGTTATCGGCTATAGCTTCTACTCTAAGATCACTATGGTCTGTTGTTACATTTATGCCGGTAGCAAGAGTATTGAGGTTATCGGCTGCAAGTTCCATTTCATCAGCTCTGATTGCAGGATCGGGAGGTTCTGCTCCTGACCAAGCATAAAGTATAGCTGGGAGGTCTCTTATCTGTCCTGCTATGCCAAAATCAGTCTGTGGTGAAGCAGCTCCTCCGGTATCATTGTAACCACCAAGGAATTGTGCTAAATACTGTTGTTCACCAGCTAATGCAACTTGCTGACTTGCACCACCACCCATATTAAACCTCCATTGTTATATAAGTCTGTTCAGTTGCTCTTCCAGTAGCTTTAGCTAATTGTCTGATTCTGGAATTAAGCGTAAAGGCTGTTATGAACTTACAACCCAAGAACTTAGCATATCTTGATAAAGTCACAAAGCCTAATTCATACTCTCTATCAGGGATAACTTCTGTCTTAAGCGAGAAGAAACTATAAATGAGAAGAGACCTTACCCCTGTCCCAAAGTCCTCCTGTAGACAAGTAGTACCTATAGCCAGAAGCTCCCTTGGTTCCTCTTCCTGAGAGTACATAGCCCAAACTTCCATCTCTCCAGTTAGACATTTCTCTAACATGGTCTTAGAATCTTCCTCTGTGTAAGTGGTGGTAGGAGGAAGGGACTGTTGGATGGAGAAGTTGATCTCCTCCCAGAAATCGGAAATCTGCTCCTTAAGCAACTTAATCAACATTATACAAATTCCCTCTCTATGAACCTTTGAACAGAAGCCTCCGTACCTCTGACGTAGCGTCTATCTTGAGCTTTCCACTTGGCTCGGAAGGAATGGATTCTGACATTGTTGTAACGGGTTACTCTAATAGCCGGCATAAAGAAATTGGCTGAAATATTCACTCTAGCGGAGCCACTGTTATTGATTTGTACCCAATCCGATTTCCTCCAAACCCCCTCCTTATCCATGTCATACCTAAAATAGACACAGACTTGAGGAACCTCTCCCCACTCTCCAGATAGTTCAAGAGATTCAATGTGTTGTTGACCTGAGAATCCCAAGTCCTGTTTATCAACTACAGCTTCAAACTGATTATCCTGAGAGTCAACAAAGATACCTACTATATGTCCCTCTAGATTAAAGCAGGAGATTATCTTCTTACTGGTATGACCTAACCCTGATCTCGTTAGGATTTCAGTTCCAGTACCATCAGCTACATAGAATTCATCTTCCTCTTCGTTATAGGACATTACTATATCTCCTGTAATGGTTCCTTCCGGGAATACTTTAGAGTAGAAATATTCTTTGTAGCCGAGTGTCTGAATCTTAAAATTGGCATCAACCACTCTCAGCTTACCGTCATTACCCAAGTAAACCTGCTCTGGGTTGTCTTCATTGTCATTAAGCACAGCACAGCCTCTAGTAGGAATACCTATCTTAGATAGCTTCTCAAAACCAAAGGTAGAAAGTTCATTGTCTATCAAGTTATGAGTGAGAACAGCCACACCATCTTCTCCATAGACTATTACTCCCTCCTTCATAGGGAGGATGGCTTGGATAGAGCCTTGAAAGGGCATAGGCATAAATCCCATCTCGTTCCTCTCGAAATGCTCAATAAAGAGGGGATTCTCTATATCATGTACTGTATCACCGGAACCTCCTGTAATATCAGCACCACCAACAAAGGTTCCAGCATTAGCCTCTGTAATGGTTACAGTAATATCATCACGATCTCCACCTTTTCTATTCCTGACATAAACGAAGGAAGTGAAAATACGTCTAGCATAAACCTTTCTGCTCTCAGCATCCAGCACTGCACCAAAATTAACAGCATTAGCAACGATAGTAGCCCCTATCTCTACATGATGATCTGAGGTAGGAGTAGTCTTAAAGGTAAAGGTCTCAGTTCCTATTACAATCTTATCTCCATCAGTAGGAATTAAGGCTACACCTATAATAGATATATCTTGTGTACTGGGAGTTCCTCCATATTCACCAAAGATACTCTTCTCAGGGTAGAGGAGCCAGTAAAGGTCTCCTGCTCCTCCTCCTATTGTAGACCACATGACGTAGTTTTTGTCTATAGAGGTAGAGAGGGAGAAAGAAGAGGGAAGTTGGGTTTGGTATTTAGATAAATAAAAGTCCCAGTCAAAGTTATTGCCAGACCAAAAGTCACTGGATGAGAAGCCTCCTAAGATTGATCTGCCTCTAAACTGACACCCTGCCTTAACAGTAACGTCAGTTTGAACTAAAGTGTTAGTAACATCTCCCAGCTTGAAAACGGTGCACCCATCCTTAATCAAGAGCCAACTAGTACCAAAGTCAACGAAGTGCCAGATACCTCCACCTTTAGGGACAGTTCCTACTGTAGTCCTATCTATGTAATTATAAAGGGTTAGCTGGGTGGTACTCCAATCGGATTCATCTATAGTATAGACAGTGGTTTCGTAAGCTAACAGGGTTACAGCCTTTCCTCGGAAGAGTTGAGGAAATGGAAATTGGACATCAGACAGGGAGAGAGCTTCCTTAATGGGGGTGTGGGCTAGGAGTCCAAAAGGAGAAGGTTTGCAATTAAAAAGGTTATCCATGAAGCCGGTTCCGAATCCCTGTCGATAATCCGGTCTCTTCCCCTTAGTCAAAGCCTCAGAAAGGTCTACAGAGAACTCTTTCACAGGACAGCCTTCTTCTTCTTAGCCTTGACTGAAACCTTCTTGCCTTTAGCTAAAGGAGGAGCCTTTTGGGCTTTCCTTTTAACAGCTTCCGCTAGTTCTGCCTTCTCAGCCTCTACCTTAGCTACTCTTTCAGCCTTAGCTACTCTTTCAGCCTCTTCCCTTTCAACATCTTTCAACCTAGCTATTTCCTTAGCTCTCCTAGCTAAGTCAGCTACCTTAGCCTTCTCAATTACCTTCCTTGCTTTCGCCTCAACTATCTTCTTCTGTTCTTCTACTACTAAAATCTGCTTCTTCCATTGTAGCAACATTCCCCGATAGGCTATGACTACATAATTAGAGGTAAATCTGTGATTCCTAACAATGTTACTTCCTCCTGCCTCATCAGAGATAAAAACATCACCTATCAAGGCTCTAATATCTCCTCCAATGGTAGTCTGGATAAAACCGGTCTTATTAACTCTTTGGTATCTGACAACCAAACCAGTTTTTTTGCTACGTGCTAAATGGAGTTCTCCCTTCTCCTTCTGAATTGCTCCTATTTCTTTTCCCACAATACAGTCTCCTTCTATTTAACCGGACATGACATGATCGTCATCACCGATTTCTTGATCTATGAAATCATTATCAATACCCTTCAAGGTTTCATCTATCTCTCCTCTCCAATCTCTTACTCCTGTAAAATTCCTCAAGCCTTTCTCCATAACTGCTCTACAGGCATCTAATAAGAGATAGGGGTACTGGACTAGCCAATAAGAATCATCGGTTATAGCTGCAACTTCCCTCCATTTGAACTTCCCTATTACCTGTAAAGTAAAGGTAGCATCAGCAGGAGGAGCTATGATTATCCTCTTGTACTCATGTGGATTGCTATACCGGATTAGGTTCCTACCAAAGGTAGCTGAGAAGGTATTTAGAGTCAAGGTATCCTGTTCTGGTGTAAGGGCTAAAGGTATCTCAGCATAATAGAGAGGAGTACCAGCATCCGTTAGTGCATAAGAAGTAGATACCCAGCCTCCAGAATAGACATAAGTAGCATTAGAATCATCAGTGTCTATCCAAATGTCACCAGCAGTAGTAGAACTAGGTGCTGAGTCACTATAATAAACTTTAGAGGGAATTGGTAAGAACTCATTCAGCATCCAATTATAATCCCTCTTAACCAGTTGCTTCCTAGCACCGGAACTATTAATGATATATATCTTGTCTATGGTCTTAAGATAACGAAGCTCTGCAAAGAAGCTATTAGCATAGATGTCTACCATAAACCAGAGAGGAGTCTTTAGGTGGGACACTCTGAGTTCTAGAAGGGAATGTGCCTCGTTGATGATGCGATTAGCACCTTTATTGGCTACAGCCCCACCTAAATTAGAGCCATCACTGTGATAGAGGTCGTGACGACCAGTCTCCTCAAGTAGGAGAGTTTGAAAGTCTCCTAGAGTCATACTATCTCCTTATTTGACTATCCCGTAGATTTGATAGACAATGCTAAGTCCCGCACTGTAAGACATTTCAGCAGTATCATTAGCTGCCGTATTAACAGTGAACCATCTTACCTGAGCTGCATCTCCGGGGTCTACCCAGACAGTACGCATCATAACCTGACCGTTAGAGGTAAATAGCATACTATCTCCTACTGCCAAAGAATATTCCTCAGCAGTGTTATAGGCAGATACTATAGTAGGAGAGGTAGCTGAACCACCTAGATAGTTATCTACCAAAGCGGTTGCTGCTTGGACTCTTACAGCCCTTAAATGGTCTTTGCTAGACTGTGTAGTGGTATCTATCCTAGAGTAAATAAAGAGAGGAACCATAGGCTCCGTTCTCTTAGTCTGATTGGATAAAGCCAAGGAGTCAAATAAGCTCGCAGCATTTCCCACTACAGTTTGACTATAGACTCTATCAGTATTAAAGGCTACTACATCTCTCAAACGGATAGCTTTAGTCAAGGCAGTAGTATCTACCTTTCCTCCAGCAACTCTGCTAGCTTTATTGGTGAGGATTATGGAGCCTTCCGCTAGGAGTTTAAGTCCTTGAGCTTCTACGAAGGAAGCTGAAAGGAGAACGATAGCGATTGCAAATAGTAACTTCTTCATGCTATACCTCCTCTCTTAGGCATCCTGACCAATTCCGAAGTGAAGTCCGAAAGTAGTCATGTTGTGAAATTCGAGTCCGGCAGACGTCCGGTACTCCTCAATTATACCATCAATCCCTAATGTATCAGGGTCATCTGGATTGTTTTTCAGCCTAATAAGCCTCGTATCTCTTCCGGGAAGGGTGCAGTATGTCAACTTGCCGGGATCGAAAGTTATAAAGCTATTGTAATAACTTCCATGAGCTCTGTGGTTAAAGAGAGGATGAATCATCAAGAAGAGAGTACCCATAGGAGAAATGATTCTCCTAACATTCAAACCGTAGGCAATTGTGGTCTCATCAATGTTGTAGTCAGAAGTCTCTCTAACTGCCTGAGCCAACCCCTTGAGGGCTCCTGCTCCGGTGAAACCGAACTTACTGGTCGAGCCATACTTGAAGACAGTCTCCATCAAGTCATCGAGGTAGAATATACCAAAGTCTAGCCACTTCTCACCGATATAGGAAGAGTTAGTCCTAAAGTCATCTACGTTAGCAGATGCGTTAGTCCTAATAGCTGTAGTGAGTCCCATAGTGGTTCTAGCCAGTTGATTGTTGGCTCCTGTCTTTTGAGTCCTGACACCATGCAGGAAGGCAAATTCCTCTTCCATTGCATGAAGTTGGAGCTCTTCCCTTCTATACCGCTGTCTTGCATCTCCTGTTCTGAGATGAGTGACGAGGGCGTCACCGGACATGGTATAAGGAGTACGGAAGTTCTGAGTGTAGTTGTAGAACGGTGAGGGTTCATAGACTATTCCGGTTCCTACTCCCGTTCCCTCAGCGTTGATTGTACCGGATGCGAAGATTTTGTCGCAGTCTCCCAAGTACCTAGGGGTACTGAGGGAAGCCCCATTGTCATCGTCTTCCAGCAATTTAACTGCAATGTAAGAACTTGCACCATCCAGATGAGTTCCTACACACCTACCTGTAGTATCTAACGACTGATAGGTAGAGGAAAAGAGAGTAACCTGATGGTCAGCCTTGAACTCCTCAGCTACCAGCTCTGCTACCTTTACATAGACTACATTATCCTCTGATGCTCCAGTGGGATAGGTAGATGCGTAGCCAGTAGCTAATAGTGTATCCGAATAAATGGCTGTGATAGAGCCTCCCTGAGACGGAAGGTCTTTATCAAACCAGTTAAAACGAGTGTCATCTACTATCCGGGAAGGTAATTTACTTAACATCCCTGTTAAAGGGGTGTCACCATTGGGGAAAAGATAAAATATCTTCTCATTGTAGTTAGTCGGTCTCTGCCCACCTAAGGCAGTATCCCAGTGACCAGACCCTACCATACCCATCTTGATTAAGTCTTGTGCCATTGTTTAACTCCTTAAGTTTAAGTTGAGAATATTACAACCCAGTACCGACCTGTACTGAAAAAGATTATTATATCTTTAATGGTCTGAAATGCTGTGTTGCTTATTGCCGTTCCTGCATCACCACCATCGGTGATAGTGATGGTAGCTCCCTTCTCGTTTTCCATAACGAAAGCCATTCCTGCTGCCTCAGCTACAGGAGGGAGAACCACAGTGAAGGTATCAGTGGTCTCCCAAATTGTATTCCTTTCGTTGAGAGTAAGAGTAGCAGCAGCAGACTTTCGTACTGGGGCTGCTGCCTCTAAGGCATCAGTTACTCCTTTGTAGTGTTTATCGAGTGTCATATTGTCTCCTAGTTAATTACTAGTCTTTACCTAGAGCTTTTTCCATCTCCTTCTGTTGACTAGTCATTTTACCGGCTTTAGCCATCCTACTTCGGTCTTGACTAGAGCCTGTTTTCCGAATTATTTGACTTCGGTTCCGTTGTCTGGGAGACTTCTTTTTCTTAGTCCTGTCTCCCTCAGCTTCGGGTTTGAGGTTTAAGAACGATCTAGTTTCCACATTAGTCAACTCCAGCAACTCATCAACAGACTTTTCAGGATAGGCTGATTGGTTCTGAGCAAGGGTTCTAGTAACAGTAGTACTGTACTCTGCTAAATCCTTGTTCTTTTTAAAGAACTCTTCCACCTTGTTCCTGATTTCTGCTGTCTCTTTTTGTGCTGATGCTATGACCTTAGGTGTACTTCTAATTGCAGTCTTAGCTCCTGCCAAAGCTACTTTATTTAAAAGCGTATTGAATTTACTTACCTCTATTGTGAGTTGAGGGTCTTGGTTTTTATCCTCTGTTATTCGGAAGATATTACCGAGCTCCTCTTGGGTAATGTATTGAACTGGTTGCATTGACACTGACTCTGTAAACTCCTCAGAGACTTGACCTTTGGTTAAACGGGCACTAAGTAAATCAATGCCTGAGAACCTAACTCCAAGGTCTGCTTCCTCTTCTTTAGTCTCTTTCTCTTCCTCTCCCTCCTCCTCATCTTCCTCTTCATCAGCGAAGTCGTCAGTAGCGAGGGTAGTATCTTCCTTCTCGTGGTCAGGAAGTCCATCTTCGCCTAATTCCTCTTCCTCTTCTCCTTCTCCTTCACTATCCTTTAAGTCTACTTCCTCTTCATCAAAAGCCACTTCCTTTTCTTTCTTAGCCATTATTGGTCTCCTTTTCCAACATTTCTTCTATCTCCTCTTGCTGAATCCTTTTATCATCAGCAACTTGAGAGGTAAAGTACAGGGCTTGATCTAAACCTTGAAGCCTACCCTGTATATTTAATATTTCATTGGTGTCCGTTGCATTTTTAAACTCAGTGACATAGATGTCTTGCAACTCTTTTAGATAAGCTACAAGGACGTGCCAAACGGGGTTGTCTTGGGCAAAATCTACTATATCTGCTAGAGAGATGCCACCGTAGACCCAATTGCCTTTTTCGTCTACTATCTTGATGTCCTTGAACTTATTATTACCTGCCATCATTACCTTTCATTATACTGCTCCAACAGGAGCAAAGTTCCCTGCTTCTACACCCTGAGCTACTTGCTCATCAGGGAGGATTCTAGTCTTTCTCTTAAAGCTCCCTACACTCTTGATACCGAGTTCCTGAAATGTAACCTCAGCTAGCTTCTCTACATCAAAAGTTTGAGATAGAATCTCAGAGCCAGCCACTACCTGAAACATTTGTATTAGGGATTGAGCATTGACTCCACCTTTAGGAGAAGTCATTTTAGAGACGACATCAAAGTCTTGAAGAATGTCAAGTGGGGATACCCTCATTCTATCTCCCACCCCATATTGCTCTCTGAGGGTATCCTCCCAGTCGCCCACTGTCTTGACATAAGTATCTCTAGACATAAACTGTTGTGTGTCTTTAGCTATCATATAAGCTAACTGTTCTATTACTTGATTGCCTAGGATATTTGCTGAATTTTCTATTCTGGAAGCTGCTGAGACTCTAGTTCCTTCAAACTCAGTTGCAGAGATGTCCCCTGTGTGTTCTCTTGGTACACCTTGAACTGGGTCTGTGGTTGCTAGAACCTGTTTAATCATACTGTCCCAATAGCCCATGTCTACCATGTGTCCTGTGGTAACATCTTGAACCTTTAATTGATGAATCCCCTTGTCTAGGATGCCACGTCCTCTAGCAGGAGGACGGGCTAGGATTATCTTACCTCCCTTTGGGTTCTTGGCATCAAAGTAATTGATGAGGTAAGGATCGAGAACCATCATATTGTGAACTACTTTTCTGACACTAGCCATTCTCGATCTTATTAGCCAGTCCATAGTCTTTTGCATACCGAAGATCACCTGCATGTGGGAGATAGGAACTGCCGTATGACCATCATAGTTAGGAGCTCCCACTACCACTGGAAAGAGATTGTGATCTTTATCTAAAGGAGAGGCTCCAACTATTACTTGGTCTCCTGCTAAGAGGAATATCCACTTCTCTGGAGTCTTTTTACTTCCTAATCCCAATTCGTTAGGAATGATATTACAGAAAGATACAAGGAGATCAACTGGTCTTGATGTAGTAGTTCTCTCTCCATCAGAGTCAGACATGCCTTCGCCTTGTCTAACGTCATAGTCATCTTCAAGGTTAAGGACAGAGCGAGCATCGAAATGGTTCAACCACTTGACATTGAAGAGAGCCTTATTCCATCCTTCTTCTCCTAGGAGATGAGTGAAGTTAGTGGGACTGACATAGGCAAACATCTCACCCTCCTGTAACTTTTGAACAGGAGTATGAGGATCAGGTAATACTTTATAGGGGTCTATGGACTCAAGTCTGCTACCTTCATAAAGGAGGGTTCTGACTCTCTTTTTAGAGTCCTTTGGTGCTCTAAAGCCATTCTCCTTGTTAAGGATAGATTTAGCTAATGACAGGAGTTGATTGGGAATGGATCGTCTCTGTCTAACTGTCCTCATTCCCCATTCCTCTGTCCAAAACTGTGCAGTATGTCCCATGCCATAGGCATAAGATGAACGGATATTAGTGTAAAGCTCTGACCTCATATTAGCTTTAAAAGCTTGTCTGTCTACAGTTAGTTCTAGTAGGATGGCTCCGAGAGTGTCTTCCGGTTCTGTCCCAGTTCCCTCATAACGGAAGATAGTGTCAGTTAGGAATCTAGCAGAAGTATAGGTTACTAGAGTATCAAGGGAGGCATAAGAGACTGGGACTACGATTGAAGTTGGAGTTCTTTCATCATCGTCATCTATTTCGGTCTCATTCTCATCAAGGTCTACGAAGACTGAAAGGCTCCTATCTATCTTTTCATAAATGGGATACTTCTCCTGCATCATAGACTTGGATTCCATAGCCCTTGCCATTAAGTAATCTCTTAATCTATTATGTAGCTCGGAGTCCGGCTTTAAATCCAATCCGTGAGGATAGGAATAGTCATACTTCTCACTGGTAAGGGCGGAGGCTAACCCTGAAAGCTGCACTTTAGTAAATTCAGAATTAGGTTCAAACTGAGGCATTAAAGGGCTCCTTCTATTTCACCGTAGCCTACCATAGCTCCAACTCCCTGTAAGTGCTCTAGGTAGCTTTCTTCCATAAAGTCTTTGTCGTCCTTGTCGTACTTCTCTCCTGCTACTTGAACTATCTCTCCCCTGATTTTAGCTTTCTCTGGCATGAAGAATTGGAGAGTGTCTTGTAACCACTGGTGCATATAAGCTAGAGCATCAAGGAGATGGTTCTCTGGGGAGTGGGGAAACCCAAGACCCTCTTGGAGGAATAAGTGAGCTATGGATTTCCTAAAGTAAATCTCTCCCCGTCTCATATAGGGTTCGAGCCATTGGATTCTCACTGCTTTGTTGATGCCTCTAGGTTGTAAATAGGTCACGATGAAGTTCTTTCTCCTCTGGAGGCAAGCATTCTCCCAAGGATGTTGTATATGTTGCTTCTTTCCGGCATCCTCTACACACATATACATAGCTCCTAAATCATCTCCCATTCTGAAAGCTTCATCTATCTGATCGGAGGGCTTTAAGTGAGCCTTGATAGCATCCCGGACTAAGATACGAGTGTCTTTAGGGTCAAAGGAGATTCCTACTATGGAGGTATTGTCATCAAGAGGATCATCAGAGTTAGCTGGGTCTACGAGGATAGCTGAAATTAGGTTGTGATTCCTTCTCAAGACTCCTTCCGGCTCATTGTCCGGTATGTAGTTCTCGAAGTATTCCTGTTGAAAGCTCTGTTCCTCAGTTGCTACTAACTTGCACATTCGCTCTCTGACAAAGACCCTTGCCATCTTCTTCCTAGCGAAAGCTTCATACTCCATCTTAAGGCTTTCTGTAGAGTGCATTACTTCCCAATAACTCTTATAATTGTCGTCACAGATAGGGATTCTGATTGTCAACCAATCCGGGTCGCAGGCTAATTCCTCTTGCATGGAGTTGTAGTTAGAAGGATTACCTATGTTCAAGATTCTCCAATTGTCATAAGGGTCATCGGAATCTGAAAGTCCTCCTAGAATATCTCCAAAGAACCATTCTAATTTCTGTCGTCTAACAGTTTCAGAGTCCCTAGCATCTTCAAGGTCATCTACTAGCCAGAGGTCAGGTCTAAAGTCCCCCTCTATCAAACCTCTTACCTGCTGGTCATTGCCTCTAGGATGGATTATAACTTCTCTCTCGATTTTAGGCTTGCCATCGGAACCTAAAATGACTTGACCTAACTCATCAAGTTCCGGGAACTCCATGTTCCATTTCTCTTTGGTATCCTCGGAGCCTATCCTACCAGTAGGAAAGAACATACTCCTTAGTAGGGAATTAGATTGCATCTGTTTCTTAAGACTCTGGCTCTGAGCTATGGAGTGAGTAGCAGTTCTGGAAATGGGAACTATGTAGTGATAAAAGTCAAAGACTGCTCCTTGTGCCGGGGCTGTTAATTGGAAGAGAGAGGTTTTGCCTATCTTTCTAGATGCTATTATGTTGACTTTCTGTATAGTCCGATCATCTATGATGGAGCAGATAGCATCGTGCATTGGTAAATCTTTATCAGGTTCCTTGGGTAACCTTAAACCGGGTATTGGGCTGTCTGAGAAGGGGAGACGGAACCTTCCGGGAAAGAATACCTTAGAGAACTTCTTAGAGCTAGCTTTACATTGCTTTTTGACTTCCTCTAGATATGCCTTGTCCTTGAGAAGGGCTTGTAACTCTTTATCCTGTCTCCTCTGAGCCTCGGTTACTACAGCTTCATGTGCTTCTGTGGTGTCCATTATTCAGTTTCAGTCCAGTTGATTAAAGGTTTTAAGTATGCTACGTCAATAGCATTTATGGTTTCATCAGGAAGGGAGGATAGAGATAAGTCTAACCTCTTTCCAGCTATCTCTATTCCGGCGTCCTGTAATGCTAGAATTTCCTTGTTGTAATGTTTCCTCTTATCCACCTGAATAGGAGTTATGATTTTATCACCTTCCTGTGTTGACTTGAGGTTCCCCTTTTCATCCTTCTCTCCATACTTCTCTAAGAGAGATTCTTTGGCTTTCCGGTAATGAGTTAGAGCATCTTCGTACTTGGTGAAGTGTACTGAGAGTTTAAAGGTTAAGGGTGCATCTAGTTTCTCATTGCTTGAGAGTTTAGCCATTGATCCGGTTAAGG
>SDBV01010627.1_pt1 | contig 12037 bp, 16 predicted proteins | sample 2277081 | NCBI WGS metagenome assembly SDBV01 (sample SAMN10402039, study PRJNA504765) | marine sediment metagenome | isolation source: marine sediment core GS10_PC15, 223 cmbsf | place: Arctic Ocean: Southern Knipovich Ridge | collected 2010 | reverse complement strand
AATTTTGCGGCAAGTCTAAATATTTTTCCAGTTAGAAAATCAATTTTTGATTTAAATATTTCCTCTTTAGATGAACTAGTTAAATATTTTTTAAATCCTCTTGTTATGTTTTTTCTATGGCTTTTTCCGGCTGACTCATTTCTGAATAAAACAGATAAGCCAAAGCTAATTATAATAAATGGGATTAGCATAAATATCATCATTATTTAACCTCGATTTAATTAGTAAATATCCAGTATAAAGCTAATAGTACTTAACTCAATACTAATATACCTAACCTGGGTAGGGTTGGTCAACTATAAAACGCAAAAACATGTTAATGTATTGAAAATTAATAAAAATAACTTGTCTACTATACCCGGGTATAGTATAATATAAGTATACTGTTTTTTAAGGAGAGATAAAAAGGTGATGAATGTTAAGCAAAAAGAATATGTTCTAAAGAGACTAAACAAGGTCGAAGGACAGATTAGAGGAGTAAATAAAATGGTAACTGATGACAGGTACTGTATTGATATACTTACTCAGGCAAGAGCGGTTGTATCTGCAATACGAAAAGTGGAAGATTTAATTTTTAAACAACGTATACATAATTGTATTTCTTCCAGTATGCGCAGTCAAAATGAAGGGTATAAAACAGAGGAAATAAATGAAGTCATGGATATGCTTTCAAAATTCAGGCGCATGAAATAATAAATTTTGATTGCGGGGAATATGCTAAGAGAGATTGGTACTGTTGTAAAATTTAAAAACCGAATCGCCAGTATTTCAATTCCGAAAGAAGAAAAATGTAATGAATGCAAACATTGCATTAGAGATCCGAAAGAACTTTTATGCTTACTTTTATAGATAATAGAATCGGAGCAAAATCAGGTTACAGAGTTGCAATTGCTTTTAAGAAAATAGATCAGGTAATAGATGGTTTTCTTCTTTTTATTCTGACAACCGCAATACCTGGCTGTTCTACTGCAGGGATGGAGGCTATATAATGAAAAAAAGAAACATTTTAATTTTTTTATTTACAATGGCTGTACTACAATTTCCATTGTTTTCTGCACTATTCTTTCATAGTGGGAAATACAATAATTAGAAAAAAAGACCCCATAACCTTTTGTATAATTATGAAGTCTCAGATTGAGAATGAAAACATAAAAATCTCTTAATTTGTCGTGAGTTCATATCCAGCCCTTCTCCAGGCATTATATCCACCATCAAGTTCAAGGATATTTTGGTATCCTAATTCAACTAATTTTCGATATGCAGTTTTACTCATGCCGCCGCTTTTGCAATAAATTATAATTTGTTCATTTTTTCCAGGCAGAATATCAATATTATTTTCTATCTTATTATAAGGAATGCTTAAATCCGTTCCTGGAATTTCATCATTTAGAGGTATATGAACATTTATAAGAGTGAAATTCTTGTTAACCATTAATTGTTTCAATTCATCAGCATTGATTTGTACAATCTCTTTATCTGTCAAATCTTCATTACCCGATGAAAAACAAATAGTTCCAATTGAAATTAAAATTACAACCAAAACAATGTATTTTTTCATAAAAACCTCCTGTATATTATAAAATTATATCACGACATAGTATTGCATTGTAATAATAAAATTGCTACTTTAATAACAATAGTCAAGAAATTTTTCATTTTTTTTATTATCATTAAGTATAGTATTTATAAAACATCCGGATTGAGTATTATGATTAGCAATTAAATAAGGAGGGATATGAAAAAGCTGTTGCCGATGAATTAAATTTGAACGCTTTTAGGGCTGAGTGTCTCCCGGAAGACAAATTTAATAAAATTAAAACTTTACAAAAAAAACATGCTTTTGTTGTTAAAGCAGGTGACCGTATAAATGATTATTGCGGCTAAGAGATGTAAGATAAAGTCTCTGTCTGGCCGCATATCAATATTCTTTTCCATAGTGAGCAATTCAATATTATTAACAATGGCTTATAGGATATTAGAATGTGCCTGATTTTCTTTAAGAAAATTTCTAAAATCTATGTTTCATGCTGTCAGATAATACTGAGAATTTGAATCATTTATTAAGCAGAACAGTTTTACTCCTTAAATTGTGCTTTATAAAAAATATTAATGATAAAAGAAAAATGGAAAATAAAAATATCTGTAAAACACTAATAACATCGCCAAAAATAAGCGTTCCTCTGTCTGCCCGGATAAATTGAAGAGTAAAACGGATAATGGCGTATCCTCCGGCATGTAGGAATAGTATTGGTTTTAGCGATTTATCATCTTTTTTAAGTTTTCTTGAATATAGAATAATAATCGCCATTAAAATAATATCAAGGAAGATTTCGTAAATTTGAGTGGGATGCAGCCGTGCGCTATAGAGTGAATCAGAAGTTATAAGTCCATTTCTGAATGACCAATCCCAGGCAAAACTTGTATTAACTTTATCAACCACGAAATCCGGAATAATTAGTCCGTATTTAGGAAACCTGACACCTCAGGGAAGATCTGTTTGAATTCCATGGGCATCTCCATTAAGGAAACAGCCAATGCGCCCAACAGCTTGAGCAAAAAGAATAACAGGAGAAACAATTCCAAAAAACCTGTAGAAATCCATTTTTTTTATCTTCCCGTAAATGTAAGTGGATAGCATGCCCAGGTAGAGGCCTCCAGTAATACTGGCTCCTCCAGCTCCTGTAATGACAATAAGCGGGTTTTGTATTAAGAGATCAATATTCCAGAATATATAATGAGAAAGTTTTGTGCCTATTAATCCAAAAATCATCCCAACAAAAACCAGGTTCATTAAATGTGGCGATTTATACTCAAGTTTTTTTAAACGTCTCTGGATGAGTATATAGCCCATTAAAATAGCTAAAATAAATTGCTTCATAATAGGGAAGATAAGTAAAACCCAAATTTAAATGAATTGGAAACATAAAGCATACTCCTTTTTATATCATTAATTATATTTTTCTTTTATAGAAATTTATTATTGTTTCAGTAATAATAATATACTCTACCGGGGTATAGTAGGCAAATATATTTTAAAATTCCTTAAAGATTATAGATTAGAACAAGATTAACTCAAATTAGTATTTGAATAATAGATATTATTATTTCGAAGAGTTTCTTTTATTGGATATATTTCTGTCTTTGGTGATAGAAAATTCTTTTTATCAGCTAGTTTGAAAATAAGGCCGGTGATTAAAAGGAATATCAAACCTGTAATTGCTGAAAAAAGTACACGTTTTTCCTCAATCAAAGAAGAGAAAAAAAACATGTAACTAATTATTATGGATAATAAAATAGTAACAAGAGGTATTCCATATAACCATGCAGAAGCAATTAACACAGCCGATCCTTTGATACTAATCCTGACTTTTTGGCCTATGTTAAATGTGCCCTTTGTTTTAATCCATAACAATTGGCCGGAATCACCATAGCAATTATCTTTAATCCTGCATTTATCGCATTTAGCCGGATATTCAATCGATACTCCGACTTCATCCTTTTTTACTTTTCTTATAATTCCTGATTCGGTTTTTATATTCATTTTTGTATATTGATATTTACAGCATAAGCTAAAGTCGGACATTTTTCACCATATTCCGGTTTTGCTGTGTATTTATCGGTGTTAACAATTACCAGGTTCTCTTCTAAGGTGACAGCGGATTCATTATCGTCCTTTAAAGCGCTGCGAATACATAATTTACTGGCAATACATGCTTTTTTACATATTTTTCTGGCTATTGGGCCAGGATCTTGTGATTTACAATAAACAAATGAATTATAACTAACAGGATGAAGTTCAATAAGATTTCTGGGGCATGCTAAAACACATTTACCACAGGAAGTACATTTCTCAGCATCTACCCATGGAATGCCTAACTTACTAATTTTAATTGCATCAAATTCACATGCGGAAACACATGAACCCAGTCCGACACAACTATATTTACATCTTTTTGCCACATCCTGTGAATAAATTGCAGCTGCACAATCTTTTATTCCTTTGTAAATACCTGGGAAATAAGATGCATTCGTATCACCCTGGCAAAATACAACCGCAACTAATTTTTCTTTCAATTCACCTGTAAATTTTACATCCATCACACTGGCAATATTATGCAGTGTATCTTCACCTCCTACTCTTCAAAGGTCTATTTCTGTTCCTTTTAGGATTGCTTCTGCATAAGCAGCACATGAAGTATACCCACAGCCTCCACAATTTAATCCTGGTAATATTTCCTCAAGTTTAGCCTGTTTTGGTTCGACCTGAACAACGTATTTTTTATTTGCCTGTACAAGAAAAACTGAAAATAATAATCCAATACTCCCCATTGAAGAGCAGAAATTAACATTAAAACCTCCTGTCAGTTAAGATGCAAGTCCTGAAAATCCCATAAATGCAAGGGCTAATATCCCAGCAATTATCAGAGTAATGGCCGGCCCTTTAAATGGTTTTGGAATATCCGCTTTTTCTAATTGTTCTCTAATACCAGCCATAATTATAATAGCAAGAGTAAATCCGATACCTGCGCCAAATCCGAATATGACTGATTGAAGAAAACCATAATTTCGCATGGCCTGAATAAGGGCAACAAAAAGGATAGCACAATTTGTAGTAATTAAAGGTAGAAAAATACCAAGAGTACGGTATAGATTCGGAGATGTTTTCTTTATAAATAATTCAACAAATTGCACCAGAGATGCAATCACAACAATATAAGAGACATATTCTAAAAAAGGCATTTCAAGTTCAATTAATATATATCGATTTATAATCCATGTTACAATTGAGGTAATTGTCATTATAAAAGTTACTGCTATTCCCATGGATAAGGCAGAATCAATTTTCTTTGAAACTCCAAGAAACGGACATATACCTACAAAATATGATAAAACAAAATTATTAACTAAAACTGTTGCAATTAAAATCATTAAGTAGTTCACTTTTTATTCCTCAGCAGTACCGGCTTATTTTTCTGCATTATTTTATTAAATATTGCCATTAATATTCCTAAAGAGAAGAATGCGCCTGCAGGTAGTATCATAACAAGAAGTGGCGGAAAAACAATATCGATACAACAGCAATTAGTAATAATGTTGCTATTACAATATACATTATTCTTGATGTCGTAACCCAGCTGTGTGCATGAGGAGATGAAGTTAATATGAAGCTTTTTTCTTTATTAAACATTTGATTTATGATCCTTAAGAATTAATTTCATAATTTGCTCATTTGAATAACATTTTTAGCAAATCTTATCCAGCCAACAATTTTGATAAATGCAGGGCATACAAAAGCGCAGGCACCGCACTCCATTCAATCAAATAAATTCCATTTTTTAATTTCATCCCATGCTTTTGCTTTAGAAAATTCAGCCAGCTTTAATGGCATTAAATACATTGGGCATGCATCTGCACATCGTCCGCATTTAATACAGGGCTGCTCTTCTGAAGTTTTTTCATCTGTTATAAATAAAATACCGGAAGTTCCTTTACTTACAGAATAATCCAGACCAGAAATATAATTTGCCACAAAAAAAAGTTAAATTTGTGTTCGACTTTAAAAACAGACTTTTAATTTATTTCTTTTTTCATGTTGTTTCTTGAATGCTATATTCCTTATTTTAAATTCTATAGCCAGGCATCTTGTGCACTTATATTGGAATTACAAAAATTTGAAACAACATCATACAGTGCTCCTTGTATATCTGGCATAACTGCCATTCCATGTGCCATACTTGGAACTAGATCACCGGAATCTGCCGTTGAAACAAAATCTTTCATAGAAAGACGTTGTGGTGCAGCATATGGTTCTTCAGACATTCCAAGACGTACAGGAATAGAGCCTTTAGAAACGTTAAACGCTGTCTGGAATTCTGGTTCAAGAATTAATCTAGCCATATCTTTCTGAGCACCAATATTAGCAGGATCTATATCAAACATAATGAAACTATCAACATTAAAGAGGAATTTATCTGCTGTTTGAGGAGCAGCTACTGCTACATAATCAGTACCATGTTCTGAGCCTGCAGCTACAAATTCGCCTAATGCCCAGTCACCCATGAACTGCATGGCAGCTTCGCCATTAATTACCATAGAAGTTGCAAGATTCCAGTCTCTGTTAGGAGAACCTGGATCTGTAAAACTTAAAACCATTCTTAAAGTTTCAAATACTTCTACCATTGTTGCGCTTTTTAACGCGGAAACATCTGCATCTACCATAGTCTGCTGATAGAAATCAGTTCCACCAATTCCTGCAACAATTATTTCGAAAACAGTGGTTTCCTGCCAATTCTGGCCGCCCCATGCAACTGGAATTAATCCGGCTGCCTGTATTTTATTAGCTGCTGCTTCGCCACCAGAAGTCCAATAATGCAGTACTTCTACTTCACCAGGACCAAATGATTCTGATGTAGCTTCTGATTCGCCTGCCCCAAAAACGAATCCTGCAATTAATAGAAGGCTCAGCACTAATGTAGTTAGTTTTTTCATTAACTACCTCCTTAATTTTTTTTATCCAGGTTATTAAATAGCATCCTGAATAAAAAGAAATTAACATGGTTAAAGAAAAAATAGTATAAAGAGAAAGGGTGATTTTTTATACTTATAGGAAAATCACCCTTTTGTATGAGTAATTTTGACTCATATATTTAAATGTTTGAAGATATTTTTTACTCGCAGGTTCCAGGTGTTTTTCTACTGTTTCTACAATACTACCGGTTTCTAAAACATGAAAAGTGTCCTTATCATATTTTAAAGCATCATTATGCGGATAGATATCCTGATCGGTTTTACCAATAGCCTCTTCCATACTAACACCAAGACTTTTTAAATATGCTTGATTTGCAAAAGTACAGCGGCCTTCTCTATCATGACGCATCAGACTTTGCGGCATCATATCCACCATTTCCTGATAATAAAGCTTACTTTCCAGTAATTCTTTTTCTATCCTCTCCTTTTTTTTGATTTCAAATTCGAGTTGTTTATTACTTTTTTCTAATTCCATTGTTCTTTTTTCTACTAGATCTTCCAGATGATCTTGATGTAAACGTAGTTCTTTTTCGGTATTTTTAATTTTTTCAAAACTTCTGGCATTTTGTAAGGCTAAAGAAGTCTGGTCAATAAATGAGCACAGCATTTCTTTCTGGTTCTCTTCGATATGATATTGTTCAGACTTATAAAAACCTGCTTCTACCAAACCAATATTTTTTTTATTTAGACTAATTGGGGTGAAAATTCGGTTCCACTTCTCGTGCTTCTCTTTATCAAAAGCTTTTTTATCAAAACGGGAATCCCAGCCGGTAATTATTTCGGTTTTTCCAGTTCGGATAATATCTGCCATAATATCTTTGCTGTCAAGCGGGTGACATGCAAATTTTATATGATTTTTTGTTATGCCGATTCCGCCCACTGCCTTTATAATAGATTGTTCCGGATAAACTAAAGAGGCCATTACGTATTCAAATCCTATGATGTGTGTGCAGGCTGAATAAAAAATGTCTAATATTTTATTAACATTTAAAGTACTTGATAGTTTACGGCTTAAATCCTGTAGAATCCTGGTTTCTTTAATAAGATTTTCTGGAATTGTTACTTTTACTTTAGTTAATTTTTTTTTACTTTTTAAATGTTTATTTTTAAGAAGCATCTTTGAAGCTGCTACTTTTTTTAGCAAATCCAATAGTGGTTTTTGAATATTATTCTTTTTTAAATATAAGTCAATATCATCTATATCCAGACCATCAATTATTTCCATAATCTGAACATTTAATGCAGATTCTTTTTTATGTGAATTCATATAGATATCCCAAATATTATTGCATCTATTAAAAATTATAGTATATACTATTTAATCAAGTCAAATAATATTAGTCACTGTTTATAAATTTTTGTGGTATAAGAATATCTCAGGGCAAAAGAATTACAGAGCATTTAGTAATATTCAGCTTTTAGGGCAATATTTTTGTTACAAGAAACGGTATAAACGGAGTTTCAGCAATACTAATTCTTATTTATTGCATTCAAATTGATTTATTCAGTTATAAGCAACTTTTTTATTGACTGTTAACCTTTAACAGAACCCTGATGAGCAAGGCTTTTTTGTACCTGTTTACTCAATAGTGAATATAGAATAATAGTAGGTATGGTAGATACGACCAGGCCTGCACCAATTGCACCCCAGTTTGTATTGTATTGGCCTACCATCGATTGTATTCCTACGGTTAATGTTCGATAAGCTAATTTACTAATAAAAGTAATGGCAAACATAAGTTCATTCCAGGCAAACAGATAGGTAAGTATGGCAATTGTGGATAAAGCCGGTTTTATTAATGGAAGTATTATCCTGAAAAAAGAATGGACAACACTGCAGCCATCTAAAAATGCCGATTCTTCCATTTCTTTTGGTATGGTTCTATAGAATCCGTGTAAAATAAATATAGCAATTGGCATGGAAAAAGCAGTATATGGGAGAATAAGGCACCAGGGAGTATTTAAAAGTTTTGTTCTACTAAATAAAATAAATAATGGTAATAAAGTAGCATGAACAGGAATCATTAGACCTAATAAAAACATTATTAAAACAGTATTGCTTAATTTCCAAGGTATTCTTGCAATGGCATATGCTGCAGGAGCTGAGACTATTAAAGTTAAAAAAATAGTAAATCCGGTTACAAATACACTGTTAAAGAAAAATAAAATGACATTACCACCAAATATTGCAGTTTCATAGTTTTCCCATCGAAGTTTTTCCGGGAATCCGGCAACATTTCCACCATAAATCTCAATACTGGATTTAAATGAAAACAACAATAGCCAGATAAACGGATAAAGTTGAATAAATGCATATATTATTAAAAATATATATACAAATGTTTTAGTAGTATTTCTTTTAATATTTCTGATTGTATTCATATTCTTTTCTCTTTCGTTTTATACACTGTAAATTTTCTTTTTAAAAATTGCCTTTATAAAAACTGTAATAAGCAGGCACTCTATTACTATAAAAACTGCCATGGAACTGCCATAACCATAACTCATCCTGTGAAAAATAGAATTAAACATCATTGTAGAAGGTACTTCCGTAGAATGGAGGGGTCCGCCCCCTGTTAATATGTAAATTAAATCAAAAGTTTTTAAAGAGCCAATTATAGCCAGAATAACACATATTTCGATAATATAACTAACAATTGGTATAATTATATAGAATGTCTCTTTCCAGAAGTTGGCACCGTCAATTTTAGCTGCATCTAAAATATCACTTGGAACAGATTTTATAGCTGCATAAAAAAGAAGCATGTGATAACCTATAAACTGCCATATTAAAGGAATAAAAACAGCAAAAAGAGCTGTTTCGGTATTGCCTAACCATCCCTGAGCTAATGAATCCAGCCCGACTATTTCTAGCAATTTATTCAACAATCCGAATTGAGGATTATATATTTTACGCCACATCTGGCCAATAACAACTGTAGAAATGATTACAGGCATAAAATACAGCGAACGAAAAATACCCTCGCCTTTTACACCTTTAGCAAGTATTCTGGCAATTAAAAATGCAATTGGTAATTGAACAAATACAGATAAAAATGCTAAATATAATGAGTTCCCAATCGCCACATAAAAGTTATCAGTATTATCTATTAATAAATTAAAGTAATTTTGTAACCCGATAAATTCACTCTTGCCGATTCCGTCCCACTCCAGGGAACTATAATACATTGATGTAAAAATCGGAATAATTATCATACTAAAGTATAGTATCAGAGCCGGTAAGATAAATAGTATTATAATTTTTGTTTTTTTATTTCGTGTTACTTTAATCACAAAAGACCTCTTTATAAAAATAGTGATGGTTAAAAACTATTATAAACCATCACTATTATAAATTCACAAAAATAATTTAATTACTATTCATTCATTGCTTGCATTTTTTGAGCAAAATCTGCAGGTGTTAACTGACCGCCAAATATTTCAGCAACCATATCTTTATGATCATCCGCATCTGCACCAGATAAGAATGTGTCCCATGCCAATACATAACCCGTTGCATTACTAATAAAAGCTAATATTTGTTCAGTTATTGGATTTGGATCGCCAGTTTGTACTCCGGAAACTTTCCATGTAGGTATACCTGCACCCGCCTCTGTTAAATTTATAGCTACCTGTTCCATTAGATATTTAACTACCTGAGCAGATGCATCTTTATCCTGAGCATTTTGGGAAACACACAGACCATCAATAGCTCCACCTAAGAACTCGTTTGCACCACCATTTCCGCCTTCTATGGTTGGGAATGGTCTTGCTACAACTGAATCTCCGACTGTGCTATTTTCTCCAACAATATCACCTGCGAACCAGCTTCCCATGTAATACATTGCAGCCTGTCCTGTTAAAAACAGAGCGCCGGATTCATCATAATCTATTCCAAGAGCGCCTTCTACAAAAGCATTTATATTTACCAGTTCTTCTAATATTTTTGCTGATTCAACAAAATCCGGTGTGTCAAAGGAAGCATTACCACTTAAAGCCGCATTACTTACATCTGCAGAAGCGGTTCTAATGGCAAGGGCATTTTGCCAGAACATAGCTGGCCAACGGTCTTTAGCACTAACAGTAATAGGAATAACACCATTATCATTAAAAACCTGTATTGCTGTTTTGAGTTGGTCCATAGTATCTGGTAATTCTAATCCGTATGCATCAAATAGTTCCTTATTAACATAAAGAGCTGCAACCCATTGTGTAAAAGTTAAACCGTAGATTTTACCATCAAAGGTGAAATTAGTGTTAGCACCACCATTCATCCTGTCTAATGTTCCATCCCGAAGGTAATCATCCAGAGGCATTACTTTACCTCCCTCTACAAATGGTCCTACAAATCCTGCACCCCATGCAAAGAAAACATCCGGCATATCATCTGCTGCTGCTGCTGTCTTAATTTTTGTCTTATAAGCTTCATTTTCAGTAGCATCATGAATAATTTCAATGTTTGGTAGATCTACTTTAGCTGATTCTAAAGCTTTGTAAAAAGCTTTTGCATTAGCATCCTGTGTTGCTTCTGTCCAAAGTGTCCAGACTTCAACTGTTGTTTTACCTTCTGCTGCTTCGTCTTCACCACCACCGCCAGCAAAGATCATTACTTGCATGACTAATAGAAGACAAACAGCCAATAACATTATTTTTGAAAGTTTTTTCATATTTCCCCCTTTAGAAATGTTTGCGCAAACAATTAATTAAATTAAATATCGCTTGCCTATTTTGATATTTATAGATAAAGTATCTGCTTATGTCAAGTATTTTGCAGAATATTATCATTAAAATTTGATATTACTTAACTTTAACGATAATATTCCACAAATAAAGCTATTTTGTTGATTGTAAAAAGATGTTTGAAAATAAATTGTTTACGTTAACATAATTTATTGAGTTAAACATGTAATCTATAAAAAGGAGTTTTTAATTTGCCAACGCAAAAAGATGTAGCAAAACTAGCTGATGTTTCGTTTATTACGGTTTCTAGAGTAATTAATAATAAAGTAAATATTAAAGAAGAAACACGGAAAAGAGTATTAGCTGCGATAAAAACGCTTAATTATCACCCAAACAGCCTGGCTCGCGGGCTTAATCAGAATCGAATATTTTCCATAGGAGTTGCATCATCAATTGAAAACCCAAATGTCCATTTTGAATCCCACCCATATTTTAGCGGTTTATTAGAAGGAATTGAGCAAGCACTAATGGAACACTCATATGATCTTGTTATTTCCACTCGCCGTGGTAAGAAACAAGTATCTGATTATTACAGATTATATTATGAAAAAAAGGTAGATGGAATAGTATTAATATGTACTTATCTTCGAAAAAGTTTTGTAAACGAAATGTTAGCATCAGATATACCCTGTGTTGTAATTGGTGATAGAACTCAAAATATTAAGATTCCCTATGTGGATTCGGATAATGTACAGGGCGGTAAGGATGTTACAAAAAAACTCATTCAGTATGGGCATCGAAAAATAGCTTTTGTAGGCGGCATTGAAAA
>SDBV01010626.1_pt1 | contig 12038 bp, 14 predicted proteins | sample 2277081 | NCBI WGS metagenome assembly SDBV01 (sample SAMN10402039, study PRJNA504765) | marine sediment metagenome | isolation source: marine sediment core GS10_PC15, 223 cmbsf | place: Arctic Ocean: Southern Knipovich Ridge | collected 2010 | reverse complement strand
CCTGGCGTTGTGCCTGGGAGTAGCTATACCAGCGCATGCTTATGAACCAAAAGAGGCTTCTCAGAGTGAGGTGAGCAAAGCGTTGGGAACCGCTCAAAAAGTGATACAAGCTACTAAGTATGGTGTATTTGTACTTGGTGGTGCGGCTACGGTTGTTGGATCGAGTTACTTCTTGATCTATAAATCAGCTAAAAAGCTTAGACGAGGATCGGCGGAAAGGGAACCTGGTAAATATGAAAGTGAAATCTTTGCAGGAGGTGTAGCAGATCTTGCTGGTCTTGCACTCATGAGCCATGGAATAAAGGGTTGGAAGCGTATGGCTGATGGTACCGATATAGTCGAGAAAGATGATACAGAAAAACGGATCGAGAAGGTTATTGATACCACGCAAAAAGGAGCACGATTTGGTGCTCGTCTTGTTGGCTATGGGTTGCTTACTGGGTTTGGTATTGTCTCTACCTTGTATGGTGTAGGTACGGCGAAGCAATTGGTAGGTGGCGATGACGAGGAAACCTATCAAGAAAACCTTAGAAAGAGTTGGGCAGACACACCAAAAAAAGTGATTGGCTCTACTGTTTCATTCGGGATCGGTATCCCAGCGATTACGCTTGGTATTCGCGGCCTGATTAGAACATGCAAACGAAAAAAACAAAAAGAATCAGTTGATACCCGGGAAATCGCAATCCAAACGGATGATGAGCCAGTTGCGCATGAGGGATAATCACGGTATAATTTGAAACTATTATCGTATAACTTTATAAAGGACAATCTATGAAACATATGAAATTGATAGCACTACTCGCAGCTGCAATGATGGTGCAGGGCGTACAAGCAAGCTCAAAGATGGATAGCGCAAAGAAAGTTGGAAAAAAAGTAGCTAAAGTGACCTGGCATACGGCGCAGACAGCTACGGGAGTTTTCGCTGTGGTCGCGGATTTTATGATGCTTTTAGACGCCGGTGATACTTTCCGAGAGAATCTGAAGGAACATAAATGGTTTGTAGGAGCCGCTTCCGTTGGCGCTATAACACTTTTGAATTCCGGCCTAAAGGGCTTAAATCACGAATTGAAGATTACTGAGCGAACAAAAAAACTTGTTAAACGTATCATATGAAAAGAAAGTAATAATACATACCGTAGTATATGAGGGTAGTTTATGAAGCATATGAAGCTGATGGCGTTGGTTGCGTTGGGCGTTATGGTGCAGCCAACCTATGCCAGGAATGAATCCTCCGGCTGGATTAAAAAAACAGCATACGTTTCATGGCATGGTGTGCAGGTGGTAGCGGGGGTAGTTTTTTTGAATAAATGGCACACAATGACCGGTAGTAAATGCGATCCCCGCAGTAAGAGTTATGGCTTTGATTGTGAAAGGGGCCCATTTATTGTGGCAGGTGCAACGTTGCTATGGCATGGCGTGCGAGGCCTTGATAAAGAGCTGCATATTTGGAAGCAGTTTAAGAAGAAATAATCGTAATGATTATACGAGGGTAGTATATGAAACATATGAAATTGATAGTATTGCTTGCAGCTGCAATGATGGCACAACCTGCTCATGCAGGTCCTAAAGTAGATAAAGCGAAACAGATGGGGACGGCTGGGATTCATCTTGCAAAGGTGGTTACTGGATGCATGTTGTGGGATGCGGCCTGGAACAATCGGATTAAAGATGCTGATCGGAAATGGGGCTTTGGTGGCTCTGTTCTTTTGATCGCAGATGGCTTGTATGAGTTGCATCATGATCTGCATAGGCATATCTTTACGCATTTAAATGCATGGTGGAGAAGTAAGCAGCCAAAGAAATAAGACAGTACGAGTGCGGCGGCAGAAATGCCGCCCTTTTTTTGGTCTGTTTTAGTTCCCGTGGTATGCTTTCCTACTCTTCAAACCATTCCATCGAGTAGGGCCATGCGATACGAACAGCAATCTTCTCAAACTATCCCGCCGATCATTCAAACCGACGTGCCCCTTGCTGATAAAAACTGGTTTCAAACGGGTGGTCTCGCTCGTTTTTTTTCAATTCCCCACACGGCGCAGCAGTTTGCCGACGCGATAGCGTATGCGCACAGTCTTAATCTTCCTATCTTTCTTTTGGGTGCCGGAGCGAATCTGCTGATTAGTGATGAGGGGTTTGATGGGCTCGTGATTCATCCGAAAATCAAAGAGCTTTCTATTCATGCAATCGATGATGATGAGGTGCACCTCACGGCTGGTGCAGGAGTGGCATTGCATGATCTGATTGACTATTGCTTGGATAATCAGCTGCTTGGCCTTGAGGAATTTAGTGGTATTCCCGGAACGGTGGGAGGAGCGGTGTATATCAATCTTCATTATTTTGAGTTTCTGATTGCTGATTTTCTCATATCGTCTCAGGTGGCGGATGCCCAAACGGGTGAACTTCAAACGGTTGATCGTGATTGGTTTGCCTTTGGGTATACTCAATCTCGCCTGCATGAGGGGAAGCAGTATTTGGTGGCGGCTACGTTTCGATTGAAGCGAGGGTCTGCCCATGCGATTTCCTACGCTCGCGGGCGTCGATACGAGATTATGCGGCAACGAGCCGCGCGGTACCCGAAATCCCATACATGCGGAAGCTTTTTTCGTAATTTTCACGATCATGAAGTAACGATTGAGGATCATGGCAAAAAAATGGTTTATATTGCCTATTATCTTGATAAAATAGGAGTAAAAGGACAGTTGCAGATCGGCGGAGCCCGAGTATCCTATCAGCATGCGAATATGATTGTGAATCAGGGGAAAGCAACGAGTGCTGATATTATTGGGGTGGCGCGCAGAATGCAGGAGTTGGTTTTAGAGCAGTTTGGGATTGTTCCCCAGCCGGAATGCCGGTTGGTGGGATTCAAGAATTATCCGTTATTACAAGAGATTGAAAGGTAAAGATGATATTCAATGAACTCGTCCTTCTATTCCAGATAGTAGTGATCGCTTGCACAGCAGCCATAGCCGTGCGCTTGGGGCGTGAAGCGCTGGTGACTTTTACGGTAGTTCAGATGGTTCTTGCTAATCTTTTTGTGATCAAACAGACGATGTTATTTGGTTTGAATGCAACAAGCGCCGACGCATTTGCGGTTGGTTCGCTTTTGGGGTTCAACCTCATACAAGAGTTCTTTGATCGGGAGCTGGCTAAAAAAACGATCATTACGATGTTCGTGCTTCTTGGGTTTTACGCCATAATGGCTCGATCGCACTTGGTATATACCCCGAGTGCAGTGGATGCATCACATCGATATTTTGTGCCGATTTTGTCGGTGGTACCATGGCTCGTGGTTGCTTCGATGGTGGTGCATATGATTGCGCAGGTTATCGATTTCGTTATCTATGGTGCGTTGCAGAAGATACTCAGGAAATGGATTATCGTGCGCAACTATATTGCGCTGATCTGTAGCCAGGTTGCTGACACGATACTCTTTACTATCGTTTTGTGGATGCTTGGTATTGTGACGAATTTTTGGCAGATCGTAATCATCAGTTTTGTAATCAAATTTGCAATCACCATTATTTCAACACCATTGATTGTCTTACTGGCACAACGGTTTGGAAAAAAATCTTCTTAGGAACTGCTCATGGGGGGCAAACCATTCACGTTTGAACTGATTCATCAATCAAAAAAATCTCGTGCTCGTGTGGGTAAAATTCACACACCACATGGCATAATCGATACGCCCGGCTTTGTGGCGGTTGGCACGAATGCTACGCTCAAATCGCTTGATACCAAAACAGTAAGCGAGATTGGATTGCAGCTTATGTTTTGCAACACGTATCATCTAATGCTTCAGCCGGGGACCGATCTCATCAAAAAGGCGGGTGGGCTTCACAAATTTATGAATCGTTCGATGCCCCTTATTACCGACTCTGGTGGGTTTCAGGTATTTAGCTTGATGTATGGCACGGTGAAAGATGAGCTGAAAAGCAAGGGAGCCAAGAAGGGCGATAATGCGGTGTTGCGGGTAGATGAAGATGGAGTGTTGTTTCGCTCGTATCGTGATGGTTCTCCCATACTGCTAACGCCGGAACGATCAGTGCAAGCACAAAAAGATTTGGGAGCGGATATTATTATTCCGTTTGATGAGTTGCCCCCCTATCATATTGATCAAAAAAAGTTGATTGAATCGTTGCATCGTACGCATCGCTGGGAGGAACGCTCCCTGCAAGAGCATCGTAAAAATATCAATGGCCAGGCGATGTATGCGGTGATTCATGGTGGCATAGATCCGAAGCTGCGCAAATTGAGTTGCGAAACACTCACAAAGCTTCCGTTTGATGGGTTTGCTATTGGGGGCAGCTTGGGCAAAACCAAAGAGCAGATGATTACCATGCTTCAAGGGATGATGCCTTTATTGCCGGATGACAAACCAAACCATCTGCTTGGTATTGGCGATCTCTATTCAATTGAACAGTGCGTGAAGCTTGGTATTGATACGTTTGATAGTTCGCACCCCACTCGCTCAGCGCGTCATGGTACGTTGTTTTCAAAGCAAGGTCAGGTGAAAATATTGAACAGTGCTCATAAGCGGGCATTCAAACCGATTGATGAAAATTGTGCCTGCACGGTTTGCAAGAATTATACGCGTGCCTATCTTCACCATCTATTCAAGGCAAAAGAGATGACCGGGTATGCGCTTTCTACCATTCATAATCTCCATTTCATGGTTGAGCTTATGCGGGAGTATCGTGAGCGTATTGCGCAGGGTGAGCTATAACCTTCCATCCTTCCAATTCCACCATTTGAGCAGTTCAGGATCATGGTTCGAATGAGATGCATAGTACACCGCGCACCGAAATACATAGAGCATGCATCGGTCCACGTGCATTCCCTGATACTGGCACAGCTGATCATAGAGTTCTTCGGGGTCGTTTCCCTTGAGGTCGTCAATTGATCGCAGGCCAATATTAAAGAAATCTTGAGCAATTGATTTGCCGACGCCAGGGATAGTTTGAAACTGTTTGAGGGTCTTTTTCATGATGGTTCCTTATCGGTTATATTCCTACTATACTACAACGTTTTTCGGTGCTCAATTGCTAAAAAAAATTGGCAATGAACAATCAGAAAGGTTGATTCAAACAGGGTGAGTTCAGGTGAAATGTTGCATGCCGCTGTGGGAGTTTGCTACGGTGTTGAAAGTGTGTAGCGGGTTATTGAGCAAATTGACATCGATTTTCCCCTGGTTGCGTGCATCTGAGAAAAGGACTTGCATAAATGTATGGCTATGCTATGAATCGTAGAAGTAATAGAATATATCGGTTAACCTTTTAGTTAAGAGGAGAGTCTATGAGGCATTATTTTGTGGAGCTCATGGGCACATTTTTTTTAACCCTTGCGGTTGCAATCACAGGTAACCCAATTGCCATCGGGCTCATGTTTATGGCAATGTACTATATCGGAGAAGGGGTATCAGGCGGATACTATAACCCTGCTCTTGCTGTAGCAGCCTGGATGCGCGGTGTGCTCAAAGTGGAAGAATTACTCATTTATGCCGGCGTTCAATCAGTTGGTGCATTTTTGGGTATCTGGTTCTTCAAAGCTCTTACCGGCAATGTATTTATGCCAGACGTAATGGCAGATCTTTCCATGGGATTGGCAATCTTCATTGAAGTGCTTCTTGCCTTGGTATTTGCTTTGGTATTGCTTACGGTTGCAACATCAAAAGATTATAAGGGCAGCGTAGTGAACGGTGCAGTGATGGGTCTTACCCTTGCAGCAGTTCTCTACATTGGCAGTGGTATCATCAACCCTGCAATTGCAGTTGGTGCTTATCTTGGTCAATTGTTCTCAGATGGTGGCGCCCTTTCACGTGAGTTGCTATTTGTGTACATTTGCAGCCCATTAGTTGGTGGTGCATTTGCAGCATTGGTATACGACTATATCCATAAAAAATAAGCATCGTGGCAATTACTTTTGTAGATCGCCAAGATGCTGGAAAGCAACTTGGCGATAAATTGGCAGCATATAAGAATCATCATAATGCGATTGTGATAGGTCTCCCACGAGGTGGAGTGATTCCTGCTGCTGAGGTTGCAAAAGAATTGAATTTGCCGTTAGATATTGTGGTGCCCCGTAAAATCGGGGCACCTTTTAATTCTGAGCTTGCCGTAGGGGCGGTGACCCAAGATGGCCTGGTGGTATGGAACGAAAAGCTCATGAAAAGTTTTCACCTCTCTCCCGACGCTTTAGATTTAAAAGAGACGATCAAAAAAGAGCGTGCTGAATCCAATCGGCGCTTGCATCTCTACAGGCGTGGCAGATCGCCACTCGTTTTGAAAGATAGGGTGGTTATTATCGTGGATGATGGGATTGCAACGGGGGCAACGATGCGAGCTGCTATCGCGTATGCCAAAGAGCAGGGGGCACAAAAGATTATTGCCGCCACACCGGTGGCCACCGTGGATACATTGGAGCTGATTGCGCCTGAGGTGGATGAGATAGTCTCCGTGAAACTTCCTAAAACATTTCTTGGCATCAGCGCTTTTTATGATACCTTCGGCCAAACCTCAGATGATGAGGTGATTTCTATTCTCGGCGAGTAATCCTACTTCCGTTCGTCCTGCGGTGCCCGGCGAAGCCTTGGCGAAGACGGGAGCTTGTCGAAGGGCCGTTTCTTTACCTTAAATTTCTTGAGCAGCTTATTCATCGTATCCTTAAACCCGCTGTATTCGAGTTCTTCATACGGAAGCATGGCATTGCCATACCAGCCTTGCGAACGAATTTCTAATGCCTTCTCCTGTGCTTTTAAGCGCACGAGATCCCAGGCTGGATTATCAAAGAAATCAACTTCATAATCAGAAAAGCGGCCATTTCTTTGTAATGAAAAGCCGAGGCAGGAAACAATCGGCAGGCAGTAGAGCCCGGTGACTGCGGTGTCGATCGGGACGGGCATGAGCGGCATATTGTGTGATCCGCGTGCATCACCCCCCACGTATGGCACCTTTGCGAATGGCGAGACAATCTCTTCAGGGGCTGGGAATATTCCTTGGGTACGTACCAGAGCAACGGGATCATCTTTTCCGGTATATTTCCCCGCAATAGAATGAAGGCGATCAGTCGATAAAGCTGCGGCCGGTTCATCATAGGTGCGAGAATAGATATTGCGGATGCCAAACCGCTCGCCGTCGCGCAATAGCATGGCAATCTCATACATATCGTCCGGTGCGTTGAGCGTGATGATATGGTCTCCTCCCTTGGTGTTGTTCATATCAATGATCTCAAAGCGAAACCCCTTGATCATTTTAGGAAGCATGAGCCCGGCACAATACATTGGATCTGCAAATGCCAAAAGAAGGGGCAAGTTATACGCACCCGGCCCACATTTATCAGCCGCAAATACCATGAACGATTCTGCCGGGCGCGGATCTTTTCGATCGAATGTGAAGGTGAGCTCTGCTGCTCCTGGTCCCGCACCGCGTACATTGCCTGATGGAGCATCAACGAGCAGATCTTGGCCGGCACCATAGCATCCGCATTCGTCTGCAAAGCCGGTCGCCTTAATAAAGCAATCCCACGCAAATTGATGAATCTTGGGACTGTCCGATCCTTTTGTGTGTGACATGATTAAGCAAATATCATCGCCAGTATGCGTCACTTTTCCATCGATGATCAGTTTCTTTTTTATAGCGGCGGTGACCATTTTTTGTACGGAGTCCATCATCTTATGGGTTGGTTTGGTGTGGCCCCCCACTGAGCCCACGTCTGCTTTTATAACCGAAAGGGTGATTCTCATTTTTCTCCTTTTATATGCGCTTTTCGTGTAGAATTGAAGCTTATTCAAATTTCGCGTATTATGATAAAAAACTGTTATTAATGGTATAAAACTGTTTTAGGTTTTGTAATGAAAATTTCGATTGCATGGGTTTTTGATCATATTGATGCGGATGTTGGCAAGGTAGATGTCCCCCAGCTTGTTGAGCGGTTTAATGAAACAACCGCAGAGATTGAGGTGTGTCAGAGAATAAAGATTGACCTTGATTGGCTTTCTCTAGCGCAGGTACAATCCATTGGATCCAAGGTAAAGGTATATTCACCAGAGTGGGATCTTGAGGGATCTCTTTCCAAGCGAGATGATCTGCAAGATGATCATTGGTATCTGATGATCAAACAAGGTAACGGCTATGATTGGGCAACGTCTGTTGATCTGGGAGGTCAAAAGGAGATGTTGTTGCCGTCGCTCGCTGTCTCTACGGCTGAACAAAAAGGAGGATGGAAAAAACAGTTTGCAACAACCGATTACATTTTTACGGTCGATAATAAATCAATTACGAATCGCCCTGATTTATGGGGGCATCGAGGGTTTGCGCGTGAGATTGCTGCGCTGTTAGATCTTCCTTTAAAGCCGCTGGAAGATTTTGTGGTGGATCACAAGATCAAACCATATGATCATACAGCCCCTGGTGATAAGGATATGCCTATTTCTATCTCGATCGATGATCCTGAAAAATGCCGGCGCTTTGCGGGACTGTATATGCCGAAGATTGAGATGCGCCCGTCACTTTTGTGGATGGCAACGCGGTTGTCTCGTGTGGATAGCCGTTCGATTAACGCAGTGGTTGATTTTACCAACTATGTGATGCTCGATTTGAGCCAGCCAATGCATTCTTTTGATGCGCAAGAATTAACCAACAAATCCATCAGTGCCCGATCAGCGCTTAACAAAGAGAAGCTCACGTTGCTTGACGATCAAACGATTGAGCTGAGTCAAGAAGATCTGGTGATTTCTGATGGTGATCGGCCGGTGGCGCTTGCGGGAGTTATGGGAGGAAAGCGATCGGGAGTGGGTCCGGAAACCACATCACTATTTCTAGAATCAGCTAATTTTAATGCCGCTACGATACGACGAACGGCGCAGCGATACAAACTGCGCACCGAGGCATCTGCTCGTTTTGAAAAAAGCTTGGATCCCAATCAAAATACTGATGCTATTCTGCGCTTTTTGAAACTACTTGATGATGCAAAGATACCGTATGCTGCTGCGCCTTCCATTGCATCATTGGGTGTGCTCGCACAGCCATTAGAATTGGCGGTGACGCACTCATTTATTGAAGCACGATTAGGAACAACGGTAGCTTCTGAATTTGTGGTTGATACGCTCACGAAGTTGGCATTTGAGGTAAATGAGATACAGCAGGGTGATTCCCTTATGTATCTAGTTGTCGTGCCTACATTCCGATCCACCAAAGATATAACGATTCCGATAGATATCGTAGAGGAAGTGGGGCGCTTTTATGGATATAGTTCGATTCCGTTCGAATTGCCATCCTTGAAAACAGAAGTATCGAATAATTATTGGGTCCATCAGATCTATAAAATGAAGGAAATGCTTGCATTTGGTTTATCGATGCATGAGCTCTATTCCTACGCACTTTTTGATGAATCGTTCTTGCGTGCAATCAACTGGGAACCAATTCAAACGGCCCAGATCAAAGATCCGGTTTCTGAAAATTTATATCGTTTGGTCACCACGCTTGTGCCGAATTTGTTGAAGGCAGCCCAAGAAAATAGTGCTGATCATGATCAGTTGCGCTTTTTCGAATGGGGCCGTTGTTGGGCAAAAGAGGGGGGCGATATCGTAGAATCAAAAGCGCTTGCGGGTATTATATTTGATAAGAAAAGGCCAGTTGATTTTTATGACGCAAAAGCATTATTGGAGCAGTTCTTTGCGATGCTCCATCTGCCGGTGCAATGGCAGCATGCAGATACGGTGCCCTTTCCGTGGTTTCATGATGCACAAACAGCAGTGCTATTGCATGAGGGAAAAACAATCGGGATGGCCGGAACGGCCAATCCACTTTTCTTGAGAGACATTACCGAGGGGCATGCGTTCATTTTTGAATTGGATGGTGATTTCCTTGAGCGGTATGTGCGCCCAGCACATCGCTTTGTGCCGTTGTCAAAATATCCTGAGGTTGATAGGGATGTGAGTATGCTCGTGCCACTTTCGCTTACGGTGGATGAGCTGCAACATATGATCACCAACGTAGATGATCTGGTGATCAGCGTGGAGCTGGTGGACATGTTCCAGAAAAAGGAATGGAAAGATCAGCGTTCACTCACCATGCGCTACACTATGCGGGACGCAACCAAAACAATGACAAAAGCAGAGGTGGACGTAATACATGCGAAAATAATCAAAACGGTGGAAACGGCGGGAGCAACCGTACGATGAACAGAATAATGCGCGCGTGGATTTATGGATTACTGGGGGTTGTCTTATTAGTGATTGATCGTATTGCTAAATATGAGGTGCTTCGTTTGTGTGCGCAAGGGTGCAAGATCAACGACTATCTTTCATTTGAGGTGGTGTATAACCGTGGCACTTCTTGGGGACTTTTTCATTCGCAAAGCGGAGTGATGTTTTGGTTGGTCACGGTGGGAGTGATTGCCATAACGTGCGGGGTGCTCGCGTATGCGGTCCTGTGTTTTCGTGCAGGCCACATGATTCTTGGTGAACTGATGGTGATTGCTGGTTCCCTTTCGAATATTATTGATCGGTTTCTTTATAAGGGGGTGATCGATTTTATTGAATTATCGTATGGGGGGTGGCATTGGCCCACCTTTAATGGGGCAGATATGTTAATTGTATTTGGTGTACTTATTATGATGCTGGAGCAGTATAGAAAATGAATATGAGTCGATGGTGCATGCGCATCGCCACGTTGGCCCCCGTTGGGTATTTTATTGCACCGGGTACCATAACCACATTGCTTACATTACCATTGATGTATTGGTTACATGCGGTGATTACTGATCAATGGGCATATCTTGGGCTGGTAGGTGTTTTGTTTTTATTGGGAATAGCTCTTGTTTCAACAGCGCTTAAAACATCCGGGCGTCACGAGGATCCATCAGAGATTGTGTTTGATGAACTGGTAGGTTGCTTGCTCGTATTTTGGGGAATTGCCCTTTCAACGCAATCAATCCTGGTGGGGTTTTTGCTCTTTCGTGCATTGGATATTATTAAGGTTGGTTGGATCAAAAAGGCAGAGGATTTCGTGGGAGCATGGGGAGTTATGAGTGATGATGTTGTTGCAGCGCTTCTAACCAATATTGCCTTGCGATTGTTATTTTGATGGGTTCATTGCTTGTCAAAACGTATCGGTATTTCAAACAGATCCTTGCACCTCCTTTTTGTACGTATTGTAGACGATTTCTTGAGGTTGATGCGGTGCTCTGTCAGCCCTGTATTGAAAAAATCAGTCCGGTTGTTTCTCATGAGATCGAGATCACGAAAACAAAACGCATGCGCGTATTGGCAGTCGGCAGATATGAAGATCCGTTACGATCACTGATTTTGGCCAAAAGTAGTTCTCAACGGATAGCGAGTGTACAGCTGGGAAAGCTGATCTGGCGCATGAGTAATCTGCCCAATATATCATTCGATTATATTGTGCCGATTCCGTTGCATTGGACGCGGTATGCCTGGCGTGGCTACAACCAAGCGCAAGAGATTGCACGAGTGATTGCGCATGAAAGCAAAAAACCGATGCTGAATCTATTAAAGCGTAAAAAACGAACTCCCTATCTTACGTACTACGCGGCTGATGCTCGGCAACAGAAGATGAAGGAGGCATTTGTTTTACGGGATAAAACGGACATGTGGGGCAAGCATATTCTGATTGTAGATGATGTGATGACTACCGGTGCCACGCTCAAAGAGGCGGCACGTGAGTTGTGGAAATGCAAACCGGCTTCAATTACGGCTGTCGTGGTGGCGCGGGTGGTTCGGTGATGGGTGAATTTGTGAAAATTTCATTCTATGGTATCATTACCCGGTAGTTCTAGTGAAAAATTCTGTTTCCTTTATATAAACGTAAAGAGGATGTTGTGAAAGTACAAACAAATATGAAACGTAGTGCTGGGTATATGTTGATTATTGGCATGTTGGTATTGCTTCCGGGCTGCCGTTTTATTGATTGGATGAAGGAAAAGCTTGGTGGCGGTTCTCCTGCACCCACCACCGAAATAGCAATAGCAGAAGTTGCTGCTCCGGCTACCGATGGTTCGGCCGTGTTGGTAACCATGGCAGGTAA
>SDBV01010625.1_pt1 | contig 12039 bp, 7 predicted proteins | sample 2277081 | NCBI WGS metagenome assembly SDBV01 (sample SAMN10402039, study PRJNA504765) | marine sediment metagenome | isolation source: marine sediment core GS10_PC15, 223 cmbsf | place: Arctic Ocean: Southern Knipovich Ridge | collected 2010 | reverse complement strand
AATAAAAATTTTAATAACTTTCTGAATCCGTCAGCTGACGGATTATGATATATATATATATAATGATAAAATTAATATTTTGCTTTATACTTCCAAACCCTCCTATGTTTTTTTTTGCTGTTAGTCAAAGTTGCTTTAATATTTTTTTATTATCCTATCATATCCTTCTGTCTGTTCTGGTTTTTCATATAGTTTTTTATTTTCTTCATGAGTTTTTTTCCATTCATCGGGATTTGTATCAGTGCTATTTTGTATTCTTCTCTTTAAAGAAAGTTCATTACCTGGTCCAAAATCAAAAATAATCGCTTTACATTTTGCTTTATTTGAAAAAGAAAGTAAACTAAATCTATATTTTTTTTCGAGATTGGTGCCATCTAGTATCACATCCATTCCTTCCTTTAAACCACTTTCTATTTCTTTAAACATTCTATCATTTTTCTCTTGTAAAGTACCATCATATTCATCAGGACAGACAAAAATTCTTTTTTTTTGTTTTAATTTATTTCTGAAAGTTGTTTTTCCAGTTCCAATATTTCCAACTAAAACTATAAACATACTTTTTATTAATAGATATTTAGAAATTTTAAAAGGTTTAAAATTATTTGCTATAACGGTTTGGCTAAAAGCAGACAGGCATTTTAACCTATTTACTTTTCAAACTGCTACGCTGTTTATTTTTTGTAATTCGTTTCACTTTACTACTTTTCGCCCGCTTGCTTTTGAGCCGATGTTAATCGTCTGCTTTCTTATATGTGTTTGTGTATAAGCTATATAACTAATTTTTATTTCCCCGAAAGTAACAAAATAGCAACATTTCTTGTAAAACAAAACACAAATTTTCATTCGTGATTTTTGGGTTGTTTTGAATCATTCTAAATTACATATTTAGGTTTTTATAGTTTATTTGATAAGAGATATTTTATATTTAGAGTTCTTAAGTTTGTAAAAATAGCAAATTGTTTTCAAAACTAAAGTAATGTTAACAAATATAAATATAAAGACCTGATTCTAATGTCATTTTAAAAGATTTAGGTAATTTTGTACGAATAATAAAACAAAAACATTTTTATTAACTGTTTTTAATTACTTTTACCAGCCCGAAACGTCTGTTATTATGATTTTATCTTACTTTCTATTTCTAAGTATTTTGCTCTTTCCAAAAAACTTTCAGGATACAGACAGTTTAATAAGATTATATAAAAAAACAAATGAAGATTCTACAAAAATCCAATTATTAATAGAAACAGGAAATATACTTAAAGAAAATAGTCCTGATTCTGCTCTTTATTTTTACAACAAAGCACTTGAAGCAAATAAAAATCTGAATAATCCAAAAAATCTAGCTATTATTTTAAAAAAACTTTCGGAAACATTTATCCTTATTGGAAATTATAAGTCGGCAATAAATAATTTTGAATTATTATTAGATGTCAATAAACGATTAAATGACGTTTCTATATCAATAAATTGTTATAATAATTTAGGTTATGCTTATCAGGTATTAGGAAAATATCCCTTAGCTATTGAATATTACTTAAAATCGTTACATCTTTGTGAAAACCTGACAAAATCAACAGATAACTCAATGAAAAAACTGGCTATTGAAGGTATTTTTAGTTATTATGTAAATGTTGGTGGAATTTATCTAGACCAGTCAGATTATATTGAGGCAGAGAATCATTTTAATAAAGCTATTGAGTTGTGTGATACAATGATAAAGACTTCGAATGATGTTGAACTTATTAATTTGGGAAATATTGGAAAAAGCACTTGTTTGAATGCATTAGGCAGTATTTATTATATTATGCGTGATTACACTAAAGCAGAAGAATATTTTTATAAAGTATTAAACTATAATAAAAAAATTAATTACCTGAAAGGAATATCTGAAAGTTATAATAATCTGGGAAATCTTTTTTCAGATATTGGTAAATATGACAAAGCGATTGATTATTTACACAAATCTGCAGAAATAAGAAAAAAATTAAACGAGAAAAAAAATTATGCAATTATTATTGGTAACATTGCTTGTTGCTATAATAAAGCAAAAGAATATTCAATGGCTTTGCAATATTCAGATACCTGTCTTGAAATAGCAAAAGATATAGGAGCTTTGAAAGTAATAAGTTATGCTTATGTTTATAAATCAGATGCATATAAAGGCTTGAAAAATTTTACTAAAGCTTATGAGTTTTTTGTTCTATATAAACAATTCTCTGATAGTCTTATTAATATAGAAAGCAAAAAACAAATTATTGAAATGCAAACCAAATACGAAACCGAAAAAAAGGAAAAAAAAATTAATAATCTTCAAAAGCAAAATCAGCTTAAAAAAATTATCCTAAATAATCAAATAAAAGTACGAAATATATTAATAATCGGTAGTACTGTTCTTTTTATTTCTCTATTAATACTGTTTATTTTTTTTAATCAGAAAAGGCGGCTTAATTTTAAACTTATAGCTGCAAATAGGAAATTAATAGAATCTGAAAAAAATCTAAAAAAATTGAATGAGATAAAAAATAAATTTTTTTCCATAATTTCTCATGACTTACGTAGTCCGCTTTCTTCTATTAAAACTTCTTTTAATATACTCCAAAATAATGTTGGTACATTTACGGATGAAGAATTAAAACAATTTTCACATCAAATACTTAAATCAATTGACAATATAAGTACGCTTTTAGATAATCTTCTTATATGGTCTCGTACAGAAATAGGTCAAATTGAGTATAAACCTACCCATTTTGACTTGCATGAAATTGTTCAATCGGTTATCAGTATTTATGAAATTAAAGCTCAACAGAAACAAATACGTCTTATTTCTAATATCAATAATGAAATTGAGGTATTTGGCGATATAAATATGATTAATTTTATTCTACGAAATCTGATTGATAATGCTATTAAATTTACAAGAAAAGATGGGAATATTGAAATCTTTTCAAAGCCAATAGATAACAATTATGTTGAAATACGCATACATGATAATGGTATTGGAATTAGTGAAGGAAATCTAAAAAAGATCTTTTCGGGCTTGGATTTCTCAACTATCGGCACACAAAAAGAAACCGGATTAGGACTTGGATTGAGATTATGCAACGAATTTATTAAAAAACACGGAGGAAAAATACAGATCAAAAGCAATAAAACTTCAGGAACAACCTGTTCATTTATTTTACCAACTCTATAAATTATTTGAATATGATTAATGCTGTAATTGTTGATAATGAAGAACATTTTGTTATGTCTTTTTCCAAACTATTAGATATACATTTTCCTGAAATTAATATAATAGGAAATGCTTATTGTATTTCTGATGCTGTAAAAATCATTCATTCATTGAAACCAGACTTAGTTTTTTTAGATATAGAGATGGAGGATGAAACTGGCTTTGACCTTTTCAGGTATTTTACAAATATAGAATTCGATATAGTTTTTATTACCTCTCATGATGAATATGCTATTAAAGCAATTAAATACTCGGCTTTTGATTATATTTTAAAACCTGTTAATATTGAAGACTTAAATAATACAATTGCAAGGTTTAAAAACAAAATCACTCATTCTAAAGATGAGACTATCAAATTGCTATTAGAAAACATCAGGTTTGAGCAATTCAAAAAAATTGCCGTTTCCACATCAAAGGGAGTACGTATTATTACTATTGATGAAATATCGTATTGTCAGGCAGATGCAAGTTATGCATACATCTATCTAAAAAACAAAGAAAGAATTACTATCACAAAGAGCCTTAAAGATGTAGAAGAAATGCTTCCTTCTGAAATATTTTTCCGTACTCACAAATCTTATTTAATTAACATTAATCACATCAAAGAATTTGTTAATATTGATGGTGGAGTAATAATACTAAACGATAGTAGCCAAATCCCTGTTTCGGTTCGTAAACGCGAGCAAATAAAAAAAATACTAAAAAGTATTTAACCTGCATTACATCAACTATTAGATAATTCCACAAAACCATATTGCGGAAAATTAAAATTGATGAATTGTATAGCTTTAACGAAAAATAAATAAATCCCGACGTTTAAAAGAAAACCACTGACGTTAATAGCAACCCCCTTTTACTAATCACTCTTTGTACGTATTTTTGCTTATTATAATTATATGAATATTTTCAAAAAATATTATGGCAAACTGTAGTTTCTTATCAGTTCTATTATGCTTAATTTGTCTTGCACTCAATTGTGTATCCCAATCACGCCTTGTGATTAACGGGGCATATCTGAATATAAGCGGTGGTACAAGCTCCGAAACAAGTTATTTAGTAGTAAATAATGGTAATGCAAATGCTATCATCCGCAATAGCGGGCATATTATTTCTGAAGGAGAATATAATAAAATTGAATGGAACATAGGTACAAATACAGGAACTTACACGTTTCCATTAGGTAAAAGCACTACTTCATATATTCCTTACTGGATGAATATAACGGTTGCAGGGAATTGTTCCGGTTCACCTTGCGGTTATAGTGTTTCAACATGGTTTACACCATCTAATGCAACTTTACCGGATGGCAGCGTTACAATATGCCCAAATGATGAAAACGATTTTATTGATAGGTTCTGGGTAATTAATCTGCAGAATTATTCTTCTAATCCTACAGCCACAGTTCGTTTTTACTACGATAACACTGAACTTGATGGAATAACAGAATCCGAACTGGAAGCCCAACGATGGGACGCTGCAAGTGCAGAACCATGTAAATGGACTTCTCAATCCAGTACAATAAATCCGCCTTATGTTGAAATTGCCGACGTAACATCCTTTTCTCCATGGACTCTGGTAAAAGCAACCCCTTTGCCCATAAGTCTTTTATACTTCAATGCTAAATGGAAGGATAAAAAGAATACTGTTGTTCTGCTTGAATGGGCAACTGCCTCGGAAATAAATAATGACTATTTTGAAATACAACGTAGTAAAAATGCTTTGGATTTTGCAACTATTAAGACCGTTCCCGGCGCAGGAAACAGCAATCAGATTATTAATTATACTGAATTTGACAATGAGCCTTTCAGAAACATTACTTCATACTACCGGCACAAGCAGGTTGACTATAATGGAAGTTATACTTACAGCAATATTGCAGTCTTAAATCCTGCCAACAATATTGAAATAATAATAATATATCCAAATCCATCCGAAGGACATATTTTTTTCATGGTTTATTCAAATGATGATATCAAATTGAATTTTTTAATTTATGATGATCGAGGAAGGTTAGTATCTATATGGAACGAATTTGTTCATAAAGGAGTTGAACAATTTGAATTCAATACTAATTCTTTGAGTGATGGACTGTATACCTTGCAGATTACGACACCAAAAAGCGAAACGACACAAAAGCAATTTATTATTAATCCTGATTAATTTAAAAAGTTATGAAACCAAAAAATGTCATCAGAATAAAACGTTTAAGTATGCAGCAGACTTTAATCGTATTATTAATTGTCAATTGTTTTTCACAGGGTATAGGTATTAATCCTACAGGAGCTAATCCTCATGCATCTGCTGCATTGGGTGTAGATGTAACTGACAAAGGTGTATTAATACCACGGTTGACCAATACAGGCGGCTCATTAATATAAAATGTTCTCAATAGATAAAGAATAGAACTATATATCATGGTAAAAAGTGTTCATTTAATATCTTATATGAAAAAAATATCATTCCTGTTGTTACTGATATTCAGTATATCGGCATACTCCCAGAACAGGCTTATTATCAATAACGATGCATTTGTCTGTATTGATTCAAGTACATACCTGGTAATTGACAATCCAAACGCAAATGCCATCTCAGTAAGCGGTTCTGGAGGACATATTATCAGCGAGAATGAAACTGCCTCTGTTAAATGGAATATTGACACCATCATCGGAACTTACGTAGTTCCTTTTGCAAAAGATTCGGCTAAAAAAATTCCCCTCACACTTAACTTGAGTGGCGCAGGGACAGGTTCAGGAAGTATTGTTTTTTCGACTTATGCAGGAAGCTCCTGGGACAATGACATTTATAAGCCCGGCGATGTTACCAATATGTGTGTTTTAGACACAGGTTGTCCTGCTAATCAGTCTCAATTTGCAATTGACCGATTCTGGATTATTGATGCTCAGGGCTATTCAACCAAGCCAGTATCAGATATAACATTTACTTATCTTGATGAAGAATGGATCGCTTCAGGAAACAGTATTTCCGAACCCGACATGATAGCGAAGCGTTTCAACCCTGATCCAAACTACGTCTGGAACGATTGGAATGGAGCTGTCGGGACTACTGATACAAGCACAAATACAACTTTAAGTGGAGTTGTTGATTCTGCTGATTTTTTCCGTTCATGGACATTGGTTTCCAAAACAATTTCTCTGATAGTAACTATAACCCAGATCGACGTTGCCTGTAATGGTGATAGTAGTGGAAGCGTTACTGCAACAGTAAACGGGGGTACTTCTCCTTATTCTTATATTTGGAGCAACGGCGATACAACTCAAACCACATCCGGTTTATCAGCGGGAGTTTATACTGTAACCGTTACTGATGCTGCTTCTGCAACAGCAACTGCAAATGTTACTATAACCGAACCGGCAGCCATTTCTGATTCAATTTCAGTAGTTGATATTTCCTGCAACGGCGTCAATGACGGCTCAATCGACCTAACCGTTTCAGGCGGAACCACACCTTATGGCTTCCTATGGTCAAACAACGAAACTACCGAAGACATTATCGGGCTTTCTGCGGGCTACTTCATCGTTACCATTACCGACAGTCTCGGTTGTACTGCTGTTGATAGCGCTGAAATCATTGAACCTGCAGCTATAATATTTGCTTTCACAACAACTGATATTTCTTGCAACGGAGCCAATGATGGAGCTATTGACCTCACCGTATCCGGTGGAACAACACCTTATGCTTTTGCATGGTCCAATAGCGATACTACCGAAAATATTACAGGACTTCCTGCTGGTTATTTCATCGTTACAGTTACTGACAGTAGTGGTTGTAGCAGTATTGACAGCGTTGAAATCATTGAACCTTTATCCATCTCACTCATTTTATCCGCAACGGATATTAGCTGTAATGGCGCCGGCGATGGAGCTATTAACCTCACAGTTTCGGGTGGAACAACACCTTACAGTTTTGTCTGGTCCAACAGCGATACTACCGAAGATATTTCAGGACTTTCGGCAGGATATTTCACTGTTACAGTAACCGACAGCAGCGGTTGCAATGGTATTGACAGCGCTGAAATCATTGAACCGGCACCTATATCGCTTATCTTCGCTGCAACTGATATTTCATGCAACAGCGCCAGCGACGGCTCTATTGACCTTACCGTTTCGGGCGGAACTTCACCTTACGGTTTCTTATGGTCAAACAACGAAACTACCGAAGACATTACCGGGCTTTCTGTCGGTACTTATTCCGTTACGGTTACAGACTCTACCTTATGTACAACAATTGATTCCATATCTGTAATACAACCTGATTCCGCTCTGACAGTAAGCATATCTTCTCAAACGAATATCGCCTGTTTTGGTGACAGTACAGGTTCTGCTACTCTATCGGTAAGCGGTGGCACGGGTGGATATACTTATTTATGGTCTAATGGAGATACCACAGTTAGTATTCAGTACCTGACCGCTGATACTTATAATGTTACAGTTACTGACACAAACGATTGTACATCCCAGCTATCTGTAACTATTACATCGCCTTCTCAACTATCTGTATTGTCGGATATTGTAAATGTATGTCCTGGTGATACAAATGGTTCTGTCAGCTTATCTGTTTCGGGCGGAACGCCTCAGTATACCTATCTTTGGAATACTGGCAGCACGGATTTCGTAATAACCGAGCTGCAAGCAGGAGATTATTTTGTGACTGTATCCGACAGCAACAGTTGTACTGTTAATCAGTCTTTCTCGGTCTTGCTTTTGCAAAGCCCTGATATAGTCTTGGGAAACATAATAGGCAATTGTTCCGGTGCAACGGTTAATTTGGATGCCGGAGAAGGATTTGCAGGTTATACATGGAATACAGGAGATACGGCTTCTTTTATTGAAGTTTATTCTGCCAGTGTTTATTCGGTTACGGTTACCGATACCAGCGGTTGTTCATCTTCCGATTCTATACAGGTTAATTTTTATGACAATCCTGTTGTTTCATTAGGTCCTGATACGACAATAGATTATAATGTAACAGTCACTTTGGATGCGGGTGATGACGGAATTACATACCTGTGGTCAACCGAAGAAACTACTCAAACAATTACTGTTACAGAACAAGGCACCTATTCAGTAACTGTTACTGATATTAATGGTTGTATCAATACAGATGAAATAACAATTACAGTAAAAGAACCAGAAAAACCAGAGCTTATTATTTACAATACCTTTACACCTAATAATGATGATGTAAATGATACCTGGCATATAGAGAATATTGAGCTGTATCCTAACAGTACTGTTGAAATATACAATAGAAACGGAAATCAGGTTTTTAAGTCAGATAATTACCAGAACAAAGAATGGGATGGCAGGTATGATGGTAAGGATATGCCCGCTTCAACTTATTATTATTTAATAGAGTTAAGCGACGGCGAGGTTTTAAAAGGACATGTAACTATTTTAAGATGATTTATTTTGTATAATAATTATAAAAATACAGAGCTATGAAAAATAATTTATTACTAAAAGCAGGTTTACTGACTATGAGTTTTCACCTTTTAACTTTTGCATTTAGCAGTAAAACCTTTTCACAATGTACCCAAACTCTTAACTATACAGGGGGAACCCAGACATTTACTGTACCCGCCGGGATAACCTGCCTTCAGGTAGATGTAAGAGGCGCTGAAGGCGGTAAAGCATCATATTGTGATGATGAAGATTCGGAAACACAATTAGGTAGTGGAGGTAATGGAGGACATGTTACAGCAAATATTTCTGTAACACCCGGCGAAATTTTAACTATAGTAGTAGGAGGTGCAGGACAAGATGCACCATCTGAAGGTGCAGGTAGTGGAGGATACAATGGTGGTGGTAACGGTTCTAATAACAATTATGATTGTTCTAATTATAGCTATGGTGGCGGTGGCGGTGGTGGAGCTTCAGAAATACGGAGAAGTAGCACAATATTAGTTATATCAGGCGGAGGTGGCGGAGCTAATGAATTCGGACCTTATAATGGAGGTTCCGGAGGCGGACTTACAGGAGGCACAGGACAATGTCAGTCAGTTTGTGCCACAGGCGGTACGCAAAGTGCCGGCGGTACTGGTTGTAATTCGGGTACAGCAGGTACCGGTGGAAATGCTTGTAATGGCGGTGGCGGTGGCGGCGGCGGCTATTATGGCGGCGGTGGCGGTAATTCCAGGGACGCAGGCGGTGGTGGAAGCAGCTATACAATTCCTGGTAGTGAAAATGTAGTTCATACACAAGGGTACCAAAACGGAAACGGACAGGTTATTCTTGCCTGGGATTATTGTGCGTCATCCTGCAATGTAAAGGGGATTGCTGTCAACACTACAGGTAATTCTGCCGACCCAAATGCAGTACTTGACGTGGAGTATAGTGCTAAAGGCTTTCTTTTTCCACGGTTAACAACTTCTCAAAGGGATGCAATTCAGTCTCCCGCAACAGGGCTCTTTGTTTATAACAGCACAACCGATAGAATAAATTATTGGGATGGCAGCGATTGGAAAGAATTTGTTGTATCTTCTTCAGCAGCGGTAAATCCTGCAGGCACTAATCCTGGTCCCGGCACAGCAGTCAACATTGACGGCAGTCCTCCTCACCATTCGGCGATGTTTGATATTCAGAGTATAACAGGAGGTTTTTTATTTCCACGATTGACAACAACCGCCAGGGATTATATCGTTAGTCCTCCTACAGGCTTGTTGATCTACAATACCTCAACCGGCAATCTGAGCTATTACAACGGAAGTACCTGGATTGATATATGTGCAATAACAACAACAGGAAGCACGGGCAGCACTATCAATACTGCAGGTATTTCTATTAACGAAACAGGCGCCAATCCCGATGCCTCTTCAATACTTGACGTGTATTCAACAAAAGCAGGAGTTCTGATACCGCGATTATCAACAGCACAACGCGATGCTATTTTATCGCCTGCCGAGGGTTTAACAATTTATAATAATACAACCAATAGAATTAACTATTACGCTGGTTCAAGCTGGTATACAGACGTCTACATACCTGCCGATTTTGCTGCAACAGGAGTAACTAATGTTCAGCAAACCTATTTCACAGCTAACTGGAATACTTCTACTGACGCTTTCGGCTATTACCTTGACGTAGATGATAACTCAGACTTTTCATCCCCTTTGGCCGGTTACAATAATCTTGACGTAGGAAATGTAACTTCCTATGATGTTACAGGCTTAACCTGTGGAAATACATACTACTACCGGGTGAGAGCTTATAATACTTGCGGTAATAGTAATTATTCAAATACCATTACAGTTTGTCTTCAATGTTCATTGCTTTCTCGTTGTTATAGTGAGGGACGTCCTACTTCTATAGCTCAGCTTGCTGATAGTGGATATTTTGTTGCAGGTTATAGAAACGGTAGCGGTTATGGTAAAATCCTACGGCTTGATCAAAATGGTTATATTATATGGCAACGCGAATACGGTAATACAACAAATTGTGAAATCCGCTCAATGATTAAAACCAGTGATGGTGGTCTTATTGCAACTGGCGGAGCATTTTGGATTATAAAGCTTGATGTAGATGCTAATATCCAATGGCAAAAAGGAATTGGGAGTGGAGGTCCAACATCCATAATCCAAACCGGTGATGGCGGATATGCCGTACTCGGGAATTACGGAGGCATCGGATTGTTATTAAAATTAGATAATACCGGTAATATTTCGTGGCAAAAATCCTATGATATAGATACATATACTCAAGAGAATTTCAAATGTATTCAACAAACTTCTGATAATGGTTACATCATTTCTGGAAGAATATATAAAACTGGCGAGCAATATGACGGTTTAATTTTAAAACTAGACAACACCGGTACTGTTGAGTGGACTAAAAAAGTATATGGCGACTACTGGGGAGTTACTTCAATTGTCCAAACAAGTGATAATGGATATGCTTTTATTATTTCTAAAAATACCTTCGGAAATTCTTTATGGATTTATAAAAGTGATAATAACGGCAATTTCTTATGGAGAAAAATATATGCTGCTCAGGCGGTTTCTTATCCACCGGAATCTATAATTCAAACAAGTGATAATGGTCTTGCTATATCATGTCAACCAAATTATGGCGACATTCCTGTTCTAAAAATTAATTCTGCCGGCACTCTGCTATGGCACAAGAAGATACCTCTTTCACTTTCTTCATCAACAAAAACAAAAATCATTGAGACAAACGACGGGGGATATGCAGTAGCTGCAAACGATAGTAATAATAATGGTTTTTGCATATTTAAATTAGATGCCAATGGAGTATCAAATTGTTCAAATACACCTGCAGGCAGTCTGATTGATATGGCAGCACCAATTTTAGATATTAGCTGCACTGTTTCAAATACGGGTTATACATTATCAAATACAAATGTTACTGTGGTAAGCACAAATGTTAGTATCACAGTGCCTTGTTCCTGTAACTAAATGATATTAAATTAAATAAATTATATATATCCAATAAAAATTTATAAACAATGAAACAAAAAAACATATCAGACTAAAAATAAATAAATGGGTATAACATTTAAAATAATTTAATAAAATGAAAATTCAAACAAAAACAAACCAGTTGTCCGTAGCATTTGCTACGGACATTTCGGGTGTTTTCACCTTAGGAGCCCTAATCTGTGTAATCTTTTTATTAATCTCTGTAATCTGTGTTCCACAAAACGTCGGCATAAACCAGCCCAACCCCGACCCTTCGGCTTTGCTGGAGCTAACATCCGATAGTATGGGATTATTAATACCTCGTATGACTACAGATCAGCGGAATGCCATTGACGTTTCAGTAAGCCCCAAT
>SDBV01010624.1_pt1 | contig 12041 bp, 18 predicted proteins | sample 2277081 | NCBI WGS metagenome assembly SDBV01 (sample SAMN10402039, study PRJNA504765) | marine sediment metagenome | isolation source: marine sediment core GS10_PC15, 223 cmbsf | place: Arctic Ocean: Southern Knipovich Ridge | collected 2010 | reverse complement strand
GTCCCGCTCTGCATTGCATAGGCACAACTTTTTCCCCTTTTGCTGGTGTCCACATCAACGAAGACACCTGAAGAATTGGCGTCGTAGAACGTTCCGCTTGCGTGTCCTCTTACGATTATCACGAAAACAAGGTCGGCATCAGCAGCAGCATAGTCACCCGGTGCATTTACTAACTCAAGCACGGTCTCAGAAGTAATACTTGCAACCGTATAACCACCGGTCTTCGGGCCTGTACCTGCACTGATATAAACCACGTCACCGGCAAGCACCGTATTACTTGTGAAGTTTGCACCTGCCAAAGTAAGGGTTGTGCCGGAAATCACGGAGTTAACGTGAGTACCGGAAACAGTTCTTTCCTTCCACTGGCACTGAATATGCCCGTCACTGTCGCTGTTGCTTCCTGCCGTAACATTAACGCCCACCAGCACCTTCGCATCGCTTGGTGTCTCATAGATGTCGATAGGCTGGCCGAACGAACCCGCAGGTGCAGCGTCGTAAGCCTGTGCCGCAACACCTGCGAAGAACTTGGTAGTAAGTGTTCGAGGCAGCATGACAACCACGCCTCTAAACCCGAAGGGGTCTGTTAAACCCTGGTCTGCTACGTTGTTGGGGTCTCTTGCGTTTGCGTCCTGAAAGCCGAGTTCGTAGCAAACTCCGACCCCTTCTTTGAGAGCACAGTCACCTATAAACCAAACCCTGATAGGTCTTGTCCTCTCCTGTTTCTGCGAATATAAAACTTTATTATCAGCCATTATATTCTTACTCCTTTCTGAGTAAAAAAGGCAGTCTGTACATCAAAATCAAACGATGTAGAGAACTGCGTTATTTCTTCGGTTTACATTCACGGTATTGATGGACAGGTCAATTCCCGAAACAAAGACATTACGCTGCAGCGGTGCTCTGCGAACATCGCTTTGACGCAGGTAATCGCCCTTGAGTACGAACGGGATGAATGTCGCTTTATCAATCATGTAGATTGGGTAAGCCGTGTCATCATCAAGTGCCGGAATCCATATCAACTTATGCCTCTTGAAAACAGTTGTATCGTCAAACGGAGCAAGGTCTCTTCCGAGGTTTTCATTCTGAGCTTCACCGAGGTCTTCCATTGCAGAAATAGTGGTTTCGTTCAGGTATATCGAACGCTGTTCACCTGTGTCACCCCGGAACTGTGCTTTGGTAACAGGGGATTTCCACTTTGTTTTACGGTGTGCTTTCCGCAGTTTCTTGATAAGGTCGGCCTTTGTCACGGAAGTATATGTGTCCGTCCAGTTTTTGAAATTAGGCACTTCCGTCAGGTTGATATTGCCAATCCTCGTAAATCCAGATGGGTAACCGCCGTTAAAGCCCTGCGATGAATTTTTAACAATCCAATACTTCAAACCCCACATAACGAGGTTGGTATTGGCATCGGGGACACCGAAGAAGGCGTTTTCAAGTGTCTGGGCGACACGCATCATCATAGCATGTTTCTGGGGCTTGATGACGTTGTTGATTCGTGCCCGACCCCTGTTCTCGAGTATCATTCTTCGTTCGTAGGACATGGTGTCTGTCAGGCGTGTCCATTGTACCTGCATCTTTTTGAGCAGGTCAGCGAAGTTGTAAACATCTTCGTCAAACAATCCGACCCACCTTGACAATCCGCCGATGCTCACCATCAGCGTCTCCTGGATACCCAAACCGCTTGAGAGAATCTTAACGCCTCCACGTTTGGTCAGGATATTGCCCATGAACTCGTACTCCTGTAACAGCTGGGCAATTTGATAAAATCTACCTTCACCTAAATTATAGAGTGTGGTAGTCAGCATATCTTCAATCTGAACATCTCTGATAGGCATTTTAGTTTACCTCACTTTCTTTATGCCCGTCCTACTCTTCTTCATCTATCAAGTCGTCGAACTCCTTGCTTGTCTGAAGAGCTTTATCGTCCGAGCTTTCTTTTCCTTTTTGACCGCCCGGCCTGCTAATCGCCTGCTTACTCCTTGCGGTCAATTTGGTTGCAATTTTTTCAGTTTTAATTTTGTTTGCTTTGTCCGCAAACACGATTGCTACAGCCTGGTTGAAAACTTCCTGCTCAGCCAATTGCGATTGTTTGCTTTGGACACGAACAGCATCGATAGCGTCCATCGCATTAACAACCTTCTGTCGATTAACAAGCTGCGTACTGTCTTTGGCAAGAGACGTAAAACCACCCTTGCCCAATTCAGTTTCAAAGTTTTTACCAAGCCCGCTTACCATCGAGTCGAAGGTTTTTTCAAAGTTCTGATTTGATTGACTTGCCATATTAGCCGTAACCGACTTGACACTATCGGTTATACTCTTGAACTGCTCTGCGTTATGAGCGTTCATGGCATCTATCTGAGACTTGTGATGTTCGTTCATGCCTCTGATGGCAGTCAATAACTCAGGGTCAATCTCATCTTCGTTTTCAAACTTCAACTCGAACGGCTTTGCCTCGAACGGCTTGAATCCGGGAGCATCTTCGGTTTTCTTATCTCCGGTATCTTTCTTATCGTCACCGGATTTGCTTTCCGAGGCTACTGTTAATGCTCTTTCAACAAGTCCCAAAGACGAACTCAATGCTTTGGCACTCTTGAAAGCCCTGGCTTCCTGTAAACTGAAGCCGAATTTCACTGCCTTCGTGAGAAGTTCGTCTGAGAGAACCGAATCATCGGTCTCTTCATCTGACTTCTTACCGTCAGCAGTTTTGTCACCTTCCTTATCATCACCTTTGTCTTCACCTTTGCCTTCAGCGGTATCTTTCTTTTCTTCGCTGGATTTATCGGCGGTATCTTTCTTTTCTTCGCCGGTTTGTTCTTTTTTTTCCTCCTCCTCCTGCTGCTCTTCTTTGTCGGTCTCGTCCATCAACTTATCAAATTCATCAGAGGCCGCAACAGCCTCTTCGTTCTCGTCATCAACTTTTGCATCCTGCTCGACGGTTTGAGATTTATCAGCAAGGGCATCTTCACTGTCATCGTCAATTACTTCTGTATCTGTCTGGCTCTGGTCTTTTGCCATTTTTTTACTCCTTTTTTTGAGTTTGGGTTAATTGTTTGGGTTCAATAATAGCTTTCCATAAGTCTTCTATTATTCGTTCTGCTTCCGCCGACCTTACAAGAGAGATTCCTCTGGGACGAAGACCGGCCTCCCATAAGTCTTCCAATAAACTCTGTGCCGCTTTGTTAGAAATATTGACAGTAGTAGATTCTTTGTTCTCCTCAAATAATTCAACCTCTTCACGTCCAGTTAAATCAGATTTTGCCACAAAATGTTTGCAGTTTTCGTCAACATCTATAAAAAAGCTGAAACAATCTTTCTTCTTATTTTTACTTGCCGCTATTGTTACTTCCATTTTATTCTCCTTTGGGTTTTTGGGTTAATTTTTATTTATTTTTGGGTTGGGGGTCTGAGTAAGGTGAGGCATTTCTATCAAACAACCCAATTGCCTCACAATATTCTTTTCTATGTGCCTTATCTCTGAAAACAGCATCTCCATCATTGTTAAATTCAGTTGGAACTCCTATCTTATCCGCATGAGCCATCGCCTCTTCAGACTGACTTGCCCCTACACCTGCTGCCGATGAGACCATAGGATAATTGCCCGGAGTATCTCCACCGCCGCCTTTGTGTTCAGCGTTATAGTCCCTATACATAACAAACTGACATACAGGACAAAGTTCCGGCTCCCTGTACTTCGACATAGGTTTAATAATAGTTTTTTCTTCTTTGCAGGAATCACATTTATAAATGTATGTAGGCATCAGCCAACTCCTCTTGTTAAAATTAGTGCGAACACGAAGGCAAGCAAGCCGAAAATAACGAGCAGCACGGCTGCACCGCCTGCGAGCAGCCATATCTTTTTTCGCTTACACTTGTTGTCTTCATGTTCCTCCAGGTGTTCTTTGACAATTCCCTGTAGTTCAAGGAAAGCGTCTGTCGGATTTAATGCCGGCTTAAAAGTCTGTTTTCGACCGTTTTTATCTTGTTGAAATATTTCTCTCATATTTTGTCCTTATGCTGGTTTGGTTAGTTGAGCAGCTTGGCTTGCCTGGACGTTACCGCCTGCCATAAGTTGTTGAAGAACACGGTCATTCCCCTGACTGGTCGCACCAGGTCTGCCCTCGCGTATGCTTTTGTGCGTTGTGTTGATGGGTCTTGATGTTTGTCCGTGCGGCCCGTCCTGCGGTATCTGCGGCTCTGCGTAGATAAGTATATCGTCGAGTTCCGGCAGATTAGTATATCTGCCTATCAACTTGAGGAACGCTTCGAAGTTCACGAAAATCCCCTGCTGTGCAAGTATCGGTGCCTGGGGGACAATGATTCTTTCGTAAACCTGCATTAAAGCAGCTACCTTTGATTCAGGTGTCTGACGCTGCATGGAGAAGGCCTGTATGTCGAAATTGTACTCGTAGAAGTCTGTTTCTCTATCACGCAGTCTAAGGGCTGTCTTGACCTCCGTGCCGTGTCTCCTGATAGTTACCGGAAAACTCCGTACAGGGTCAGTCCACCGATACCAACCCAAGTCCGCTCCTACTTTCGTTGTAAAGTCGATTGTTTTGCCCTGCATGGATTCCAGCCGCTTGGATGCACTTGCGGTCAACAGGGTGTCCTGTCCGAGGGTTTCGGACTGTCTCTCAAGACCTCCCAGAGCATTGAGATTCCCGTAGAAGTAGTTCGTAAGTTCTTTTACCTGCAATAGGAAAAGCAGCGTCTGCTGATTTATACCGCCTGTTGTAAACTCCGCAACATCTTTCGGATTGTCCAACCTTATCATGTCACCATCGTTGGCCTGGATAACCCGTTCACCATCCGCATCGGCTCCGCCTCTTACTCCGGTGATTGTCTTTTGCCTTTGAGCCTGCTTGCTAAGCTTTCTCATCAGTCCATTCGCCAGGTTATGCAAATCCCGCCAGTTCGCTACAGGAGCCAGCGGCATGATATTATCGGGGACTTTGTTGAACTTGAGAAAATGATACATACCTGTAACGGGGCCTTCCCAGTCTATCGTTTTGCCGACAATATCAACCTGATGTGCGATAGTAATGACTTTCTTTTTATACGGAAGCCATATGTCCCACAGGTTCACGGTGTCCCTGAAACTCTCCTGTACCATCTCGGAATCTTTGCTTATACTGCTTGTCTTTTTATTACCGTCTTCGTTCATGTCATCGGAGAAATCGTTCGGGACAAGTTGCTTTATGAATTCATCGTCAAGTTTCATACTCTTTAGGTCATCCATCGGCACGGTGTACCTGTCGCCGCAATACTGTATCTGCCCCCACTTCACCGCAACCATGTCATGCACCCAGTTGTCGAGACTGACATCGCTTGCGAAAGGTTCTCCCAGAGGATACCACTGCCCGTCAAGCTGGACGTTCAGTGTATTATGCAGGCCTGTTTTTACAATGCCGATACTGAATATAGCCTGAGTAACTGCACTTTGAATCACCTCTTCAAATTTCAATTCCTTCAAAAGCCAGTTAATATCGAGACCCAGTTTCAAAGCTATGGGTTTGAGTTCCTTCGAATCGGTAGTTACGAGAAACTGCGGCCTGCTTGCCGCAAGGTGCTGCACATAGATATTCAAAGCCAGTTCGATAAAATTGATGGGTACTTTGTCTTCGGCACCCCCTATACCGGAATAATGATAACCCACCATCTGCTGTACCGCCTGTAGCTGGTTTTTGCGAAAAGGCTCAAGCTTCTTTCGACTGTACTCCATCGAACTCTGCAGCCTGCCTAATTCCTTCTTCGTCAATGCCATATCGTTATCCTCTACAGCAAATGAAAAAGCCCCTGTACCGAATCGTTAAATTCGACACAGGGGTATCTTTCAACATTTTCCTGCAATACTTATTCAGTTGTCAAAAACTATTTTGGATACTTCGTTCTTCGGGTCTCGTTGATATCGCGTAATTCACCGTCTTTGATGTTTATCTCTAACTTGCCTGTGAAACGTTTGTATCTTAATAGCAAATCTTCCAAATAATCAAGAACTTTTTTTGAAACTTTTTTTTCACTCATAGTTTTAATCAGCCACTAAGAACCAATCTTCAGCAGCAAAGTCTTCGATGGTTGCCATCCAATCCCATTTACGGTTTTCATCGTATATTACCATTCGCTCATTTAGTACCCTTAATCTTTTTTTCGGCCAACTCAATCGCCTTACTGCGTTGCCCATCTGTAACGCTTTGACCGCTTCCGCAAAGTTCATAGTTTCCTCCTCTGGTATAAATTGCTTAACATCGTTAAGAATAAGAGGCATTCTGTTATCTGTAAATGTAACTGTTAATTTCATTTTAGGCTCTCCAACTTTTCAATTTCAAAGTTAAGAAGTGTTATCATATTGTGATAACCTTGTAAAATTCTATGCTTGAGAAGTGACTTCACCCCTCCGACCAAAACCAAAACCTCTCTCTTGGAAATCTGCAATGTATTCGCAAATTTCATATATGACACAAAGACAAGCTCCCCTTTATTCAGACTCTCGGCAAATTTAAGGTAGCTAATCTCACCATCACTGACAAGTTCTTTTGCGGTTTTATTTAGCTCTTTTATACATTCTTCATTCGTCATTTTGGGTTCTCCTGTTCATAGCCAAGCTTTTTAAGTTCGTCTTCAATCATATACTTTATTCTCATAAACATCACTCTGTATAGTGCCTTAACGAATATTTCTAATTCTTCGTCTGTGCGTCTATCTACCTCTTTAGGTGGGATAGCCACTTCATCTTCTATCATACACCGTGCAATAAGCATTTTTAAGTTAGCTCTATAACGAGCGTTATTATAAAATTTCAGACTACCATACTTTTTCATTATAGTATTGAGTTTTTCTATTCGGTCTTTATCAGTTACTCTCATTTTAGGTTCTCCTTTGGGTCTGGTATTCTGTGGCTTTTATGTCCGTGCTTTGCTTCGCATGGTGGACAATATCTACCGGCCTGTTCGTCTGTCATATTTGCTCCACATTGCCTACATCCTTGTTCTGTCGGCCCATCTTTTCCCCAATCTACGCTTGTTTTTATCATTTTGGGTTCTCCCTGCATTAAATTCATTATTTGTCTCGCCTCTGCATCGAATGCGTCTGCAACTTCGGCAAATTGTTTCTCACTTACTCCCATTCTACCAATCACTCTCTGATTTCATTCTCTTTTCGTATATCGCCCGCCTGCCTGCAAAGCAATACTCAGGGACTTTGGGTTTGAATTCCTGTTTCGAGGAGCTATACAGTTTAATCAACTTCCACGCAAGAGCCTTTGCGATAACAAGGTCTCCGTGATTTTCTCTCGCACCGGACGGGTCTATTGTATTTTTACTTTTCGAGTGTACAACCGCATCTTTTCCCATCTCAAAAATATAGTCCCTTGCCTCCCGACAAAACGCACTGCTGCGAACGGTATATTCATCGTTGGCAATCGCACTTCTCAATTCACCCAAAGTGAGACGCTTGTTGGGATTGTCGAAGAAATGTCCAGGTATCTCCGAGACTTTGCGGGTGATTTTCTTTTCTTCGGTTTTGAAATAGATATTCGAGTATCCGTGTTCCCGGACTTTCTTTCCGAATATTTGTCCCGGGCCGCCTGCGTCCCAAATCATAAAAGCATTTTTGAAATACTTTCCCATCGCAACTGCAATTTTGGCAAAATCATCCGGAGAGGTATTAGGGCAAGTCCACTCGCCAATATCTTCTTTTGTCTTTTTGTTGGAAATAGATATTGCGGAATTGCTTGCCCCTGTCCCCGCCGAAACATCTATACCTATCACTGCCTCAAGATTGTCGGGCATGTCACCGTAAATGTCCGGCTCAATCCATAATTTCAAACGTCCATTTTCACATTCCCTCAAACCCAGAAATTCAAAACTTACAGGGTCAAATTCAAATTCTCCTGTGAATGCCGGCGGTCTGACCATCTCTTTTTCAATTCTCGTCATAACATCCGGGGTAAAGAACGGGTAGTCACTGCCGAGATAATCGATGTCGAGTTCCTGTGCTATTTCAGTTGCGTTCGCCACCCTTTTACATTGATGGTCATACCAGGGACTCCTCATTTTGCCGTCGAGTATGAATGGGTATTCATCCGGGTAGAAATAACTTTTGCTGCCTACGATAAACTCACCCCTGCAATGCGGGTCAAGCATTTTTAATTGCCCATTGTCAGTTGTATAAATTCCCTGATTCTTCCGGGGGTCTTGAGACCAGTGGAACCTTAATCTTGTTGTTTCAGTCTTATACCCTATATCGTAAAATGCGTTTGCCGTTCCTTTTGGTGTCGAGTTGAATATACGGCAATTGGTAACAGGGAATGTAGCTTTGAGGATTTCATAGCCCTGCGGTACAGAGGCGAACTCGTCAAGCATCATAGAACTGCACCTGCCTCCTCTTGCAACGTCTCCGGTAGTACTGTTGCCGTTTATGACCGAACCGTTGAGCCTGTTACGCAGGTGAAGATGTGTCTTGGTATAATTGCTTTCCTGCATGATATAGTCGGGTTCATGCTTGATTATGAACAGCAACTTCCAGAACAGGCAGTCGGGGTCTTCGGTCTTATCTACAAGGTTCTCGTCACGGCTTACCAACCTGAAAGACTGCATATCGTAGAACGTCCAGAGCCATTTATAAGCTATCAGAATTAGCCACGATGCCCCCGCAGCCCTGCTCTTTTCGATAAGCAGGTCTTGTCCTGTCAATATGTGGTCAACAATATCGAGCAGTGCCTCATCTTGAAATTCGAATGTGATAAAAGGAATCTTCGTTGATTTGGGTAATAGTCTGGGGTCATACGTCCAGACAAAGGTATTGACGTAGAAAAGAATGTCCCGCTTGCACATAATCCAAAGCTCTTCTGCGTTTTCCTTTGACTCGTAACCGTATTTAAGCATCTCTTCACGGTATTCGAGATTTTCAAACAGCGAGTTTTTGCGGCACAGATGGTAAAACGGTGTCTTCGTTATCCGCTTGCGTCTCAGTCTTGAGCTTGTCGATAAGAGTAAACTGCTCACGTCCATCGTCAACAATCCTTTCAGTCGTTTTCTTCATCGCCAGATTAGGGACTTTCCTTTTGAGTATGTCTTTGAGAAAAGCATCGTCAATTCTCATCCAGTCGAGATACAGCCATGCAAGTTGGCTCGGAGCGTCTTTTGCATCCACATCTTTGAAATTTACATTGTCAAGTGCCCAGTCCACGGCCTGCTTGACAGTAATAGGCTTTTTATTCTCGAAGTCTTTTTTTCGCAGACTGACCCAGTTAGGAACTTCAAAGATATGCGGTTCTTTTTCTTCAAGCCATGCGATGAAATGCTTTTTTGCTTCGAGATGAGCTAAACCCCCCGATGTCATGCCGTCGGCTTTATTCTCCCGTACCCTCGCAAGGTAGTCAGGCATTTTGCCTCTTGCTTTTAGTTCTTTGAACAACACATCTTTATTAATTTTTAACGGCATGAAAATCAGACTATAGCAACCGGCTTATGTTTGTCAACAAAAATGTTTCAAAAAAACCACATTTTTCTCTTGACAAACCAAAACCAACTGTGTAATTCTACAGGCATGAGTCGAATAATTTACTGGTTATGTAAAAAATGTCATGCCGTCTATCCAAGAGAAGAAGATGTTTGTACGTTGAGATGTAGTTGCGGTTACTGGTGTGAATGGAGCGAACTTAAACCAATCGGCGTTAAATAAAATCTTTTACTTAAATACCAAAATGAATCGAATCCAAAAGTCAATTCACGGTGCGAGCGTAAAAGGCGAATGTCACTTTCGAGTGGTAAGTGAGACAAATCGGTGTAATTCCGTACCGTACCACCAATTTTGAAGGGAGAAATCATAATGTCAATAGACCGAATAAATTTCAAAGTTGCCAGAGACGTAGGTTCAGGCGAATTTATAATTGATTTTGCTGAAAAATTGAAATTACTCGATATCAAGTGCGAATGCGAATTTGGCGAAGATGAAGTTCACATAACACTTTCACGAATGGAGAAATCAGAATGAACCCCTGCAAGCATAAATTCCAACCGAGATACGACGAGCGATATACAACTGCTATTGAGGAACTGTCTAAAGCCAAAGGTATAGATGAGGCGGAGGGTCATATTACTAAGCCCTACCTCAAAGAAAAAATCTACATCCACGATATTTGCGTCAAGTGCGGAACTGTAATTCAAAGGGGAAAATCAGAATGAATAGACTTATTCTTATTCCTGCTCTTTCTGCTTTTCTGGGAGCATATCTTCATCAGTTCGTTGGAATGACTTGGACACAATGGGAATTATATTGCCTTGTCATACCACCTGCTTTACTATTTGATTATGCTGTAAGAATGATAACGGAGCAATCAAAAAAGGGTAGGAGAAATCAGAATGAACATTAAATGCCGGCTGTTCGGACATAAGTGGGATTTCAGAAAATACTACATAAACTGCACACGGTGTAAAGCTACTCTGGCAAGAAAAACTGCTGCGGTTACATTCCCTATGACAGACAAAAGAGAATTCTCAGAATACACCGTTGTACCCCTCTACACCGCACAAGTCGCTGAAGCCGCCTGCCGTGAAGCAGGTTACAACAAAACCGCAAAGGAGCTAAGGAAATGTTTAACTTCCGAAAAATAGATTTAGTGGAATTTGTCATTATTACAATAAAATTGGATGTTGCGAATGAGAGAGTACGTAATGCCATGTCAGCCAGCTGGAAAGCAAACGGGATTTTGTTACACTTAAATAGAGTTGCTAACAATGTTTCTCTTGGGATTTCCCATAGAGGCGGAGAAGGATTGTATCCCTATGAAGAGACCATCCATTATACTTCCAGCGATGAAGAATCCGCCTTTGAAGAATGTCGTGCGGCCAGAAATATCGTGAACAAAGCCAGAGAAGAAGAATATATGGCGATTACCAAAGCCAATAACACCAGAAAAATTTTCTCTGCAAAACTTAGAGAACTTAAAAAATGTGAAAAGGAGCTAAGAAAATGCCTGACAACAGAGAAATGATTGAAAAATCAAGAGAGGCTCACAAAAACACCAAATTCAAATTCTTCCTGGAGTTCAAGAGATTGAATAAGCACGTGGAATATAGTCTTGGAGAAAAAACGCTACTACTCCGATTCGAGTGTGATAATCAAGATTCTGCATCATACGCACTCTATCAAGTGATAAAAGGTGTTTTGCACAAATGCGAAATGAAAAATGACAAAGTTGTGTACGTGAGAGGATAGATGCCCTTCCTAAGAACAGTAAAATGTATTATCTGCATACAGCGGGTTCAAGTGCTTCCATTCCTCAATACAGGCAAATGTCATCTTATGGAGGTGAAAAACATAAAGCCTGAAGATTGTGAATTCCATGACGGATTAAGCAAATATACAAAGAAATGTGAATTTTTCAAATTAAAACCTTCCGGAGAATAATATGGGACACATGCACATAATACGCAGACGCTACGTAACAGAGAAATTCGGCAAATGGTGGAAAAGACTGTTCATAAAGCTTTGGAGGCTGATAATACCCACACAGAGTGGTTTAAACTTAATAAAACTAAGTTGAAAGCTATAATCTCAGATTACTTCACACCTAAACTGTTTTAGAGATTACAATTACCCAAAAACCCCCGTAACTGTCAGGAAATTCGAGAGATTACCAAAATATACACCTTAACAAAAGATAACAACAGTCCGAATTAAAAAGGGTGCATATCCATCGATTGAGGTAAGTCTATATAAAAAACGAAAACAGGTGGGGGGTGCGGGTTGATTCTGGGGATTAGCAATAAGCATGCTTTTTCAATAATAGGGGCGAAACAGCCCTGTAATAGCCCTGAAACAGCGATATGCACGTAGTCAATGGCGCCGGACTGACTATATAAGCATGAATAGCAGGGGCATTATTGGTATCACAAAGCGTGTTACCTTCTCATCGAGCTTATCCAAGTTGCCGTTGGTCCTTCAAGTGGAATGTGGAAGTAATATGAGTACCACTATAATGTAAGTGGAACATACTTGGTATATTACAGCTGAAGATGTGTTGGTGACAATGGAGGTAGAAC
>SDBV01010623.1_pt1 | contig 12041 bp, 10 predicted proteins | sample 2277081 | NCBI WGS metagenome assembly SDBV01 (sample SAMN10402039, study PRJNA504765) | marine sediment metagenome | isolation source: marine sediment core GS10_PC15, 223 cmbsf | place: Arctic Ocean: Southern Knipovich Ridge | collected 2010 | reverse complement strand
ATCTACATTATCATCTGGAAGGATAAAATATCTCCCTTCTATATAATCAGTCAGCTTCACTCTTGTAGGATCAACTTCATTTTTACCGATAAAACTCTTTGCCTGCATTTCTGCCGGGTCGAATCTAATCATCAATTGGTGTTCAGACTTGTCGTTCTTAAACAGGGCCATTCCGCCCAAAGAATCTGTAGATGCTGCAGGAATTTGAAGATAGGAATAATCACCAAACCCTATATCAGTATTTCCAATCCTTACACTTCTTAGAAAATCTTCTTTCACCGCCTCATAACCAAAAAGTATGGTATTAAGCTCATAATCATCAATAAACGAAGCTTCAAAAAAGTAACTGTTCATGAGCCAGAGTGAAATTAGAATATCCGGTTTGTGTATTAACTGAAATCCCGATGCCATACCGGGAAAAGAACTTACTTTTATATTTTTATCTATGGAATTCCATGCAAATCCATAGCCGCCGCGAAGCTCTGTTTCCCATGAACCCGATAAATACAGATCAACATCTGCATCACCGAGGCTGGTATTGAAAATAGACACCGGAGCTTCTTCCCGGGGAAGAAGGATTGTTTGTGAGAAAACTGCAGGAGATACAAATAGAAATATAATAAAAAACAGTTTGCTATACTTTATCATTGTGTTATTCTTATTTATATATACTGTAACACAGGCCGGGAAAAATACAAATGAGTCAAGAAGAAGAAAAAGCAGAATTATTCGTTACCCGATTGCTGTCGAACCCCTCACTGCGAACATTGAATCCATTGCAGAAAGAGGAACAAATCCTGAGCTTTATGGAGATAAATGCCAAACAACTTTTACCCACTCTTTCATCTGCAGCTTTTTTTCCAGGTGAATCGTGGTACACAATTCAAGGTCTGCTTGTAAATAAATTGAAAGATCTTATTGATGAGTCTTTGCTTCCGGGGATACAGAGGCAGTTGTATGAAAAAATTGATATTGGTTTTATCTCTATTCTGAGAAAACAGAATTTGGATCAGGAAAAAATAAAAGAAGAGATCCTTAATTTTATAAAAAAGATAATATCGGTTTCTGATGGAAGAAGGGATTTTTCCGGAAGCTATAATGCTGTTTCCAATCAGATTGTGGATAAATATATTGAATCTATTTTTAAAGATCATTCCTATGTTCATTTTGAATTAATGAAGGTACAGCGATTAAAAATGAGTAAGGATGAGATCAAGAATATGATAAAGATCTCTCTAATATTAAGACCGGCAATTTATGTTTTTAGTACTAGTATGCATAAGGATAATTCCAGTGGAATTATTACTCAATCCTTTGCAGAAAAAGTGGAAGAATCTCTTTTAAAGGAGATCCCCTCACTACCGGAAGCTCTGATTAAGAGTGCAGTCAGAAGTAATATTTCATTTGAAGATCATAAATATCTCCAGGCGACATCGAGATTAACTTCGATAATGAACTCTTTGGCCAGATTGGTTAAATCAGATATGAAAGTTGATAGAGGGGCCTCAACCCCGGAAAAAAGTTGGTTTAGTATTGCAAGACGGAATTATAAATATTTTGGATGGGATATTAAAATGCTGGATGAACTATACCGGTTCTCCGCTGAGAACAATTGGTAGGTGTATTAAATGCAGAGTAAAATAAAGAATTTAGTAGAATCCATAGTCGTAATCGCAATATTATTAGTACTTATACAGACCTTTCTTGAGGATTACGCTGTTTTAACAGGCTGGAGCTGGGAATTGCGAAAAATCCTTATCTTCACCGGTCTGGGCTTTGATCTGTTTTTTTCTATAGAATTCTTAACAAGGTTTCTTTCTGCTGCCATGAAAAAGAAAGGCAGCAGCTATTTTATGGAGGGGAAAGGATGGATTGATTTTCTTGCTTCCATCCCTTTGCTAATGCTAAACAGCGGACCAGCTTTCTTTGCGCTTATTACAGGTAGCGGTTTCTTCTTTGGGGTGGGTGGTTTATTAAATATTCTCAAGATAATAAAAGCAATACGAATAGCAAGGATATTGAGATTACTACGTATACTAAAAATCTTTAGACAAATAAAACATACCGGTAGTAGAATGGCCCAGCGTCATGTTGCAAAGATTACAACTTTAAGTATAACTACTTTTGTTTTTACATTACTCATATTTTCCATTTTTAGCGGACTTATATCATTACCCTCAGCTGAAGCTAAGATTCTGAGTAATCAAACAATCGGCATTAATAATTTTCTTAGCAATACAAACTCTGAACACTCTTTGATTGCAGCCGAAAATTTTGCAGATTATGATGTAGATCTTTTGATTATAAAACAAAATGGAAATACTCTCTATTCAAGATATGATAATCCTTTTTATTCAACAGTTTTTGGCCCGGGAGATTATCAGTATTATAAAACCTCTGAATATGAGTTTTTCTTTGATGTCAGGGAGTTATCACAGATTCAGGCTACAAGCAATATTCTATTCTTTGTAATTGTAGTTATGAGTGTTCTTGTTTTTTTGATATATTACAGTCCCCATTTTGCACTAACTGTAACTGATCCCATTCATATCATGAAGAGAGGATTTTTGGAAAATGATTATAATCTGGAAGTTGATGTGCCGCCTGTCTATAAAGATGATGATATCTATGTACTTGGAGCTGCATATAATGAAAAATATCTGCCTATGAAGGTCAGGCAGATAGATTCGGAGAGTAGTCATACGAATCTTTCGATGGATGATTTTGAAGACTTGTTTAAGTAATCATTCAGAGTCTTTTGTGAATAGATACAATCCCTCAATTTTAAGTGTCCGGTCTATAGAGAATGTTTTAAATATATTCTTCTCACTTTTAAGTTTTAGCTCAAAAAAGTGGTTGATTGGGTCATAGGTGCTATCGTCAATTCGTAATTCAAAATGGAATGTTCTTTCTTCATCTTCTTCATCAGCTGCAACAGGGCCAGGCATGAAAGAATAACTGCCCTTTGTGCTTTTAACTATAGTAAATGGATTTTGCCATGTTATATCAATCATTTGCGCAAGTGTATTTTCAAAAAACAAGCTTACAGATACATTTTCGGCTGGTACGAAGTTCTGACCCATAAGTACCGAACCAAGAATAGAAGGAAAGTTAAACAAATATCTTGTCGAAATATTCTTTGTAGTTTCTGTAACATCATAATATGGTCTTTTTGTTTTCAAGACTTTTTTTATTCCTTCATTTATCAGGGTTACCATATCAACCTTTGTTTGTATCAACTCATGGTAATTATCTTCAAAATGAAGAAGTCCACGGCCGGAAATTATATATTCAGGTTTTATCCTGTTAAGAACATAACACGCAACATCCAGCCTGCACTGAAGGCAGTTAGCCATTTGAAATCCATCTTTTTGTTTGTCCTCGAATATTTCATTCACAGTATCAATAACTATGCTCTCCATAATGTTATGAACGTTCATAGTTTTCCCTCCACTTATTATTCAGGCTTTCTCTTAATTTAATCCCACTGAATCGAGGCTGAGTTTTAAGACTCCAGTACTAATGTATTAACAACACATAGTATATTCAATAGTATTAATAGTGAACTTCGGGATGTCCGTACAGCCTCCACTACTATGGAATTATAACAAATACTGTATCAATTATCTAATCATTTTTTACAAAAAGATCACCATTAAATTTATGTGCTGCAAAAATATGTTCCCGGGTTAGTTTATCTCTATGTGAAAGCTCCTTAAGGATTTTACATAATTGTTTTTTCTGTTATAGTTATTCTATTGTCCTGGTGTATGTATACTGGCTTTTGGAATAATACTTGTCTATGGTGGGTTATAGGGAACATTTTACTGAAATGAATATAGTCACTAAAAAGTTATATTTTACTTTTCTCCTTCTATTTATATTCTCTTTCCTGGTAATCTCCTGTAAACGTGGTGAAGGTTCTGATAAAACATTGAATACAGCTTCTAATACTGTTTCTGAATCTGAGGAGAAAGGAACACTTGTCTTTAGTTCCAACAGAGATAAAGAGACCTCTTCACCAGGAAATACTACAGAAAACAAAGGGTTTACAGAAACTGAGCAGGGAGATATAAAAGGACAATTATTTCCTGTTAGTTCTGTAGATATAATTCCTGAAGATATGGTAATAGGTACTCTTTTAGATATGAAGATGTTGGATAATCCGTCTGACTTATTTGCAGATGCCATTATTACCTTTTTCAGAGAAGCACAAAAAGGTAAGATAAGTGAAGATATATTACATCCAACATGGCGTGCAGGTATAATTAGACTGTATAAGGATAGGCTTTTTGAAGTAAATTACACTTTAAGAATAGGCACTATTATAAATAGAAATGGTATCAGAACAGCAAATATACGTTTAATAGGTAATACCGGTAGAGTAAGCGGCGATATAATGGCCGATAATTATGAGGGTAAATGGCTTTTAAGCAGTATTTCAATTGATATGAACCAATTGGAAAATGTATATTTCCGTGAAAATCTGGAATTTACGCCTCAAAGCTATTCAAATATTTTACTAAACTATTAACTGGAGTTATTATGGGAACAGAAATGGGCCGTATAGAACAGGAATTCATTTTAAGCAATATTATTGAGAAGAGACTACCTGTCAAACTTCATTTAAGGAAGCTCGGGGTTAATGGGATATTCCTTTCCATGGAGGACAATAGTCTATTATTCTCCAGCAGTGATAGTATTGTTAGTGAGATACATGAAGGAGAATATGTTACCTTCTTCTTTGCTTTCTTTAGTCATACAATGACTTTTAGCAGTAAGGTTGTGAAGGAGGGAAATCCTCTCCAGATCATAATACCAAAACATATTTATAAAAATTTAAAAAGAAAATTTATCAGAGTCTCCACCGGAGCCGATATAGAGCTCTCCTTCACCCTTGAAAATGCGCGTATTGTTCTGGATTTCCCAAAAACACAAGAATATGAATCTTTGGATTCAGAGGTTTTCTCTGATGATTTTGATCTATCAAATCTTAAGGAATTATTTCAGCAATTTAAATCCAGGGCTTCCTCTTTTGCGGCTGAATCTGAAATTATAATGCTGAGGGCTAAAGAGCCGGAAACATTCGAGGTGCAGATTGTTACTGATACCGGGAAAAGCCTGTTTATTCCGGAAACAGGTGTTCCTTTTCCGGATAAAAGCAAGGTTGATAGTGAATATGTCATTACAGAGGATATGTTTCTTGATAAGCATGGAGATGAAATAATCTCATATGGTAAAAATTTAAGAGAAATTGAAATTCTTTTGAAGAAAAAGCATGAGAGTGGAATATATGCAGAACTCTATACACCGGTAATTTATCATGAATATGCAATCGGATATATTAGACTTGCCAATAATAATACAAGAAAACAAGCTTTTACCAGTAGAACTTTAAATTTTGCTAGGGAATTTTCCCGTATACTCGCTTTTGCTCTCGAGAAACAGGGGTATTTCACTGGTGGTGAACTAAGAGAAAGTCAATATATGACTGAGATAATTGATTTAAGCGCATCTGGTCTTTTATTTACTCACCCTGAAAAGAAGCTGTCTGAGATTCTTGGTATGTACGGTGATCTTAAATTGATATTGAAGATTGGCCCACGTAAAATGGAGATGTCTTCCAGGGTTATGAGGAAGTATAAAACTAAAGATATCTATTTCTATGGTTTACAGTTTCTTGAGATTGAACCTGAAGACTTTAGATTTTTATTCGATTATGTTTATGGGCGACCTTTTTCAGATGATGATGACAAACTTTGGGAAGGTGGTGCAGAGCCTCCTGAACTAAATTTCTAATTATACTATCCTATTACATTAATTCGGGTTAGAATAACTTGTATGATTTATATTTTAATTGAGCTTAACGGGTTCAGACAGTTAAAAAAAATAGATAGTGATTACGCTGGAAAAATTGTAGAAAATATGAGATCTACATTCTCTGGTGATGTTTGTAAGTTTATTGAGCAAAAAAACAGTGTTTTCTTTTATGGCTGTACTCCAGGTGATCATGATCTCTCTTCATTGTTTAGTAATGCAATAAATTTATTCAATTATCTGAAATCAAATAGTGATAATCTTTTTGGTTACAATATTCTACTTGATCAACTCTCCGGAGAATTTTCCGAAGAACGGTCAAATATACTTTTGCATAAATTATTCTCTGTGCAAAAAGATGAGTCTTTTTATATAACCAGTGATCTTTTACCATTCTTTGATGTTTTTGCAGAATTTGAACCTTCAGGAAATTTTTATAAATTAATTTCTTATCGTGAAAATAAGCTTGATGAGGGGGAAAATGTTGTTAGTTTTCTTTCAAAATCTACCGGTATGGATCGATATCTGGAAGCTTTGACACCTTTAATTAACAACAAAAAAAAAGGTTTTCTCTTTTTTTATGGAAAGGATTTTTCTGGATTGTCATTCTTAAGTTTTTGCATTGCTGATTTACTACAGGGGAAGACATTAGATGCTCCATGGCTGTATATTAAATCTGATGATAGTAATATATCAAATATCAATTCTCTAATAAATTGTATGGATTTAGATTTTATTGGAAGAGTTGCAGATTATTTGACTGAACCGGAGCTCTCTATATGGAATGATCGTATTAATCTGGTCAATGACAGTAATAGAATAATTTTTGATGAAGATGCAATTATTCTTTTTAGAATCTATTTAAAAGCATATTCAAGCAGAATGGCAGAATTATACTTGCCGGCTATAGTTTTCATTCTTGGATCTCACAGGTTTGAAGAGTTGACTCTCCAATATATTGCCATAGTGATGGAGGACCTCTACTTAGATCTTGATTTAATTCCTGTGTTGTTTTCTGAAGATGAGGATCTTCCTGCATTGTTTCACGGTTTTAAGGGAAGCAAACTTAAGTTGGAAGGGTGGATTCTTGATACTCAGACACTTATCCGGATTGATTCTCCAGTTTCTTTTTATCACTCGTCAATGCTCCTCAAACATGGTAGGGGCGCATACCAGGGTGCTGAAGCAACTGATATATTTATAAAAGATCTAGGGCATACTTCAAAACATTTTCTTATCTTATTTACTTTGTTTTATGATCTTTGTGGGAAGGATAATTTAATATCCTATCTGTCTGTAGATCAGTCTGACAAACTGAAAAATGAAAAATTATATAATGATTTAGTAGCAAATGGTTTTATTTATCCTGATAGTATGGCAGAACCGGTTTTTCCGGAGATAAAGCGAGTTTTGAATTATGAAATAAGCTCAGAAGATAAAGTGCTTATTAATAGAATTATTACTGGTATTGTTGACAAATCAAAAGTATGTAAATTAACTATTTTTGAAAAAATATCATATATCTATCGAAAGCTTGAACTTCATGAAGAAGAAGCTTTCTATCTGCTTAAAACTATAGAATTATTAATTGACACAGGAAAGACAGATAAGGCAGGTCTGTTTTTTGAACGAATAGCTGAAATACTTCGTATCGATAGACTGGATAAGAATAAGATCGAATTAAAGCAAAATATTTGTTTTCTCAAAGCGGCAATTTATGATAACAAGGATGATTTTGCAGCAGATGTATATTTACGTCTTTGTAATATGGAAATGGCTGATCCAGTTCTTAATTCTGAACGAAGGGTCGCATGCTCTGATTATTTATATGCGATGTATAAATATAAGAAGGGACTTGATATTGCAAAACTGGCCTTAATTGATATTCAGGATTCTGATGATACTCATTTGAAAACACGGGTTAATCTGAGTATAGCAAAAATATTGATGGGTATGAGAAGAATTGATGAATCAAAGGATTATTTTAAGATTGCAAAAGAGACAGTAGACAGGGATAGAGATATTTTCAATATTCTGGAGATATATACTAATGAAGCTGTTGTAAATTTTATTTATGGAAATTTTTCTGAAAGCCTTAGACTTATCGATGATTCTATATCTATCTGCCATAATACAGGCAGAAGGGACTGGCAGCTTTTTCTTGTATTTATGCATGGAAGAATTTTGTTTGAGTTGGGTAAATATACTGATTCAATTTCCCTTTTCACCGAAGGACTCAGGCTATGTGATATTTTTCTTGAGGGCAGGAGAAAAGAACTTTTTGACATTTGGCTTGGAAGATGTTTTATTTATCTCAGGCAATTACGATATGGTTTGAAGATCCTGGATAATTATGATTCTTTTCCGGAAGCACTATATTTTTCTGCAGAAGGTCTTTTTTTTCAGGAGGAATACAACAATGCATTTGAAAAGATAGAATTGGCATTTACCGGGGAGCAGGACAGAATTAGATTATTTTGTTCATCCAATATCATCTCCTGGGAGAGTGGCTATGATTTTATTGAAGATAGAAGCCTGGTTGTAGAAGGGGGGCATGGAGTCCTGTTTCATCTTATAAGAGCATTCAGAGCTTTCCTGATGGCTAAAACAGGGCATGATACTGAAGGATGGGCTGAATTAGTAAGACTGACAAGAGAAGACCGTCTTTCAGATATAGATCTTAATAACGGATACTATTATTACCTGCATGCTCTTACTCTGCCGGAAAATACAGGAGCAGAGGCAGTAGACAGACTTACTCTGCTCAGTAAGGCCTTAAGACATATTCAGCAGACAGCAAGCCATATAGATGACCCAAAAGAACGACAGATGTTTTTAATGGATAACTACTGGAATTCCGGTTTGATGAAAGAGGGGCGGGCACACAAACTGATATAAATTATTTCCAATAGTAGGGGCAGGTCGCGACCTGCCCCTACTATTGACACTGATACTGCTCATTGGTATATTACTCATGGTTTTATTTTGGTGGCGTAGCTCAGTTGGTAGAGCAAACGGCTCATATCCGTTTTGTCAGGGGTTCAAATCCCTTCGCCACTATTTAGTACCTGTCCTGTAATAGATTGTTAATTTGTTACAGGATAGGATGTTATCTTTTCTTTTTCTTCTCTGTATCTCATTTCAATTAGGTGTGTCAGAAAATATGACAGAAAACACCGAAGGATGAGGTATGGCATATCGAGAATCTTTCTATATTTATCCAAGAAAAATGAAATCAGGTAAAACAATCTATTACTATCAGGCATATTTGCCGGATGGTAGTTTGTCTAATGGCAGGAGTACTGGGCAACTCAAAATTGGAGCTGCAAAAGCATTTTGTAAGAAATTAGAACAAGAAGGTAAACTGATTCCCAAAACTAAGAATAGCAATTTAATATTTGAAACATACTTTGCAGATTGGTGGGAATGGGGACCCGATTACAAAATACCAGCTATTTGTCCATATTTGACCAGAAAGTACAAACGAGGTCAAAGGCCTAGCTATGCACAGGCTCATATCTCCAGATTAAGATTTAAAAAGCATATTCTGCCCTTTTATAAGGATATGTACATACCTGAAATAACAACAAAACATATTGAGGAATGGCTTGATTCACTGGCAGATAAGAAATTAAGCGGAAAGTCTCAAATAGATATCTTAAGTCTACTGAGAATTATGTTAAAAGAAGCAAAAAGAATGGGCGATATCAAGAATAATCCTATCCTAGATGTGCTTCCTCCCTCAAAGGGTAAGCCTAAAAAGCGGGGGATACTTACCGTAGAAGAGACTGAGAGCCTTTTTAACATGAAAACTATAAATAAGGTATGGGACAATGATTATCAAGCCATAGGAGCATTTATGCTGGCATGGGATACTGCAATGAGGCCTGGAGAGATTAGGGCAATGCAGAGAAAGCATATTCACTTTCTGAAGAATGGTGAATGCCGGATTGATATTGTTCAGGCTGTTGACCATATTTCTCATCAGATTAAAGAGACAAAAACAGGAGCTATCTTAGAAGGTGTGACTGTCAGGTCTGATACTGCCGGGATTCTCAGGAGAATTTGTACATTTTACAATGATCCTGATGATCTCATTTTCTCAAAAGATGGTATCAGCCATGTTTCAGAAAATTATCTAAAAAGACGATTATATAAGGCTCTTTATACCATTGGTATATCTGAGGAAGATAGAAAAACTCGGAACATCACATCCTACAGTTTTAGAAATCAAGCAATAACCCGGCTCCGACAAGCAGGTATCAGTGATTTTCAGGTTAGGGCTTTAGCAAGGCATACAACCCAGATAATGACTGACGGCTATACAAAATTCGATGATAGTGAATCTATCAAGCAGATAAGAAATCTCTATATTGTAAATGATAAAAAAGCTGTTGGAGGGGAAATATAGATAAGTTTTTTTATTCCCTGGACGAGTTCCTTGATTCTTTGAGAAAAGTTGATATGATATTGGATAGATTAGGAGATATCTCCTCTAAATGTTAACAAGAATCTGAAGGAACTCATTTTGAATGAACAAGAATATCCAGATGCGCTCAATGACTTAATACTTCAAGCTGAAGCGAAGAAAAAAGAATCATTAAGCCGATTGACTAGTCCTTTGTTTAAATATCCGCTGGATAAAAAGAAAAAAAAATCTCCAATAAATTTAAAAAGTTTACCACATTTCATTGCCTCAGAAGTCATTAAGAATATTGACTCCTATATTAAAAAAATTAATCTTGCGCAAAGATTTCCTTCTACAGGTGATGTTGGGAAAATAAAAGTTCTTGAAGATATTTACAGCAAAATGAATAAATTCTTTGAATCATTAGAAGTGATGCGAAGTGAAGCTGACACTGGAATAGGTTTAATTATGAAGATTCACAATAATTATCCAAAATATACTGCTTCAAATTCCACATATTTAGATGAAATTCTTACTATCTTTGTAGATGAATTATATTTGGTAGAAGAATTGAAAAAATGTGTTCTTGCAGAAAAAAGTAAAATGGATAGGTGGCAACCGAGTATATTTAAAACTGGGGATGATATAGTTGTCTCTAGACATTATGATGAGCCTTTTTGGATCTCAATATTGATTATTGAGGGCTACATCAGGAAGAATGAGAATGATCAATTAATATGGATTGCTCATAAGAATACATTCACTGATGTATATGAAACATTGAACCTTCCGATGACTATTAAAAATTTTTGTATGTTTTTTAAAGATTCCAATAATAAGCCTATAGATCCTGAATCCATAAAAAATAATTACCAACCATTAGATAATGATAAGAAAGGTAAACTTAAATCTCATTTAGAAAAAATAAAAAAAAGGTAAGTTTTAGGGTAATTCTTAAATTCACCAATAGTTCTAAAATCTTCCTCAGAGATAACAGAGAGAACAAGAAAAACAAATTCTGACTGAGGAGTTATAATGGAACAATTATTAAACAAAAAGCAAGTAGCGTCAATACTAGGATTATCAATTTATACAATTGATAAATGGGTTTCAGAACGTAAACATCTACCTTTCACGAAAATGGGATCAAGAGTTCTGTTTTCACAGGAGGATGTTGAGAAGTTTATTCAAAGAATGCGGGTTGCTCCCATCGAAAAGGGAGGTATTCTATGAGATTAAATTATAATTTATTCCCGGAGTTGAAGACACTACCAACTAATACTGATATTTTAATTATCCGGAAGAGAAAAATAAGAATGGATCATTATTATAATAATTTTGATCATAGAAGATTAAAAAGACAAGGCACTAATGCAACACAAATACAAAAAAAGAAAGGATTGCTGCCCCGGGAGGCTTATTGTACAAAATGTAAGAGTTGGTGTGAGAAAAACATATTAAAATATCATCATGTTAATGAACAGTTTACATATGCAGTAGTGCCTACCTGCCCAAAATGTCTGAAGAAGTTAGAGAATCTAACAATTCAAACTGAAATTGAGAAAATGGATAGACAGATATACTTTGAACAATTGTTTTATCATGAAATTGATAGAAATGAGCGAGATATCCACATTTATGAATCGGCAGCTAAAAGTATGATGAAAGGAGGATTCTCTTATAATCATACTGTAAAAATAGTCATAAATTACTAATAGCTTATGGGAAGTATTTTATTGGATACAATTAAGATTAGCCTCGAACCTAAATATGTACACCTTGAAAATGGTAGCTCTTTTAAAGATCTATTCATTGC
>SDBV01010622.1_pt1 | contig 12042 bp, 9 predicted proteins | sample 2277081 | NCBI WGS metagenome assembly SDBV01 (sample SAMN10402039, study PRJNA504765) | marine sediment metagenome | isolation source: marine sediment core GS10_PC15, 223 cmbsf | place: Arctic Ocean: Southern Knipovich Ridge | collected 2010 | reverse complement strand
TGCCTCTTTTAATACTTTAAATATCTTTTTGTGCTCGGTGTAATAAAAGTCAGTGTCATCTAAATTATCCGCTGCTGTATTTAAACTATTTACAGAAGTGAGAGAACATCCTAAAACCATCATCTCTGATTCTTTAGAGTTAGGAGCTGTTTTTATTTGAATGCTTTTTTTTGCCATATTTTTTTAAAAGGGTTAGATTACTTTTTAGAGTAACAGAAAAAAAAATTCTTAAAAAAGAAAAAATATTCAATTGTTAAAAAGCAGTTGATATGAACGAAGTAGTTATTTAAAAAAAAGTCTTAAATAATCTTTTTGGGTCTCTCTAACCATTCGAGCAATGAAATAGATAAAATCTTTATCATTAATATGAGCTTTTTCTAAACTCTCAATATATTCTCTTCTGGTAATTAGTGGAATATTTGCAATATTATAACTTTCTTGAAGCAACATTAAATTCATTAACAATCTAGAAAGTCTTCCATTTCCATCAATAAAAGGATGAATAAAAACAAATTCTTTATGAATTAGAGCGGCAGCTTCTACAGGATGTTTTTCTTTTCTGATATTATCAATTGTTGAAATAAATTTTTTCATTAGTGAATCTATTTCATCAGGTCTGGGAAGCGGATATTTAGATCCCGTTATTATTGCTTTATTTTTTCTGTAGATCCCTGCATTTTTATCATCAATTCTAAAATATAAAAGCTTATGTAAATATTTGATATTATTTTCAGAGATAGTTTTATTATTGATTAAAGTTAAAAAATGATTATAAGCATCTGCATGACCTATAGCTTCTAAATGATCTTTTAGGGGCTTGCCGCCTATCGTTATACCATCTTCTAATACTATTTTAGTTTCACTCTCAGTTAATGAGTTGCCCTCTAAAGCATTACTTGAATAAGTTAGTCCTATTTTATAGTACTCCTTAATAAGTTTGAGTAGATGCGCGTTTAAAGGTCTATAAGAATTGATTTCATGTTGTAGAGCATCGATTTCTTGTAGAATATCTTTCATATTTTCTCCAGAAAAATAAAAAACGGAAAGAGAGGGATTCGAACCCTCGATACCCTTGCGGGTATGCGTCCTTAGCAGGGACGTGCTTTCGGCCACTCAGCCATCTTTCCTTAAAAAACTACTTAAATAATACGGTGTTTTTTATTTTAGAGCAAATGATTCGAGGTGATTTGACTAAGTAAAGTGATAGTAAATCTTCTAAAAAATATTAAATATTTATTTTATAATTATTAAGATTTTAATTATTCAATATGATGTGATTGAGAGAGCTTTTTACCATTTAAAGCATTGAAATATGTTGTCATAAGTGAGCCATCAGGGTTTTGTACGACTATGCTATAAACTGGCAAAAAAATCTCAGTTTTTTTTCTGATTGCAAAATCATTTCCAAAAGCTGATCTAGCAATGCCCTCTATTTGAGAAGGTCTGAATTTTTTAGCGATTCTCGCTGCATATCTTCCTGCTTTTGAAACAATAGATTGATCGATTTTAGTCTCAGGTATTACCTGCATTCTTGGGCTTTGAAAATGAAGCCTATAATTATTGCCATTTTGAACGATTAGATTTTTTCTTCTACAGTTTTCTATCCATTGATCTAAAAGATCATTTTCAACATTTAATATTTTTGAGAGAGTCTCTCTATCTAATAAACCCCCTCTAGATACTAAAGTATTTATAATTTTGAAATCATCTTTGTCAGCTCCTGCTCTAATACAGTCTTTAAAACCATGAGACATATCCCAAGTAGATGTGTTTATTACCATCTCGCCATCTGTTAAACTCCAAAGAATTATTCCCTCTCCAGTTTTGTCTTGAGAGCGGTTATATTTTACTTCCATTAAAAGGTATGGATGGAATTTTAGATCAGGCTCTAAAAAACTATGAGATGCATCTTTTAAAAGCTCATGTCTATGAGCCTCCATAATATTTTCTGCAGAATATCTAACTTCTAAAGTATTAAATTTTTTTCTAGAAATGAAATCATAGATATAGACTCTAGCTTCTGGGTAATTAAACCAAATCCATGATCCAATAAAAATTATAAATATAAAAGATGTAACTACAGAAAGTAGGCGCATATTTTTTTACACCAAAATTTTTATAAAGCTCTCCTAAACTTCATATTAACTTTTATATTTATTCTTTCATAGATAAAAGAAACTCAGTATTGTTATTTGTTTTTTTTAGCCTAGATAATAGTAAGTTCATAGCGTCAACAGGAGTAAGATCTGCAAGTCCTTGTCTAAGTAGATACATTTTTTCTAACTCATCTGGATGATATAGAAGCTCTTCTTTTCTAGTTCCACTTTTAATGACATCGATAGCAGGAAAGATACGTCTTTCAGCTAGTCTTCTATCTAAGACAAGTTCCATGTTTCCTGTTCCCTTGAACTCTTCAAAAATTACTTCATCCATTCTAGAGCCGGTATCGACTAGAGCAGTTGCAATAATAGTGAGTGATCCGCCTTGCTCTATGTTTCTTGCTGCTCCAAAAAATCTTTTTGGTTTATGCAGCGCATTAGCATCGATACCACCTGTTAAGATTTTACCACTATGTGGTTGCACGGTATTGTATGCTCTAGCAAGCCTAGTTAAAGAATCTAATAAAATAACTACGTCTTTTCCAGTCTCCGTTAGTCTTTTCGCTTTTTCGATTACCATGTCAGCTACTTGAACGTGTCTCTCTGGCGGTTCATCAAAGGTAGAAGATATAACTTCTCCTTTAACGATTCTTATCATGTCTGTCACTTCTTCAGGTCTTTCATCTATTAAAAGAACCATCAAAAAGATTTCAGGATTGTTTTGTTCGATTGAATTCGCAATGTTTTGAAGTAAAACAGTTTTTCCAGCTTTTGGAGGAGATACGATCATTGCTCTTTGACCTTTACCAATTGGCGCAGCTAGATCCAAGACTCTTGTCGATAGTTTTTCTTTTGTGGTTTCCATAATTATTCTTTTGTCAGGATAAAGCGGTGTTAAGTTTTCAAATAAAACTCTCTCTTTTAAAATTTCTGGAGCTTTTTCATTGATAGATTCAACTTTTAATAGAGCAAAGTATTTTTCTTTTTCTTTAGGAGCTCTTATTGTTCCGTACAATATGTCTCCTTTTTTTAATCCAAATCTTCTGATTTGTGCAGGAGAGACATAAATATCTTCTGCTGAAGGTAAGTAGTTATAGTTAGGAGATCTTAAAAAACCAAAACCATCTGGCAAGACTTCTAAAACTCCTTCTGCAAATAAAACCTCTTCAGGTTTTGCTGAAATTGTTTTTACAATTTCAAAAACTACTTGGGATTTTGTTAAAGATCCTAAGTTTTGAAGGCCAAGTGATCTGCCGTACTCTTGTAGTTGGTCTACATGCATTCTTTGAAGCTCGGATACTTTTGTTACTTTTTTTATTTGCTTTTCAGAGTTAGTTGAAGTAGCTTTTTCTTCATTCATGGAAGATTTCTCCTATTAAAAATTTTTGAAGGTTACTAAAAGTTTTTTTATGTTTTTTTCTAAATCAGATAAACTTTGATTATTTTCGATTACAAAATCTGATAGTTTTGCTGTATCTGTTTCAGACAGTTGCCTTTGTTTTCGAAGTGTATAATCTTTATCTTTATATCTTTTTTTTGCAATAATATCTTTTGTAGTTATGGTTACTACTATATCAAAAAAGCCCTGATAACCTATTTCAAAAAGTAGGGGGATTTCCACTACAAAAAAATTAAAATTTTTGTTTTTAACTCTTTCATACTCTTTTTCAATTTCATTTAAAATTTTTGGATGAATTATCTTTTCGAGCTTTTTTAATTTATTTTCATCTGAAAAGACTATTTTTGCAATTTTTTTTCTATTTATTTTACCTTTTTCTAGTATTTTTTCACCAAAAAGATCTAAAACTTGTTTTTTTATATCAAAATCATTCTCTATTAGATCATGCGCAATTGTATCTGCATCAACTGTATAGGCTTTAAGTTTTTTAAAAATTTTTAAAGCTTCTGATTTGCCTGCTGCGATATTTCCTGTGATTACAATTTTTTTTAACATCAACACTCAGCTAAATTTTTACCGATTTCAATATCAACTGTTAGAGGAACTTTTAGATCGAAGACATTTTCCATCTTTTCTTTAACAAAACTTTTAAAGATCTCGATCTCATCAAATGGCAGTTCAAATAAAAGTTCATCATGAATTTGAAGGATCATATATCCTTTTAAATTTCTTTTAGTTATTTCTTTATCGATCTCTATCATTGCAAGTTTAATTAAATCAGCAGCAGATCCTTGAAGAGGAGTGTTAATAGATAGTCTCTCAGCTGCTGCTCTAATAAATGGATTTTTATTATCGATCTCATGTATAGGTCTTTGTCTACCGATTATTGTATACGCAATTTTCTTTTCGTGAACTAGTTTTTTGCAGGTCTCTAAATATTTTAAAATATTTGGATATCTTTCAAAATATGTATCTATAAAAGCTTTAGCTTCTTTTATAGTAATACCAATTTGTTCTGAGAGTCCAAAAGCTGATTGGCCATAGATAATTCCAAAATTCACAGCCTTAGCATTGCTTCTCATTTTTTTAGTTACCTCATCTATCGGCACTGAGTATACTAAAGACGCTGTAAATGTATGGATATCATCACCATTATTAAATGCTTTAAGTAAGTTTGGATCTTCACTAAAATGAGCTAAAAATTTTAACTCTATTTGAGAGTAATCAGAAGATAAATAAACCCATCCATCTTTTTCAGGTCTAAAACCCTCTCTTATTTTTTTTCCTTCTTTAGATCTAATCGGAATATTTTGAAGATTTGGGTTAGTAGAAGCGAGCCTTCCTGTTGCTGTTGTAGATTGAGAAAAAGTTGAATGTACTCTATTTGTTTGAGGGTTTATCTGTTTAGGAATTGCATCTACGTATGTAGATAAAAGTTTTTGATATGCTCTAAATCTTAATATGTGATCGATAATAGGGGATTTTCCTTTTAACTTTTCTAAAATATCTGCTGATGTTGAAAAAGTTGAGCCCTTTTTTTTAGGAGGTTTTATTGCTAAATCAACATATAAAACTTCGCTAAGTTGTTTAGGAGAGTTGACGTTAAACTTTTTGCCCGCTTCAGAAAAAATCTCTCCTTCTATTAATTTAAGTTTTTTTTGAATCTCTTCAGACATAATAGATAGCATATCTTTATCTACAAAAATACCAAATCTTTCCATTTTTGCTAGAACTTTGAGCAGTGGTAATTCAATGTCATACAAAACTTTTTCTAAATTATTATCAAAAATTTCTTTTTCAAAAAGCTCTTTTAGCCGAAAAGTATAATCAACATCTTGAGAGCAATAATTTGAAATTTTGTCTAATGGAACATCTCTCATAGAAATCTGTTTTTTACCGGTCCCTATCAAATCTTTGATCGGAGTCTTTGTGAAATTGAATTTCTCTAACGATAAAATATCTAAACTATGGCGGCGATTTTGTGGATTTATCAAATATGATGCTAAAAGTGTGTCAAAAGAGATGTTTTTTATCTCGATACCGCAATTTAAAAGAATATGATAATCATATTTCAAGTTGTGACCAACAAATGAAATATTTTCGTTTTCTATAAGCTCTTTTAATTTTGTAAGAACTATTTTTCTATCAATGTCGCCATTTAAAGGAATATAAAAAGCTTGCTCCTTTTTTACTGAGAGCCCAACCCCTACTAAATCTGCTAATAAATAGTTCAATCCAGATGTTTCTGTATCAATTACTATCTCTTTTTCTTTTTTTAGATTTTCTATTAGATCTGTTAGCTCTTTTTCGCTGGTTATTAGTTGATAGTCTAGCTTTTCTTCTTCGTTTTTTTTTTGATCCGAAACATCTCTTAAAAGAGATAAAAAATTCATCTCCTTATAAAAATCTTCTAATTGTTCTTTTTTTGGCTCTTTTAATTGATAAAAATCTTTGTCTTTTGGAATATCAACATTTAAATGCAAGGTCGCTAATTTTTTACTGAGATATGCTTTTTCCTTTTCTTGAACTAAAATATCTCTTTTTCTCTCAGATGAAATTTTTTCTAAATTATTAAATATACTATCTAATGTATTAAACTCTTTTAAAAGAGTAGTCGCTGTTTTAGGACCAAAGCCTTCAATTCCTGGAATGTTATCTGATTGATCTCCAACTATCGCTAAATAGTCTAGTACCTGTTTTGGTTCTATTCCAAAAAACTCTTCGACTCTTTTCTCATCGAATAGTTCATTATTTTTATGGGCATTTAATACAAAAGTTTTGTCATCAACCATCTGCATTAGATCTTTATCACTTGTACAAAGATATGTCTCAAAATCTTTTTTCTTTGCCCAAGTAGCTATTGTTGCCATAGTATCGTCAGCTTCAACACCTTCTATACACAAAGCAGGAATGCCAGCGAGCTCGCAATAATCAAACGCCATTTCAAATTGAGGATAAAGATCATCCGGCGCTTTTTTTCTATGCATTTTATATTCAGAATAGAGTTTTTGTCTTGAAGCTCTATTATCTGGTCCATCAAATACACAAACAATTTGTTCTGGAGAAAAATCATTAATCAATTTTTTTACAGATCTTATAAATCCATATAATGCAGAGGTAGATACACCCTTTTTATTGGTCATAGGTCCTATTGCATAATACGATCTAAAAAGATAGTTAACAGCATCAATTATAAAAATTTTATCCATACTACTCGGCATTTATATATTTAGATGAAAAAAAAATCTCTTTTAAAAAAGATTTAAAAATTGATTTTGTCTGAGTTAAAAATGGTTGATACCAAAGTTTTTTTGGATATAAGCTAACTACTTGATAATTTTTATTCTCATCAATATCTGCTTTTTCCAAAAGAGCTTTTAGAACTACTTCATATGAACTGTTTGCTACATCTATATATCCAATTTCCTTGGCTTCATCTGAATCAAAAACATTCGCTCCATACTCATTTATAATCTTATCTCTATCTATATTTCTTGCGGTTGCTACTATGTTTACAAATTTTGCGTAAATGTATTCATTGATCTTTTGAATGGATTTATCCTCATTTTGTTTCCACTCTCTAAACGGATTCATCATGTCTTTGTCTTTTCCAGCGGTTACTGTTAAAGATTTAACTCCATATTTTTCCATAATAGAGTAGAAATTGAAAAAAGGTCCCATTAAAGACCCTACAGATCCAATCATTGAAAAAGGAGATGTATAGATTTGATCAGCTGCGCATGCTATAAAAAATCCACCAGATGCACACATTCCATCAACATATGCATATACAGGAATATCGAATCTTTCTTTGTAAGCTAGGATATTTCTGAAAATATCATCAGAATCAGTAGCAGCTCCTCCAGGTGAGTTAATATGTAGTAAAACCCCCTTAACTCTATTGTTTTTAAGAATACCCTTTCTAGATTCAATTAACTGAAAATTCACATCTTTTGACGTTAAATGAGCTGTTCCTATAACTCCATGAACCTCCAATTGCAAAATAGCCGGAGTACTCAGTGATAACATTTTTGTATTGCCATTTAAATCTGGTAAAATCTCTAACTTATTTTTTGCTCCCTGCTTTTGATCTGGCGTAGATAAAATTGCAAAAAGTATAATACTTGGAATTAAAGCTACAAAAACTCCAACTGTTCCAAGTAATGTATTAAAAAAAGCTCTAATAGCTGAAATAAATATGGATTCTCTAGCTATTTTCATGAAAATTTCCTCTGATTGATTTTTTATCTCTCATTATAACTATTTTTGTCTTAATTGTAGTATCAATTTTTTGATCTTTTATTTTTCTTTAGCTTTTTTGAAAAAATTTAGGGATTAAAAGATAATTTAAGAAGTTTTCTTTTTTTTATAGGTTAATTGTATCATAGATCAGTTTTTTATATCAAATGAAAAAATATATTACATCTATTACTTGTATTCAGGTTTTTAGGTAGCTCTCTTAGAAAAGCTACTCACTATTAGCTCAATAAACGCTAAAACACCCAAAACTATAAATAATGAATAAATATACCAAGAAAACGAAAACTTAAGCGTTACGCCTATCAATACACAAAACTGCATGGCAGTTGTAACCTTACCCCATCGAACAGCTTTAACCTCATAAGAAGCCCATTTTTTTGTGATACCTAAATATAGGCCAAAAATAATTAGTGCGAAATCTCTTGAAATCATGGCAAGGGCTTGCCAAAGTAAAATTTGATTCTCTAATAGCAAAATAGCCAAAACAAAGTAGACAAAAAATTTATCCATTGCAGGATCTAAATAAGCTCCAAATTTAGATGCTGATTTATATTTTCTTGCAAAATAGCCGTCTATACTATCTGTAAACATAGCTAAAACTATAGCAATTATCCGAATATAGATATTTTGCCAAAAAAATAGCAGGGCTAAGGGGATCCTTACAATAGACAGAGCATTTGATAAGGTTATCATGTTTTTTGTTTTCGCTTTTTTCTCTTATAGTACCAAATGAAACCAATTATAGTAAAAATAAACAAAATAAAGATTAATAAATTAATTTTTTTTAGATAATTAAATAGTGCTGTATGGTTTTTTCCAAGAGTAAAAGCTATATAAAAAAGTACGCTATTTGAGACAAAACATGCAATTCCATCGCTAATTGCAAATTTTGCAAATTTCATCTTTGTCATACCAGCTGTTAAAAAAAGACAGTTTCTAACTCCAAATGGAATGAATCTTCCAATTAAAAGAGTAAAAAATCCATATTTTTTATAAAAAAGTTTTACTTTTGCAAGCTTTCTTCTGGGCAAAGTTTTTCTAAACCATTTAATCTTCCATAGCTTTATTCCAAAAAGCCTGCCTATCCAATAAACCATCCAATCAGAGAGATAAGCCCCTACAAAAACAGCTCCAAATAATAGAAAAACATTCTCAGGGACTACAGTTGCAGCCAAAATAGCGCTTATTATGATCATAAAATCTTCAGATATAGGAATGTTGAACCCAGCTAAGATAAGAGAGCCAAAGATGATCCAATGAGCATTTTGGGCATTTGCAAAAATAAAATCTATAATATGTGACATAATATAATTATTTTGGAGTTCTAATTCTGTAATTAATATAAATGTAATTATAATAAAAGGGAAAAGTTAAAAATAGTTATAATCTAATTGAAATAAAGTAACTAAGTTGTTGATAATTAATTATTTTTTTACTTTATCTTTTTTATTAGCCTTAGCAAAAGGAAAGTATTTTTTTAACTCTTTTTCACTTAATTTGTCTGTAACTTGCATAGGCTCTTCTTGAAGTGTAATTTTTTCTTTATGCGACATTAAAGAGTTAAATCTTTTTCCTAAGGCGACAACAGATATTAGCCATACACCTAATATAATTAAAAATAGAAAGGCTATATATGGAGCAGAAGCGCTCAAAGTAGCAAATATGATTATAAACCCTTGTGTTATAATAGATCCCGAGGATTTTCCTAATCTAGAACCAACACCATCTATTGCAGCTTTACCCTTTCTTCTAGCGTCTTTATCTAAAGGAATAAAAGCGATCTCTTTTGTTGCATCGAAAAGAGTATATTTAGATGCACGGCTCAGTGTATTTTGCATCGTTCCGAAAAAGACGCTCAAAATAAGAGGAGTAGAGCCAAAAAAGCTAGCAAATTTTAGAGCTGAAGGCGTGTCCCTATATAAGAAGAATGTAAAGAAACAGACCCCAGTAATCAAAACGACTAAAGGAGTAATAAGTGCGCTAAAAGCCCAACTAAATTTTCTTAAAAAATTACCTGATAAAAACAGGGCGACAGGGGTAGCTATGAGGCCAGTATAGATCATTACATGACCCATATATGCATTGAAATCTTGAGGATTGGGACACAGAGATTTTACTTGGTTTTTCCAAACAACTTCTACTATATGGGTAGTCAAATTATATGATAAAACTATCAAAGCTATGAAAAGTAAATATTTGGATCTACCTAAATAAGAAAAACTTTTTTTGAGAGAAATTTTTTCTCTTGGCTTTTTTACTTGAGAAATTGTCGGTTCATCTAAATTTATTGCTTTTTTACTTATATATCTAAAAAGTCCAATTATTAAAAATCCTGTAGCTAAAACTGTTAAAGCCATGAATAAAACGGATTGTTCCCAAGCATCTTTTCCATATGGAATAAAGCTAAAAAATCTTTTACTTGAAAGAAGAACAGCAACTTCACCAGAGAGTATTCCTGCAATATTTGCGCCTACCCCAAAAAGTGAATAAAATCTTTTAGCCTCATGCACCGTTGTAACTTCATTTGCAAAACCCCAAAAGCATACGCTCAAAATAGCTGTTCCCCAAAGCTCTGCCATGACATAAAATGAGGTTAAAGTCCAATGTCTGATCATGGCAATAAAACCATTAAATCCTTGCGGGAGAGTTCCTTGCATTTGATCAGCAAATGAATGTGGTTGTAAAAGATCTCTAAGTGGATACAATATAAAGGTAAATAAAGAGAAAAATCCTAAAAATATTCCCATCATGATATAAAAAACTTTTTCAGTAGAATATTTATTTGAAAGCTTCGTAAAGATATAGGTCATCAAAAGAGCCATGGGTAAAATAGCCCATACCTTAATAAATGGAATAGCCTCAGCTCCAGAAGATGGTGCTGTAACTACTAATGTATCTTTAACAGCCCTTAAAACATTGTAGTTAAAGGCTATCAAGAAAAATATTAAAATCATTGGTATGAATTTTTTCAGTTCACTAGAATGAATAGGCCATAAAAAAGAGCGGACTTTACCGAATTTAAAAGTCGTAGACATTAATTTTTACCAATTATTTTTTTGCACGCAAAACTATAAAGGAGTAATTGTAAAAGATTTTTTTCAACTCTTGCTAATTGCAAGATTTGCTTTATTTGAGACACCGATCGCCTTTTGAAATCTTTGATGAGTTCATTGTAACTAATTTGAGATATTTTGCAAAGTAAGAAAAATGAAAAAAAACTCTTTATTTTTGTGTATATAAATTAATTTAAATTAAAAAATTTTCTTTTTTAAAGAAAATATTAAGGCTTAGTTTTTTTTTATAATTTTCAAAAAGTAAATTTTTAAATTTATAAAAAAAATTAATTAAAAATAATTTATCTAGTTTTATAATATCTCTATACACAAAATGTACATGTAATATGTGGTACTAATATAAACTATTTTTTATCACTCAAAGCTTCAATACCAGGTAATGTCCCTAACTCTATATATTCTAAAGATGCTCCACCACCTGTAGATAAATGAGAAAATTTATCCCCGAGCCCTAGTTTATTTATAGCTGCAATTGAATCTCCTCCACCTACAATACTTATACAATTAATTTTAGAGATCGCTTTTGCTATTTCATTTGTACCTTTCGCAAAATTATCAAATTCAAAAACGCCAAGAGGACCATTCCATAAAATGGTTTTTCCATCTTTTAAAAGTTTAGAAAATTCTTTAATTGTTTTAGGGCCGATATCCATTCCTTCGAAATTATCTGGAATATTTTCATCAGTATTTATGATTTGAGTTTTTGCATCATTTTTAAATTCGTCAGCTACAACAGTATCTAAAGGAAGATAAAGCCTTACTTTTTTAACGTCGCATTTTGTCATTATTTTTTGAGCCTCTTTAACAAAATCTTCTTCATATATAGATTTTCCAACACTTAAATTTAGAGCTTTTAAAAATGTGTAGGTCATAGCTCCGCCAATAAAAATACCATCTACTTTATCGATTAAACTATCTATCACTCCAATTTTTGTAGATATTTTTTTGCCCCCAATAATTGCATAAAAAGGTCTTTTTGGATTTTTAATAGCTTTTCCTAAAAAAGAGATTTCCTTTTTTAATAAAAATCCCATTAAGGATTTTTTAGGAAAATACTCAGTGATCGTAAATGTAGATGAATGTTTTCTGTGAGCTGTTCCAAAAGCATCATTTATATAAATCTCTCCCAAAGAGGCTAAACTTTTTGCAAAGTTTGGGTCTTTTTCTGGTTTTGTTTCAGCTTCATGAAATCTTAAATTTTCTAAAAGTA
>SDBV01010621.1_pt1 | contig 12042 bp, 10 predicted proteins | sample 2277081 | NCBI WGS metagenome assembly SDBV01 (sample SAMN10402039, study PRJNA504765) | marine sediment metagenome | isolation source: marine sediment core GS10_PC15, 223 cmbsf | place: Arctic Ocean: Southern Knipovich Ridge | collected 2010 | reverse complement strand
AACTCTGGTGCCGGGCTCAATATCTCTATCCACTCCCAGAATCGCCACCTCTTCCCGGTGGCCGACAGCGCCGAGCACCAGGACCTCGGAAGAAAAACCGGCGATCCTCTTGACCGGAAAATTAGTAACCGCCACCACCATTCTGTTTACCAGATCTTCAATACTGTAAAGGCTGGTTATCTGGGCGCTGCTCTTCTTAGCTCCATATTCACCGAAGTCAATCCAGAGCTTGTAGGCCGGCTTTCTAGCTTCAGGGAACTCCACGGCGCGTATTACTCTGCCCACACGCAGCTCAACTTTTGTAAAATCTTCATAGCTTATCAATTTATCTCCCTTTGCTGCCATAAAATATTCTGTAATTGATTTGCCACGTGAAACAGATCAATCATGTTTTTAGCTTTTTAAACCATTTCTGCTTTTCGACCAGGCCGGAATCAGGTTTGGGTTTAAAATGGAGACAGCAGGATTCCCATCGCAGCACCCTGCGGGCATCTACGAATTACATCCGTGACCGGAGGAAATCCCTGTGGGACAACTGAAGTTCTCAAGGCAGAAGTCCAACTCAATATATTCGGGCGCCCTAAAGGACTTCCTCCGGTCGCTGACTTTAATATTTCTTGTTAAAAAAACAAACTTTTGAGCTATCATAGCATAAGCACCGGAAAGGTTGATTAGAGCCTGCATTGTGGAAATATTACACAGCTCAGTACCTCTTAACTTTTCAAGAAGGGGCCCTGCTTTTTCCCAGCATTTAATCCAGTGCAGTATATTCTGCTTTTCGTTTTTCTCATAGTAAAATCACTTTTAGATTATCCCTTAAAAGCTGAGTGTTGGCAAGGAAAAATGCATCAGCCCTAAAGTTCCGCCACGCTCAGATCACGCATAGCAAATGCCACGTATGCAGGAAAGAGGAGTTAATAGTTGAATGGCGACACCGGTAACGCCGCCAAAGGAACGGTTAGAAAGAGAGTAAGCAGGAGTAATGAGCTTCTTAGGGATTGATTTTCACTCGAACCGATTTACGATGAAAAAAACTGATCCCTATATCATAGCAGGAGAAAGCTGAATTATTCGATCTTGCAGCAGAACCATCCTATATGTGTATAAATAGTCAGCCACACAGGCGATTGAGAACATAGAAACCATATAATCGCTTTGGTTTTGAATCAAGAGACGAATTCGCCCATGAGCTGACCCACCGAAATAACACAAAGTCAATGAAGACTATAAAACCAACGGATTAATCTGTGGGGATGGAATTGGATGAGCTGCAAACTAGCTTCTTATTTCCGGAACAGGTGGCTTTTTCCACCGGAATATACAACCACTGAAAGATACAGAAAAATATATAAAAGATAAAGTTTTACAGATTAAGTTTTTTTCATAATAAATGATTACATGTTTTTATATTGATCCTTAATAATCTTAAAAACTGATCCATAACTCCAAAGGTGATCCTTTACAAATAGAACATAATATATCAATACTTTATTGGCATAAGGGGTATATCCCTTAAAAATAACAAAAGGAGTGAAAAAATGGAGGTATGTATGCGTAAAAGTCTAATCTTAGTATTAGTGTTATTCCTTTTCGGCAGTTTCTGTTTAATGGCTACAGGCCAAAAAGAGGAAGAAGCTATCCGGCCAATTGAACTGAAGTTTGGCCATACCGATCCACCCGGGGGACCCCGTGAGGAGGCTGCACTTTTCTTTGCAGAAAAGGTAAAGGAGTATACTCATGGACGGTATATCGTAAAAACCTTTCCAAGTGGTGTCTTGGGCAACGATACAAAACTTCTTGAGCTGGAGGCTATAGGGGGCATAGATTTCGTTGTGTCGGGTGCTGCTATTTACGGAAAACATCATAAGCCAATGAGTCTAACTTTGTGCCCCTTTTTAGTAGAAACCCTGGAGCAAGGTTGGCATCTCTATGATGACACAGACTGGGTTAAGCTGCGGTTTAAAGAGCTTGAGGACAAAGGGTTCAAAATGCTTGCAACTTGGGAGGCAGGTTTCCGCTGTCTAACAACGAAAAATCCTGTTCAAACACCGGCTGATGTCAAGGATATTAAATTAAGAGTACCACCAAACCCAATACATCTTACTATTTGGACTACTCTTGGTGCAAACCCGGTCAGCATGGGCATCAATGAGGTCTATATGGCAATTCAGCAGGGTGTTGTTGATGGCCAGGAGAATCCGATACCAACGATATACACTAATAAATTCTATGAAGTTGCAAAGTATGTTACCCTAACAAATCATGTATACGGTCCAATTCCCCTGTCAATAAGCATGAAAACGTGGGAAAAAATATCGGAAACAGATCAAAAAGCTATAATGAAAGCTGCAAAAGAAGCATCGACTTTTAGCAGAAAACTTGTTTCAGAACAACTGGACAGTATGGTTGAGGAAATGAAGGCAAAAGGAGCCATTATTTATTATCCGGATTTGGCTGAATGGTATGAAAAAGTTCTTCCCGCATATTACAAGATCAAGGAAGATTTTGGGGCTGAACTTGTGGATAGCCTGATGGCAGAAGCTCAGAAAATTAAGGAAAAATATCCGAAGTGATCAGATAGGAATATGTATTCAAACTGAATCGTGTTTTTCTCTAGAAAGATTTTTCATCAGGGCTTAATAAGCCCTGATGAATCTGATTTTCCATGGAGGCGCTCTTATGATGATGAAAGAAGTTGATGCTTTTCTATATAAATATCTCGGAAGAGTTGTTGACATTACCTCTATGTGTATTCTTGTATTCCTGGTGGTTGTGGTTTTTATTAACATCTGTTTTCGTTATTTGTTCAATTTGCCAATCGCTTGGTCGGATGAACTTGCCAAAATACTGCTGGTTTGGCTTACCTTTATTGGGGGTGCTGCTGCTTCACGAAGAGGGCGTCATCTGAAAATTGAGGATCTACTTAAAAAGATGGTGGACAGGAAAAAGAGTTTCTTCCATAGGCTAATAAACATAGTAGTGGCTCTTTTCCTCATCATATTTATCTGGAAGGGTTTTTCTATGGCATATGAAGTGAGGAATCAGGTAACAGATGCCTTGCAGATATCAAATACTATTTATTATATTCCTTTACCCTTGGGAGGAATAATTATGCTTCCCTACAATATCAGAAACATTTTCTATGGAGGTGAAAGAGGAAAAAAGATATGACCATATTGATCGTTGCGGTATTATTTTTTACTCTTATTATTATTGGGGTACCTCTTTTCTTTGCAGTTAGTTCGGCCAGTGTAATCTATTTTATTTCAAAGGGATTTCCGCTTGAGATCATTGTACAGAGAATTGAAGTAACAAGTGAATCTTTCCCCCTGCTTGCAGTACCTTTCTTCATTCTTGCCGGTCAGCTCATGATGGCAGGTGGTGCAGGCAAAAAAATAGTGAAAGTTTCAAACTCTTTAGTACGTTGGCTTCCGGGTGGTCTTGCCGTTGTTACAGTGGGGGCAGCCATGCTTTTTGCAGGCATGAGCGGTTCTCTTATAGCTGATACTGCAGCTGTGGGTTCAGTAATGATTCCGGGAATGAAAAAGAAGGGGTATCATGATAAATATGCTGCCGCTATTGTGGCGAGTTCCGGCAGTATCGGTGTCATTATTCCACCAAGCATTCCCATGGTATTATATGGGTTTATAGCCGGTACATCAGTGGGGAATTTATTTTTGGCAGGTATGGTTCCCGGTATTCTAGTCGGGATCTCACTAATGATTGCTTCAGCAATCATTGCTAAAGTTTACGGCTATCCCACCGAGCCGGCTGCTCCAATTCGAGAGATTGTCCGAGATATTATAGAATGTCTTCCTTCTCTTGGCATGATTATTATCATTCTAGGTGGTATTTTTACAGGAATTTTTACAGCCACTGAGGCCGCTGCTGTTGCAGTTGTTTATGGCTTGATTATTGGATTCTTTATCCATCGCGAGCTCAAGCTGAAAGACATTCCCAATATTTTAATTGAATCCACTCTGACCAGTGCAACTGTGCTACTTGTTATTGGTGCGGTCGGAGCGCTGACATGGGGTTTAACTGCCGATTTTATTCCACAGAAACTAACTATTGCTATTCTGAGCATAACTCAGAATAAAATATTAATACTGCTGTTAATTAATGCACTTCTACTCCTTTTCGGCTGTGTCATGGGTTTAGCGCCAGCATTACTTCTTTCTACACCCCTTTTGCTGCCGGTGGCTGTTTCTCTTGGAATTCATCCGCTTCATTTTGGCTTAATTGTCGTAGCGAATCTAGCTATAGGTTCATTCACACCACCAATCGGCGGCGCACTGTATGTTTCCTCTCAGTTGGCAGGGATCTCCATATGGGATACTGCAAAAGGGTTGGTTCCATTCTATATTGCCAATATCATCGTACTTTTAATGATTACCTATATACCTGTTATTACATTATTTTTGCCAAAAATAGTCGGTGTAATTCCTTAAGGTATATTTGAACCATGGACCTAAAGGATAAACAAGCGGCATTATGATTAAATTCAGCTTCTCTTCCATGGCATTGCTTGATCATTCAATCAGTGAAATTGCATATTTTGCTGCTAAAACAGGCTATGACGGAATTGAGCTGGTCTGTAGTGAGCACGGGCATATCAATGAAGAAACAAGAATAATGGAGATAAGGAAAACTAAAAAGATTGTTGAAGATAATGGATTAAAAATATTTTCCATAGCCGGGTATGCAAGGTTTACTTCAATTCATAAGAAGATTCGTGAAGATAACCTGGATAAGCTGTGCCGTCATGTGGAGTTCGCCAGGGAGCTGGGCGCATCTTGCGTTAGAAGTCTTGGCGGCAATGTCCCCATAGATGAATGGGATAAAGCCCCGGATAAATACGTTGAAATGTTGGGATCATATCTCAGGAAAGCTGCGGAAAAGACCGATGGTTCTGGTGTTTATATTCTGCAAAGCACCCATGACAATTTCAGTCCAGCAAAAATTGCTGCAAAGGTTATAAAAATTGCCGCCCATCCAAGTGTGTCTCTGCTGTGGTGTGTGATCCATCCACTTCAATACGGTGAGCCATTAACAACGACATGGGAGCATATTTGCGGTAAATTCCGTCTTGTTCATTTTAAGGACGCAATTAAAGGAGAATTATATCAATATTGGCCTCTAAGGAGGCTGGGAGCCGGAGATCTGCCCTTAACGGTCATTGCACGTTTATTGATTAAAGCAAAATATGAAGGTCCGGTTTCGATCGAATGGGAAAAGCATACTCACCCGGAGATAGAGAATTCGGAAGCAGTACTGACCCACGGTATTAAATATCTTAAGGATATTTTCCAGTCGGGGTACAGGTAGGGTAGGCGTGCTTAAGAATTATTACAAACTGTGAAGACTCTTAACATTTAAAACATAGGTAAAGGGAGGAAGAAATGGATTATAAATATGGAGTTTGTTCAGGGCTTTTAGGCGAGCTGAAAACAAGATTTGTTTCATATCAGCCCGCCAGGACTTTAGAAGAGAGATTTAAATTGGCTTCAAGGATCAAAGATTTGGATGGACTTGAAATCGGGTACCCTGGCGATTTTCAGAATAGAAAAAAACTGAAAGAGCTAATCGACAAGTATGGCTTTGAGATCGCTGCTGTAAACCTGAAAGTTCGAGGTCTCGATTTCATGTCAGACGGATCATTTTCATCGCCTTTAAAGAAGGCGGTGGATACAGCAATAACCTGGGGCAGGGAGGCCCTGGATGCGGCGTGCGAGGTAGGCTGCAATGTTGTTACCTCCTGTCCCTTGAACGACGGCTTTGATTATCCATTTGAGATGGATTATGATTATGCCTGGGATCAAACTGTAGATGGAATCAGAGAGGTAGCAAAGCATAGAGATGATATTAATTTTGCCATTGAATATAAACTTTCTGATCCCCGTACGCGTTCCCTGATTTCAAATATGGGCGAGACCCTGATCCTGGCAAGGCAGAGTGAGCGATCAAATGTAGGAGTAACTCTGGACTTCGGACACTGCTTAATAGCCAGGGAAAATCCTTCTTTATCTGCGGCAATGGCAGCCAGGGAAAATAGACTATTTCATATTCACCTGAATGATAATGACAGGATTGCAGATACCGACCTTGTTACAGGGATGGTACATTTCTGGGAAACCCTTGAGTTCTTTTATTATCTTCCTAGAACAGGGTATAAGGGTTGGCTGGTTACTGATGTAGTGCCTAAAGCTATAGATCCTGCTCTGGTTTTCACCAGAACCATTGAAATTCACAAGCAGTTTTTAAATCTAGCAGAATCAATAAATAGTTTTGGATTGAGAGAGATGATCCGAAATCGCGACCTCATGTCTGTGTTTGAGAAGCTGAAGACTTTGATAAGCATTTAGGAATTTTTCAATTGAAAATATGAGGCAGTGTATATGATTGGAAATACAAAGGTGGTTTTAAGCAGTTATTCCTATAAATGGTCTTTAGGGTTCAGAAAATTTCAACCCAAAAAACCAAGATCATTATTCTGGTTCATCGATAAAGCTAAAGAGTTTGAAATAGATGGCATACAGATAGCAGATAATGTAAAACCAGAGGATCTAAATGATTACCAGTGCAAAAGACTTTATGAGTATGCTGTTGAAAAGGGCATCGAGTTGCAGTGGGGATTCGACGGTTGGGATACTGGTAAAGTTAAGCGCTTAATCGACATCTGTACTATAACAAATGCTGTCATCCTTCGCGGGGTTTTTGGAAAAGAATACTTCCCAAAGCTGCTTGGAAAAGATGAAAAGATACAAAAAGCCTCAGACGCTATCCTTGAAATTATCCCTTTGCTGGAGAAAAATCGGATCGTTCTGGCCATGGAGAATCATTTTGACCTCAAGATTGAGGAGTTTATAACGGTAATTAGAAAAATTAACCACCCACAGGTAAAAGTATGTCTGGATACTACCAATGCCCTAGGGGAGATCATTACGCCTATTGAGACAGTTGAAACCTTAGCGCCCATTAGTGTAGGAATGCATTTTAAAGATTTCAAAATCACAAAAATCATTGGGGGATACAATATCTTGGGTACAGCAATCGGCCTAGGTAATCAGGATTGTCTAGGTGTTCTAAGTAGGGCTTTGGAAATCAATCCTGATATTGAAGTATGCATTGAGCTTGGCACACCCTGGCCTGAGGATGAATCGATTATGTTTGAGCAAGAAGAGAGTCAGGTTAATGTCAGCGTTGTGAATACAAAAAATTTTTTAACCTTAATTAACTCAAAAACTCCGAGTTAAGCCATGAGTAATCTGAAAACACTTAAGCAGGATGTGCTCAAAGCCAATCAGGAGCTGCCCAAAAGGAATCTGGTTCTATACAGCTGGGGTAATGTAAGCTGTATTGATAGGTCAAAAGGAGTCATAGTTATCAAGCCTGCAGGAATTCCTTATGACCGGCTAACTGTTGAAAATATGAGTGTGACAGACTTGAAAGGAAGAGTCCTGGACGGACCCTACAAGCCGTCCGTTGATCTGCCAATATATTTGGTGCTATACAAGGCTTTCAATACAGTTTCTGCTATTGTACATACTCATTCTACCTATGCAACTATGTGGGCTCAGGCAGAACAGGCCATTCCGTGCTATGGAACAACTCATGCTGATTATTTTTATGGGGAAGTTCCCTGTACGAGAATGCTTAACAAGGATGAGATCGATAGAAATTATGAAAAGGCAACAGGTGAAGCCATCCTCGAAGAATTTCAGAAAAGAGATCCTGAACAGATACAAGGGGTGCTCGTTGCAGCACATGGTGCTTTTACCTGGGGCAGTGATCCTTGGAATGCTGTTCATAAAAGCGTTGTGCTTGAAGAGATAGCGAAAATGGCCTTTGGTTCTCTCCTGCTTAAACCCGGTATAGCCCCAATTCACAATTATCTTCTGGACAGGCATTTTTTACGCAAACACGGTCCAGATGCCTATTTTAATCATGATGACATCGGGAAGTGATATGAAAGACATTTTTATTAATCTTAAACGATTTGAAGTATCCAAAAGAATTGGGGGAATTTGTCCTGTAGATGATCCGCAGGAATGGATCAGTACCGTCATTGAAAAGTCAGTGGAGATGGGACTGGGAAAAAGGGCAGATCTTCGCTTGAGCTTTCTCTTGCCTGAGGGGTTGATCTACAGTGCTCTGAAAATACTGACTGGCTATACTGAGAAGGACAGGAGATTTATTTCCATAGGCTGCCAGGGGGTATTTCGAGAAGACATAACCAGGGGCGGTAATTTCGGCGCCTTTACCAGCAGCCTGCCCGCTCTGGCTGCAAAAAATCTTGGATGTACCTGGTCCATAATAGGTCATTCCGAGGAACGTAAAGCTAAATATGATCTACTGAAAACCTTCAAACCTGATTTGGATAAAAATGATACATTACGATCCAAAGCTAAGCATGCAGTTAGCAGTGTAATAAATTCGGAACTACTGTGTGCCTTGAGAGCCGGCTTGAATGTTCTATTATGCATAGGTGAAACGGCCCAAGAGCAGGGTGGTGGGATTTTTGAGAAACAAAAGGCGCGAATAGAAGCGGTTTTAAAATCTCAATTAAGAATTGGATTGGAAGCCACTCAACAGTTGTATGCAAATCGAAATATTGTAATCGGTTATGAGCCGGTATGGGCTATCGGACCAGGTAAGATCCCTCCCGGTGAGGAATACATCAGATTTGTCTCAACCTATATAAAGAAAACAGTCAAAGAGATGTTCGGATTTACTCCTTCAGTAGTATATGGTGGCGGGCTTAGGGAAGAAAACGCTGGGATGATCGCTGGAATCAAAACAATCGATGGTGGATTAGTGGCATTGACAAAGTTTACCGATGAAATTGCCTTTGAGCCTGTGGGGCTCAAACGGATCATCGATAAATATTTGTCATGAAGCTCAGGATAGGAATAGAGGTGAATAGCGAATGAAAACGGTACAGTTTGAATATGGGCAAGGGACCATGGAAGCCAAATTGCCGGATAGTGCTAAAATATTTATACCTGGAAAAACTGTACAAGATCCTGCATATCTAAAAGATTATAGAGAAGCTTCACTTTATTCAATTCTTAAACCAATTGGCATGCAACCTATATCCGAAATAGTTAAAGACGATTCTAAAGTCACAATCAATTTTCCAGACAAGGTGAAAGGAGGTTTCCAGGAGACCTCCCATCGTAAAACCTGTATACCTATTCTAATTGAGGAATGTTTAAAAGCCGGGGTTAAGAAAAAAAATATCAAGCTCATTTGTAGCAACGGCTTACACCGAAAAAATACAAACGAAGAGATAAAGGCAATACTGGGGGAAAATATTTACAACTCCTTTATGCCGTCCCATCAGATCGTTAATCATGATTCCGAGGATTGGGATAATTTAATTGATATAGGCTATGATGAACTCGGGGACCGTGTGATCATGAACAAAGAGATCTTTGAGTCAGATCTGGCCATCCTTATAGGACATGTGCTGGGCAACCCTTACGGCGGATATTCGGGTGGCTATAAGATGGCTGCCACGGGGATCACCAACTGGCAGTCTATTGCCAGCCATCACATACCAGAGGTAATGCACCTTGATGATTTTACCCCTGTGTCCTGCTTGAGCACTATGAGAAAGAAGTTCGATGCGATTGGGCAGCATATGGAAAAAAGCATGGGAAAGAAATTTTTTATGTGCGATGCTGTACTGGATACAAAAATGAGGCAGATAGCCGTGTTTACCGGTTATGGGGAAGAGATTCAACCTCTATCCTGGGAAGTGGCGGATAAAAGGACCTATATTCCCTGGGCTGAAGAGGAATTCGATATTATAATATTCGGGATGCCGCAAGCTTTTCATTATGGCGATGGGCATGGAACAAATCCAATATTAATAATGCAGGCCATAGCAGCCAATATAATCCGGCACAAGAGAGTGCTCAAGGATAATTGTGTTGTGATCTGTTCCTCGATTTGTAATGGTTATTTCCATGATGAAGAGTTTCCCTCTTATCGAGAGCTATATGAACTATTCCAGAGTGATTATCATAATACACTTCCGGAGCTGTCCAAATACGCTGAGTATTTCTGTAGCAAAGAAGAGTATGTCAATAAATACCGCTTTAATTTTGGCTATCATCCTTATCATGCCTTTTCCATGATCTCCTGCGGACATGTGGCTGAAATGAAATGTTCAGCCATTTACATCGTCGGAGCATATGAGCCTGGTTATGCCAGGTCCATGGGAATGAAGACCCGAGCTACTTTTGGCGAAGCCCTCCGAGATGCGGAGAAGTTTGTAGGCAGGAATCCTAAGATTCTCGCCTTGCCCAGAACCTTTAAAACAGCCGGTGTTCACCTAATGATGAAAGATCTGTCTTAAAGCTCAAGATGGATTTAAATTCTGCTGTGGGAACATATATGAATAAAAACGCGATATGCTTTGCTCTTTCTATAATTCTCACTATTAAAAATATAAAAGCTTTCGGATAAATGGGATCGGACATATGCACATCTTGAATAAGATACTATTTCTTAAAGGAATTTCTAAGTGTTGCCAGTTCGAGGGCTAAATCCCCTATATCTAGCTTATAGAGCTCTTCATCCAGAGGCCAGCCTGTTTTTTTGTCCAGACCACGGGCATCATAATAAGCATCCATAAGTTTAATAAAATCCTCTCTATTGATATAGGTAGCATCATCCCTGCAGGGCAACTCAAAATGACTGGCAAGTAACTCTTCATTCTTTCGAGTACGGCCAGCTCTAGCCAGCAAACATCTCTCTATAAAGAATGCCCTATCTGCAGCCTGATTAAGTTCTGTTCGTGTGAAATTTTTCCCAGTTATGGAATTCAGGAGCCTGATATCTATATCCAGATTCCCATAGATTTCTTCATCCTCCAGCCATTCCTGTAAATTATTGTACGGCTTAATTAATCTTGGGAAAGCGAAATCGCATAGGGGTAAGGCATCATTTATAAAATGCATACGTTGGCACCAGATTGCTACAGGAGCCTTCTGGGTAAAATTGAAATTTGGTTCCAATGCATTAGGATTCTGCCAAACCTTTTGCGCCAGCTTTTTGAACTTGCTTAATGCAATTTCTTTCTGATCAAGCTGAATCTCAGCCAAGAGCATCAGTGAATGGGATCCAATCATAGGATCCCGTGTTTCACTCATGTACATCATGGCTGAGAAAATCCAATAAGGAAGTGGCTCTCTATCCCAGAATCTTCCCTCTCTATGTGCATGGAATCCAAAATCAAAAACAATCTCCCGTCCTATGTGGATAATGTTATCAGGAAGCTCATTTATAAAGTTATCAAGGAATCTTGCTAACTCATCGGAAAATAAAGCACCTAACCTTTTACGATTTACGACATCTTGGACAAATGCAAGAAACTATTCTGAACTATCAGGTTTTAAAGAGTATCCACACAGTGAATTGATACTCGCTTCTTTTAATACGGTCAGCCATGTCTGAAGCGTAGCACGCATCCAGTAATCAACGCCCAATCGATCAAACATTTCCAACAAAGCGACAGAATCTTTTTGTCCATACTCCTTTACGGCAGGAATCCGCAATTTTGATGTAGGCAAGCTGTATTCTGTATTCATTTTTCCCGAAATACTTCGGCCGATACAGAAAGTATTTAAGATTCTACTGTCTGTTGTTGTACGGTAGATCCCGGTATGACAGTTATTAACACAGCTTTGAGAACAGATGGGTTTTGCATTTTTAAGCATGTAAGTTGCATCATTTTTTTTTCGATCGTAAAGTAGAAATTTATGTTCCGGGTTGATGGTGTATTTTCCGATCTCATGCCATTCCTTTAAAAGCTGCTGAGGCTGGGCTACTCTGATTTTACCGCTACCGGTTACAGCAACTGCTTTCAAACCCTTGGCTCCCCATACAGCTCCAAACCCAGAATGTCCAGCCGCGCAGCTGAAATCATGCTGGACCGTAGCGAATTGTATTTGATTTTCTCCTGCAAGTCCGATTGCTAAAATTTGCGAATCACGATCTAGCCTTTCCTTTAGTATTTCTTGTGTTTCAACG
>SDBV01010620.1_pt1 | contig 12043 bp, 10 predicted proteins | sample 2277081 | NCBI WGS metagenome assembly SDBV01 (sample SAMN10402039, study PRJNA504765) | marine sediment metagenome | isolation source: marine sediment core GS10_PC15, 223 cmbsf | place: Arctic Ocean: Southern Knipovich Ridge | collected 2010 | reverse complement strand
CTGACATAGCTCCAGAATGTATTTTGCGGTGACATAGTAGTTATCCTCAGCTTCCTGTAATTGATTGAGTCTGAGGCTAATATCATCCTTCTTGGTGGTGAATGATTCGTAGAACCGATCATACCGCTCATCGTCAATTTTTCCCTTGAGCTTATCCATGTAGAGATTATCCATCATGCGAGTGAGCTCTTTTTGCTCTTTGGTGAGCTTATCAAACTGGCTATTGTGAAATGAGATCTTTTGCTCATGCGTGTCTTTGAGTGTGCTTACAATCTGATTGAGAATGTCCTGCGGCATTTGCAGTGATTTAAATACCTGTCCGAGTTGCTCGGTTATTTGCTCTTCCTTTATCCATTTTGCCCCATGTTTGCCGCGATACTCAGTGCAATGATAATAGGCAAACCCCTTGTGTCTTTCAGGTGATATAGATAGCCCGCAATCATCACAACGGATTAACCCGCGATATAGGAAAGGGAGGCCTGCATATTTGAAAGGTTTCTTTTTGAATCCATCTTTGACTTGTTGTACTTGTCCAAAGATGGATTGAGAAATGATAGGGGGATAGCGATGAGGGTATGATTTATGCTTTACGATCATGGTTCCATGGTAGAAGGGGTTTTTAAGCAATTTGCCCAATGATCCTTTTGGCCAAGAAAGGCCGAAATCGGCTTTGATTTTCTTGCAGAGCAATTCCATTGAGTAGGCACCTGTAGCGTAAAGCTCAAAGACTTTCTTAACGATATAGGCATTATGATTGTTAACGACGATATCGGTATTGCCATTATCCAGTGTGATGTTTTTGTACCCAAATGGTGCTTTGGAAAGCCATTCCCCCTTGCGAAGTTTTTGTTCTTGGGCTCGTTTTACGTTATCGCTAATCGCATCTGAGTAGTACTTGGCTAGGCCAAGGCTGATACTGAACTGAAATTTCTCCGTGGCCGATAGGCGACTGTTGATGATCTGCCCATCAGATACGAAGTGTAGTTCGATTTTATCGCAGATCGCACGTTCGTAAAGCAACGAGATCCGCTTATCGAATACATTGCGAGAGAGACGGTCTACCTTATCAAAGCAGACGGCGATCGTTTCTTTCTGTTCAAGGATATAGTCTACGATGCTATCAAATGTATCACGTTGGATTTTATAGGCGCTTTCATCGAAACTACAGGAGCGTATGATCTCAAAGCCTTTGTTTTGGCAGTAGTTTTCAAGACGTGCTACTTGTGCGGGGAGTGAGTTCCCAGCTTCCCTTTGTTCTTCAGTGCTGACGCGTGCGATGATGATTGCTTTCATGTTGCTACTTTGTGTTAAGGAAGGTTGGAATTGATTCCTGACTATTGTAGCATGAAAGAGAAATAATGGAATGGTTATTTCATTTGAAGAAAAATTTAAAAATATGTTATGAAAACTGGGCTAGTATAGTGCAAATTTGGTCTTATCAACCCAAGTGGTGGACGACCTGTGCTACACTTCGAACTTTTAATTGGAAGAAATTCAAGGAACAACTACCATTAAACCTGGCAAACAAAGAGCTAAACACGCCCCAAATTTTTCATGCGGTAGGCTTCCCTATATACAAACCCTATGTAGAAGTAATGGTTCCCAAATAGCCCTTATTTTTTCCAACTCTTTAGCAAATTGATTATGGCTTTATTGCCCATTCTTTTCGCGTGTGCCATTGGCCGCTCATCAAAATCGGCCCAATGGTGATAACCTATATTTTTATCAGCACCATGATTGAGTAATAACTTTACCATTTCGAAATCGCTCCTATCAATTGCCCACCAAAGTGGTGTACGCCCCCCCCGCCCCCTATAAACATTAACCTTAACCCCTCGTTTAAGTAATAACTTGGCCATTGCAAAATCTTTAAACATAACAGCAGTAAATAAAAGGGTTAATCCACCCTGGTTTTGATTTACATTTGCACCATTGTCGAGTAAAAACTCTACCTTTTTTAAGTTTTTACTTTTCACAGCATATCCTACAAGAACATTAAGAATCTTGGCTCCTCGTCTAAGTAATAACTTGGCCATTGCAAAATCTGCATTTCTAACAGCATAAAATAAAGGGGTGAACAAAGGATTAACATCAGCTTGATTTACATTTGCACCATTGTCGAGTAAAAACACTACCACTTTTATATCTTTATTCTCAACTGCTTTATTAAGCATGTGAATACCTTTGTAGTCGCCATTCACATCGGCTCCCTCTTGAACAAGCTGTTCAATCTTCTCCAATCCTTGTTTTGTGCTTATCGCATCTAACAGTTTCTCATTTTTTTTAACCTGCGCTGCCGGACCTAATTTTTGTTTCTCCACATCTACAAGTGACTTTCCAATTGACTGGGGTACCTTAACTGCTCCAACATCAACTGGTTTGGCAACTGCAGATTCAAGTGATTGGCAAACCAAAAACATGACTAAGCCATGTACCACAAGTATGTACTTATTATTCATGATCTTCCTTACTATAAAAATTAAAATAATGCTTTTAGTTATCTTTTTCAGTATTACTAAAATCATATGGAGAGAAACAAGATTTGGTCTTGAGACATGTAAATATATTAAAGGGGGGGATATCAGGAGAAGAGTCGTATCAGATCTCAAGAAAATCCCCTCTCCTGCATACATGTTTCATAAACAAAGAGATTAGCCATAGGGCTTTCCCTTTACAGCCATGATTAAATTGGGATCCCACAGAGGTCTATTTTAGAACTTTTACTGTAAAATTGCCAGGGAGCGCCGAGAGGTACTTATACCCAATTTTGACGTTGCCGCTATAATTTATCTGTATACTAACCGGTATCCATCCCGCAGTTCTTGCTGCCGCCTCTTCTGCTTTGCTCTCTTGCGCTGCTGCCACTTTTTATATGTCCAATAACTGATACCCACCAAAATTCCTGCAGAAAATACAACTCCTATTCTGCACCTTGGCAAGAACGCAGCTGCCGATTTTTTTGTCTCATTGTTATCGGTACATGCACTTTCATGGTTTGCACCACTTAATTCTTGCGGTTCATCTCCCATAATCGGTTTCTCTACCATGAAGGGATTTGATGGTTTAGGTTGTGGCTCATAGTCCCTTAATGAATATCTCGACACACTACTTACTTTGTCTGAACAGTAGTAATAGTAATGATTAGATGGGTCACCACCATTTTCTTTGAGTACAGCCGCCATATGATAAAAACCCTTTTTATGCGCAATATCAATGGGAAATTCACCCTGAGCATTTGGCTGCATTGGATCTGCACCTAACCCAAGAAGCAAATTTACCATATCAGAGACAAATTTCTTTATTGCCTCTGTAAGCAATGTTTCTTTACCCCTATATTCAGGGACAATAATATTATTGGCAGTATATTTGGCAGCATCTATATCAGCACCAATCATGAGGCATAGTCGCGCAATATCGGTATCACCATTTCTTACCGCTTTTGACAATATGGCGTCAGCACCACCAATCTCGTTGATAGATCTTTCTACTTCAAAAAAATACTTACTAATGCGCACTCTACTTATACCATAAAACCTTCTACAAACCCCACTAAATGGGAGAATCCTCCTAATACAATACAAATTCTTCAGAGCATTCTTGAGCGCATTTTCTTGCCCAGAGAAAAACAAAACATGCCTGGGTGCTGTAACATCTGCGGTAAGCCCGTCTAGAATCCTCTCAAATAGCTCGGGGGGAAGATCATGTAACGAAATAGGGGAGGAATCTTCTTGTACACCTTCTTCCATGCAATACACATAGGAGCAGTTAATTATTAGTACAAGAAAAGCGAGGCTATGTATTAATTGTTTCACTATGAACCTTGTATATCTAAATTCGATGTTAATAGTCCCAACAATTCTAGGAATGACAATATACAACATAACGCCTTAGCATCTCGCCGGCACTGCTATTTTCGCCGTATCTCATTATAGGTTTCAGCTACCTATTCATCATCCTTGTCTTCTCTAATTAAATAGCCCTGATTATCTTTATGCAGCCTCTCTTTTAGGCAAGAAAAATGTGCATAAAAAGTCTGAAAACTTCCTGTTTTCTTCTTCACATCTTCATTAAATACAACTGATATATCAAGAGGATCAACGGCATTTCCTTCTATGCTTTTTTTGCAAAAACAACACTGTGATCCCCAATTTTCATTTATTGTCATTTCCCTACTAATCATTTGGTCCATCATCAATGACAAAATTACTCTCCAAAAAATATCCCGATACATTCTGCTGCAATCTTTCCTTCAAACAACTAAAATGAGTGTAAAAATCCTGACTTGGAGAACTTTCAGATAATGCATCACAATTGGCCACAATGTTTATATTCATTGGGTCCACTTTAGTTGGTTGAATCATATTGCCACAAAAACAACATCTATAATTTAGTGGTTTACTCATAAAGTCCGTCAATTCGTGCTATTTCTTGATTTGCGGATAGTTCTTGAAAATATCCATTAATCTTGTGTGAATGTTTTGGAAATACCAACTACAATTGTCTAGTAAGATATGTAATTGCATAAGAGCCTGATTATCTCTTTCTAAACCACCTTTTGGGTATTTTTTTAATTCTAAAAGCAACTTTTCCAATTCTATTTTGGTTCGCAAAATATCTCTGAGATTATCTTCCTCTTCTTCGATATCTTGTTTAGTTAAAGTTTTTTGTTCTAAAGCATTATCAAACTTATAAATTTGATCTATTAATTCCCTAAGGAGCTTCTGCATTTTATGGTCCTTTTACATAGGAATTCTACGTGCATCACGTAGAACTTGCTGAGTTTTTGCAATATTTTGAGTTCCATCCAGGTTTAGTACAAATTTTGCCATGCCATGATTATCGAATACTTCAATATGATCAAAATGAAGACTATCCAAGTAGTAATGATACCCTTTTTTCATAAGATCATTCACTTTCTTATCAAGTCTGTAAATTGTTTGACCTTTATATATACGCTTCAACTTTGTCGAGTTATTAGCAAGGGTTTCCCCAAATTCAAATTTGGTAAAAAATTGTCTCATATTTGCCACTTTCGCTACCCTGGAAGCTGATCCAGGCAACTTGTCTGCTGTATTTTTTAGCAGAGAAAGTTCTCCAAGTTCTGCAGCAGTAAGCTTAATGGGAATTCCCTCAGCTGTACGAGCAATAAGTTCGGGATGTTCTACCAATGCCAGTTTGTATGCCTTTTGCAGACGCACAGGTAATTGTTCTAAAGCTGCTTCGACCTTACCTAGTGCACCAATATCTTGAACCAATGATAATACCTGTAACGTTGCAATATCATACGGCAAATCCGCCACAATGGTTGCTATCACCTCAACCCATTGTTCAGCAGTCACCTGAGAAAGATCAAATTTGGAGAGTACATCAACAGTATGGCATGCCTGATCCAAGCGAGCCACCATTTGTTCGTCACTCATATATAAAGAACCAAATTCCATTTCAAAGAAATATTTCAGTGTCCCTTTCAGCGCAACCGTTCTTTTTTCAAACTGCGTAGCAGGATCAGACTTTTCAACAACTTTTTCAATGAAATGAGCAAGAAGATTCCTTTGTTCTGCTGGTGTAAGCTCTCCCTTTTGCTGTATATCCTGTAACACATCTCCCATCTGCTTCATATATGCTTCAAAATCAGTTGCAGGATCCGCGACAACTCGTTCTTGTAATTCATGCATAATTCTGGCATCAACATCCAAACTAATTTCAGGCACCATTGTAGGCGTTGTAAGAATAGGGTCTGTATGTGAAATGTCAGGTTTTGGCAAAGAGGGTTCTGGTTCTACCTGACTTCTTTTCATTGCCAGTTTGTAATCAGCTCGAGAGCAATACACCTGCTCTGCCTCACGCAACTGAGCTGGGGTAAACTTAGAAGGAACGATCATCTGAGCTGTCGGTCGAGGAACAGCTGGTCCATATGCAAGATGCGGCCGGCCATACACATCCACATGCATTGCCTGTAAAGCCCTTTTTGCATCTTCAAGTGATTCGCTTTGAACGGTATGCATTACCTGCGTTACATCATGCCGCATCACTTTAAGAATGAATGACAATCGCCTTTTGAGCTGATAACGATCCCCTTGTACCCACACGGGAAGTCTGTTACTGACAAAGTCTGGCGTCAAAAACTGACCCAAATCAGCTTGCAGCCGCGTTTCCTCAAAGGATAACTGTTCTAGATTTCCAACTAACCCAAGTTGGGAGTATAACTTCATCGGCGCATCTAACGGAACTCGATATCCCAACGATGACTGGTAACTTTGATCTTTTTTCAGATCAATAACCAATGGTTTAGCTCGTATCTCAGTGCTAGGTCGTATAGCACGCGGACGACTAGAGGGCATAGCAGGATGTTGTTGTAGTCGAGGCATGCTCCAAATGTATGGATTGCTAACTGGTGTAACATCAGATACAGCTTTTTTAGGAAGAGCTACCAAGCTCATTGCAGAAGATGGCCCCGATTGAACTGAGGAGGTCACTCCAATGCTCAACAGTAACATATAGATTATTGTTTTAAAATTCACGGCAACTTCCTTGGCATTTGCACCCTATAAAGAGCTGAATCAATGCAAGCAGCCCTTAAGGCGCCTAAAGCCCCATGTTTTTCTTTAAAATCAATGTATTTTTGAACTTCTTTTGGTTGCGCTTTATAAAGATCTTTCACCCCATTATTACTGATACTTCCAGCAATAGTAGTGTGTCGGCTCCTGAGAATCTCTTGTACTAAACTAAGCCCGTGGAGCTGGTAACTCTGGTCAACAGTTCTGGCATGGTGTGTTTCTTGTTGCGCCAAACTATCACTATGTTGTCGCTCTCGTTGTGCATACTCACTCTCCTCCTCCGTACCATAGCGACACAACTTTCTTATACGCCACATCCTCTCAATTGCCTTTGCTGCATGCTCTTCTGTAACCTCAGCATAATAGCCTGTCGGGTTATCAAAACGTGCAAATCTCCTTGCCAAAATGCCAATCACTCGAAGGTCACGTTGTGAAGAACAGGAACAGATTTTTATTATATCTTCAGGCATCATTGAAAGCCCTTCTTCAACTTTTGGCAAAGTAGTAGACAGCTCAGGAGATATCTTTTTTACAAGATTATCTATGGCTGCATCATTGAAACTAGAACTTAAACGAACTCTATCGCTCAATATGTGCGCCATAAGCCCGTTTTTTTTGGCTTCCAGTGTCTGGATACCTTGAAACTCAATAATTTGCGGTATAAATCGATCTTTTAACTGTTCAGGAATATTTTCCAAATTGTTGGTAGTCCCTATAAAGTAAAAATTGGGATTTTTATTGTGTGCATCTAGGGCGGTCCAAAGCGCTGTTGATGCAGTGTCGGCATCATGACTTGTTGAGTTTGCATGATCAACCAGCTTATTAAATTCTTGCATGACATAGACTACCTTCTCTCCTGGTTCAAGAGCTCGTGCAATGTCATCTGTAAGATTACGGGCCGTTCCATTCCGTTCTTTAATCTGCACCTGGCTTGGCACACGAGGCGCACAATGCCAACCTGCCATATAGGGAACAACAAAAGATTGAACTGTTTTTCCTGTGCCAGGCTTGCCATAAAAAATTGCGAATCTATCTTCCTCGCCTAGTGCATAATTGGGATCTTTGAGAAAATCGATAATATAGCGTACATCTTGCGAAGAATCATTATACGCAGCCTGTAAGAATTTCGGATCATGGCCGCCAAGCTCTTCTGGGCACCATTCAGCAACAACTGATTTCTTTGTCAATTCTGGAATACCTTCATCATCATCGAACCTAGACATACCCGGCCCTCCGTAGAGAGTTGCCGATATCGATGATAGTAAGAAAAGAATTGAAAGAACTGCTTTACTACGTCGTCCACACACAAACTGCTTTGATAGCATGAAAGCCCCCTAGAAATAGGCGTTTTAAAGATGTCTGTCTTTATAATTATGCGTATTATAAAGGGTTTGTCAAAGGTTGGTAGGGTAATATTCTATATGAAATGATACCAATGGGTCTTTGTGTGAGATTAAAGGTTTGGCTTCTAAGTTTTACCAAACCCTACCAACCTTTATGAAAGAGTTGTGATGCATTTCGAACTTTTGAATTTGAGAAGTATCAAGGCGAGGCTCTCTTTTGAAAAATGGGAAAGAAACAATTTAAGCTTTTTTAATCAAAATATGCGTGCGGAGGGAAGGTAAAGGGGATAGATCCCTGCTCAATTTATTGAATTATAAAATTATTAAAGCTTGAAGACTTGATAGTTTGATTTACTTTAGAGTTAAGAAGAGGTTGTGCTTTTTTAATCAAGTCATCAAGGTTATATTCTTTCTCATTATTAATTTCAGCAATATTAATTATGGTTTCTACAAAAAAGAGCGTTATTTTGTTTACTTGTTTTAAATCATTTAAAATCTTTTTTTTCCCCTCAACTGTCTCCGATAATTTTGGAATGAAGACTTCAATATATCTATTAAAATCTAACTTTAGAGAATTCCCTAAAAAAACTTCTATCTGATTTGTTCGAGATCTAAAGATATCTATTGCCAAATTTTTGAACTCAGGATCATTTATTAATGGTTCTAGAAGTTGACAATCATCAAATGAAAACGCTCTTTTAAAAGAAGCCCTGCCTTCTTTTGTCGAGGGAATCTTACGTAAGCGTTGTGCAAATTGTACAAGATTTCCCAGTGCTAACGGCTTTAGTAACGCAATTTGGTCTTTGTTAAGAACCATTTTTTTTATAACAGTAGCTAAACGCTCTGCCCGAACAAAAGCAGAAATATCAATATTGTTTTTTTGTAAACCATCTAAAAGAGCCTCTATAATTATCTTGTGTAGATCTTTCAACGCATTCAAATCTTCTTCTTCAAAATCATTAATCCAGGGATCTTCTAAAAACTCATTTATTTTACGAGATTCATCTATCAAATCCCGCAATGATATATCATTATCTAGTGTCAAAACTTTGAGTTTAAGAATCCGCTCTTGTATAAATTGCTTAATGTTGGTTTTTGTGTGATCAACATAGGTTTTTTGAAATTGCTCTAATTGATCCTGGGGTATATACGACTTCAATTTCTGATTAGAAATATATTTGGTTGAAGCTATAAATAGTGTAACACTACCTATAATTAAAAACGATGCCTGAAATATTCTCTTAGTTTTTTTTGAGTCAGAATGCCATATTTCATTGCATCCCCACCAAACCACAGTTGTAATTATCCCCGCTATTAAGGAAATTGGTATTGAATGAGCACCCTTGTATACAGAATATGCAGTAAGAGCCCCTGCTATAAGAAAATCTTTTTTCATGTAAACCCCCAAATTTTAATTTTTCAATGCAGCTCTATATTCTTCAATAATCTTTTGAGACTTTTTTGCTTCTTCAGCGTCCTTTTTTATTTTGCAAACATACTTATAATCCTTCTTAGCCTGAGATCTTGCTTGCTTTTTAAAGGATTCTATTTTCTCAGCAGAATAAGAATCATGCTCCATTTCTTTCATGATTCTTTGAACTTCAAGATCAAGATTCTTACTGTCCGATAGAATAGCTTGATAATAAACCCTATGTAAATTGTCCAGATAAGCTTCATCACGTTCATTACTTTCAGCAACATTATCCCCTATATCACCGTTATAAACATCCAGCCAATAATCATTGTCGTATTGATAGTCCTCATCAGTGATATCTTCTAATGATACCCAGCATTCCTCTTTCTTATTTTGCTTATCCTGTACATATTTCTCATTTTTTAAAATGATAGCTTTCTTATGTGAAGCTATCATTTCCATTTCATCAAAAATCCTTTGACCTTTTTTCCCAGAACTTTCAATCATTTTATTTCTAAAATCATGATAGATTAGTGTAAATTCGGTATGACCAAATGAGATTGTAAGATTTTGATATACAAACCCCAAGAAGGCATTAGATTCATCATTAATATACATACGAGATATACTGTCTAATGCTGGAGCAAATCCGAGTGAAGATGCTTTACCCAAAAAAGTATTTGCCCTTTTAACATCTATAGGTAAATCTAATCCTAATAAAAAGTAAGAACCTAAGTTATAAAGAGCGGCCCTATCTCCACACAAAGCATCAATGACAAGATCATCCATTGTTTTATCTTTCCACTTTGCTATATCTCGTTGCTCTTGCTCTGTATAAACTAATTCGACCACATCAGGTATAGGTTCCGCACTTATTTTTCTTTGCTCTTCTTCAGTATAAACATGAATAGTAGTAGAATTTTTCCACGACAACCCCACTTTTAAAAGAATGAAAAATCCAATAAGTATCGATAATGATATAAAGACCTGCTTTTTAAACATCTAAAAACCCCCTAAATAGCTATTTATCCCTACTATCCAGTGTGCCTTACCCGCCATTTTTTGCAACAGCCCCCCCTGAAAAAGGCCTAAGACAAGGGCAAAAGAACCCATTGCAGTGAAATAACGCCTTTCTGGCATTGTTCAAAAGCCTTATAAAGTTGCCATTATCGCGATCTGGTGTTAAAAATAGTGCTGATTTCTCTAGATATTTCGATAAATAAGGAGGCTATATGACCCACTGGGGATGGTATTGGAAGGTGAAGAATAAGGGGTATAGTGCAAAGTCGGTCTGTTCTGATGAGCGCAGTATTGATTCATTTGCCCTTTTTAAGGGGGGAGAAAGGCGTTTTTTTGAAGTGCCAGCCTATCAATTGAAGGCATATCTAAAAGATGATCACTATAGGGTAACCTATGGAAAGAAGAATAAGCCCTCCTATAAGATCCACTTTGAAAAGCAACCCTGCAATTATGGTGGCTATCGCTATTTTTTTAGGTGTCCCTTATGTCAGAGCAGGATGAGGAAACTTTACTTTGCCTATGGGGCGATCTCGTGCCGAAAATGCCTCAATTTGTCCTATTATTCACAGCGGATACGCCCAGTAGTGCGATTGAGAATGACAGCACGAGCAGTAGAGGATTATATAAAGGAACGAGGGGGAGATATAGAACTTGATGAGAAGCCACCTCGGATGCATGAAAAGACGTTTCAAAGATTGAAGGCCAAAGCCAAATATTATGATGCTCGATCAGGGCAAGAATCATATAAGGAAGTAAGAAGCTGGTATGGGGCCAAGAGCGAGGAGTGGCTAGAGGGGTGTTTTGAGTATGAGTGGAAGATGGATATAGCTGAATATCAACAGAAGTATTCATCAAAAGCACATAGCCCGCTACGCTGATATTTTGAAATCCATTCCCTCATAAGGCGAAGTCCCCTTTGCAGCTCTCTTGTTTTTGCTCGAGGGGAATTTGGTCCCATGAATATTTCTGATTCATAGGAAGATGTAAAACCGTGTCTGGTTGTTGATTCGTGAATATATTTGAGAGCGTAATCGATAAGTTCCTGATCGATTGTTTTGTCCCACTTATATTGCAGTATCCAGGGGCGAATTTTGAGGCCTTGCTCTACTGATTCCCCAATATCTTTACCCAATGGTGCTGGGTACGGGTATGCATGGGGATATAGTTTTTTCCATTTGTTCCACATTGCCTTGCCGCCTTCATCATTATCACAGCAGATCAATAATGCCTTCCTTTTAGCGAAGTAATCAGTAACGTTTTCAGGATTTTTGATATTGCTTCCTACTGCTACAACAAATGCGATGTCGCTTACTACATAATGAGTGGCATACGCATCAAGCTCTGATTCAATGACAATCATCAGATCCTTGTGAGTATCTCCCATGATGGTAAGACCCCTGGCACTGCCAGGCAGGCCGATATACTTGCCCATCGTGTCAGTTGGCTGCCATGCGGTTCGTCGTATTTTTATTCGTTGCACATCCCCATTTCTTTCAAGCGAAGGAATAACAATGCCTGCGGGAATCCAGAGTCTACTATTGTCTTGTTGATGAGCTATTCCCCAATCTTCTTTATTGCGAACGATCTCTTGTGGGTTCCACCCTATTTTGTATCTCCGAATTACTTCAGCAGGCAGCCCTCGCTTATCTAGCAACCCGAGAATCTCTTTCTCTTCCCATATGTTTCTGTGTGCCCATGTAACAAGCGCG
>SDBV01010619.1_pt1 | contig 12043 bp, 10 predicted proteins | sample 2277081 | NCBI WGS metagenome assembly SDBV01 (sample SAMN10402039, study PRJNA504765) | marine sediment metagenome | isolation source: marine sediment core GS10_PC15, 223 cmbsf | place: Arctic Ocean: Southern Knipovich Ridge | collected 2010 | reverse complement strand
GCTCGACGGGCCGCTGGAAGTTAGAGGTGGGGGGGAAGCAGTTTGGCACTCAAACTCCGATACTTTGAAAAAAAGCGGGGCAACCGGCGGACCGGGTCGAAGGCCCTGGGCAGCGCCGGCGAGGCATTCTTCTTCGGTATCCTGTTACTGCTGGGATGCGGCGGTCTGGTGGCTGCGGTGGTCTTCCTGGTGGTGCCCCAGTGGAGAGTCAACCACGAGTTCGTCCAGACGACTTGCCGCCTCGAGGACATGCGGCTCGGTGGGACGGAAGGCGGAGACGGTACGCTCTATCGACCCGAGCTGAAAATCGAATATCAAGTGGACGGCGTAGCCTACCATAGCTCCTGGATTTACGATATTCAGCACGCATATTCCAGCGGGCGGGAAGAGAAGGAAGCCATTCTGGCGCAGTTCAGCCGGGGCCAGCAGTACCCTTGTTGGTACGACCCGGCCGATCCTTTCGTGGTGGTATTGGTTCGGGGATACAACTGGTGGATCTGGCTGGTGTTCATCATACCGGTTTCGTTCGTGATCATCGGCACCGGAGGCGTCGTCTACTCGGTGTTGCATTGGGGCAAGTCGGCGGAGCGGCGGGCGGCCATGGCCCGCCGGGCGCAACAGCGCGACTTGCTGGGCACCAACGGTGGTTCCCCCCGCAAGTTTCCCAACGTTCCCGACGATTCGGATATCACCAACAGCCCGGGAACCAGGTTGAGATTCCGGCTGCCGATCGGCACTTCTCCGGGCTGGGTCCTGTTTGGCTTGCTGACGGGCTGCCTGCTTTGGAACGGCATCGTGTTGGTATTCGTGATTGACGCCGTGGGCGGCCACCTCCAGGGAGAGCCGGATTGGTTGTTGACGCTGTTTGTTGTGCCGTTTGTGCTGGCGGGGGCAGGCCTGATCGTGTTCTTTGTGCGGCAGTTGCTGTTGACCACGGGCATCGGACCAACGCTGGTGGAGGTATCGGACCATCCGCTTCATCCGGGCCAACAGTGCCGGCTGTTCGTTTCCCTGTCGGGCCGGCTGCGGATGAACTTGCTTACTGTGCTGCTGGTCTGCGAGGAAGTAGCCACCTATCGTCAAGGGACGGATACCCGAACCGAGACGCGCGAAGTCTACCGGCGCGACCTGTTCCGCCGCGAGGATTTCGACGTGCGTCACGGACTGCCTTTCGAGGCCGAATGTGAACTGGCCGTGCCGGCCGCGGCAATGCACTCTTTCAAGGCCGGCCACAACGAAGTCAATTGGAAACTGGTGATTGAAGGTGACCCGACCAATTGGCCCGACTACAAACGCGCCTTCCCGGTTATAATCCATCCGGCCAACGGGAGGACCGACGGATGAGTGATCCGGCCGTGAGCATCCGGTTCGACGGCAACGGACAGATCTACCGGCCGGGCCAGACGCTCCAGGGCGAGTACCTGCTGGAGTCGGTGCCGCCCGGCACAGTCAAGGCGATCGAGGTCTCGGTGCTCTGGTACAGCCAGGGCAAAGGCGACGAGGACCTGGCCGTGCACGAGTTCTGGCGGCGGAGCGTGGATGACGGGGAGTTGCTCGACACCCGCCAGCCCCGGCAGTTCATCACGACCTTGCCCCAGAGTCCGCTGAGCTACGACGGACTGATCATGAAGCTCCGCTGGTGCGTGCGGGTGCGGGCGTTCCTGGAGCGGGGCAAGGAGGTGGTCGGCCAGAAGGTGTTCCAGTTGGGCGAGGTCCCGGCGGCAGAGGTCCCGGCGGCAAAGGTCTCCGCATCGTGAAAGAAGCCGACCGGCCGGCAACCGTCGAGAACCCCTTTTGCAGCCGCCAGGTCCGCCCGGGGGGGATCCCATATCTGTTTTCCTCCGGCCAAGACGCCGCAGACCTGGTCGACCGGTTGCGCCGCAACGGGTGGTGGGGCCAGGTCGTGGGACCTCACGGCTCGGGCAAGTCGGCACTGCTGGCCGCACTGATGCCGGCCATCGAGCGCGCCGGACGCCGACCACTGCTGGTCGAGCTACACGACGGCCAGCGCCGGTTGCCGCTGGAGTTGAAGTCCGGGCCCGATCCGGATCGGGCAACCGTACTGATTGTCGACGGCTACGAGCAACTTGGCTACTGGCAGCGGTTCCGGTTGAAGCGTTTCTGCCGCCGGAGTGGGCCGGGGCTACTGGTAACGGTCCACGCTCCCGCCGGTCTGCCCGATCTGTTTCGCACCTCGGCAAACCTGGAACTGGCCCAGCAGGTCGTGGGGCAACTTCAGCGCAACCACCCGGCGCACGTCGCGGCGGAGGACGTCGCCGAGCGGTTCGCGCAGTACGGCGACAACTTGCGGGAGCTGCTGTTCGATCTGTACGACCTGTACGAACAACGTCGGCGCGGAGCGTAGGGCGGCGGCCTCTCGCTGCCAGCTTTCCGCAACAGAAACTACTGAGAGGCTCCTCAGAGCCTATCTGGGCCTATCTGTACTACTAACCTCAAACAGATCGTTAAGTTTTTGACAAAGTTCTCAAGCGGCGGTTGCGTTAACCTCTTGCAGTAGAAGGCATTAGGACTACCACAGAGAACACGGAGAACACAGAGAGTACGGACAACAAACAAATCCTCTCTGTGTTCTCTGAGCCCTCTGTGGTTCCCCTTCTTTTTCTTTGGTTACGGCTATGCCGCGCTAGGAAATGGGAGGGCAAAGCTGCTTGCCCGGCCGAAAACCCGGCGAACCGAGGCTCGGCAGGAGCTTGGCTGCGTATTTTCCAGCTTTTCGATGGGCTTCTCGCTTCGTAAAATATATAGCCTGGCAGCGCTTGTCTTGGAGTTTCTTGAGCTAAGCTTTTAAGAGATATGCAAGCAGACGGCGTACGCCCGCATCGTCATAGTCTCCCTAAACCAAGCAGCCTATGCAGTATGTGTAATCGTCAAGACGGGAAAACCGGACCAAATAGCGAAGCCCCGGAGGCTGTTGCTTGACGGGCCGTTTGGAAGCCGGTCTGATGGAGAGATCCCCTTTCCCCCATATTGGAGTCCGACCATGTCGTATCAGAAAGTGCGAGGCGTGTTGATCGCGTGCAGCATCGCGGCCACGTGGGTCTCGACGCCACTAGAAAGTAGTGCCTGCAGTTGGCTGTGTGGCGGATGGGGCGCCCGAACGACGTACAGAACACCGTACTTTGCACAAACCTACGCTCCAGCCTACAGCGCGCCGGCCTGCAACAGTTGCGTGCCGCAGACCGTACGCTACGTGCCGCAGACCGTACGCTACGTGCCGCAGACCTCCTACCGCACCGTGTACCGGGCCGTGCCGGTGACGACCTACGGAGTAAGTACCTACCGCGATCGCTGCACGGGTTGCCCGGTGACCTACTACCGCCCGGTGACCAGTTGGACCTATCAGGCGGCGTATGTGCCTTACACGACCTACCGGCTGGTCTACTCCAACGCGTGCAGTCCGAGTGTGGGTTGTGACCCGTGTTCGCCTTATGGTGCGAGCGTGGGGACCACGTTCGGCGCCGGTAGTGCGTGCTGTACGCCGGGCACCAGCGGCACAGTGATCAATGGCGCGGTGATCAATGGCGCGGCGCCGCCCCCGGCCGGCAGCGAGGCCCCGGACAAAGCACCTCCGGCGGACACGTTCAAACAGGGAAAGCAGGAAGAATCCGAGGCTCCCCACGAGGCGTTGAAGCCCACCGCCGACGCCGAGACAAGTTCGGATATCGGGCCGGACCTGACGGCTCCGGGCAGCCGCACCACGCTGCGGCCGGTCCGCCAAGCGGTACGTCTGCATTTGATCGCCTCGCCGCCGAAGCCGACGGCCGGGCAGGGTGCGAAGCTCGACGACGGCGGTTGGCGAGCCTCGAAAAAGTGAGTTGATTCACCGGACGTTTCGGAGACCCACACGGCCCGCCTCCTGGAGCAAGGAGGCGGGCCGGTTGCGTTCTTGCGGCCGCCGCGGGCGACACCACTGGCTCGTGAGTGACTTCTGGATTAAACTCAGGCAACTGCGTTGTCTGTTTGCGGTCCCCCTGCTTCTGCTGCAAGATGCCTGCCAATCTCACCCAGCAATACCTCAAGGCCGAAGAAGCCTACCGCCAGGCCACCACGGTCGAGGAGGAGTTGAAATGTCTCCAGGTAATGCTCCAGGAGATCCCCAAACATAAGGGGACCGACCATCTCCAGGCACAGTTGAAGTCGAAGATCAGCAGGGCCAAAAAGGAGGTTACCGCGGAGAAGAAGACCGGGAAGAAGTCCCGTGGGCTTCGTATCCCCCGGCAGGGTGCCGGGGCTGCCATTCTGTTGGGTGGCCCGAACTCCGGAAAGAGCCAGTTGTTGACCAGCCTCACCCGGGCCGTGCCCGAGGTGGCGCCCTATCCGTTTACGACCACCGTTCCGTCGCCCGGCATGATGACCTGGGAAGACGTGATGGTGCAGCTTATCGACACGCCGCCGATCACGGCCGATTACGTGGAGGTTCACCTGCACGGGCTGATCCGCAGTTGCGATCTGGCGTTGTTGCTGGTCGACCTGGGGGGCGACGAGGGTATCGGGCAGTGTCAGGACGTGCTCGACCGGCTCTCGACCACCAAGACCCGGCTGGCCGCCAGGTCGTACCTCGACGAGACGGACGTGGGGCTTTCCTACACGCAGACGTTCCTGGTCCCCAACAAGATCGACGACCCCCAGGCGCCCGCCCGCCTGGAGTTGTTGCACGAGCTTTGTCCGTTGGACTTTGTGGAGTACGTGATCTCGGCCAAGGAGGGCACCGGGTTGGAGAAACTGCGCGAGGCGGTGTACCGGGCGATGGACGTGGTCCGGGTGTATACGAAGCTTCCCTCGGCCAAGCAGGCCGACTTCGACCGCCCTTTTACGGTCAGCCGAGGCAGCACGCTGTTGGAGCTGGCCGGACAGGTACACAAGGACTACTCCGAGCAATTGAAGTTCGCCCGCATTTGGGGAACCGCCGTCCATGATGCTACCGCCGTGAAGGGTGACTACGTGTTGCAGGATAAGGACGTGGTAGAATTGCATATGTGAGAGGAGGTGTCGGGAGTTAGGGGGGGCAGCACTGACGAGTATCGAAGCATACCTCCTGACCCCTGACTCCCGACCCGTCACCCCTAGCCATGACCAACGCCGAGATCGCCGCCGTCTTCGAGCAGGTTGCCGACCTGCTGGAATTCCAGGGCTCGAATCCCTTCAGGATTCGGGCGTATCGCAATGCGGCCCGAACCATCCACGATCTGCCCGAGTCGATGGCCCAGATCGTGGCCGATCAGGAGCGGTCGCTGACGGAGATCGCGGGCATCGGCAAGGACCTGGCCGAGAAGGTGGCCGTGCTGGTCGAGACCGGCTCGCTGCCGATGCTGGATGAGTTGTTGGCCGAGATTCCCGAGAGCGTGCTGGCGATTCTGCGGGTTCCGGGCCTGGGTCCCAAGCGTGCGGCAACCTTGTACAAGGAACTGAAGATCAGCACGTTGGATGAGCTGCGCGAGGCGTGCAACACACAGCGAGTGCGGGAGCTGAAGGGGTTTGCGGCCAAGACTGAGGCGGCGATTCTGCAGGGCCTGGAGATCGCCTCCCAGGCCGGCCAGCGGATGCTCTGGTTCGAGGCCGAGCAGCACGCCCGGTCGATTCTGGCCCACCTCGAGCAGTGCCAGGCGATCGAACGGCTCCAGCCCGCCGGCAGCTATCGCCGCGGCAAGGATACGGTGGGCGATCTCGACTTCCTGGTGGTGGCCGGCGACGCCGGCGAGGTGATGGACCATTTCGGGCGCTACGAGGGTCTGGCCGACGTGCTCCTGCGGGGCGAAACGAAGATGTCGATCCGGTTGGCTGGCGGCTTTCAGGTCGATCTGCGGGTGGTGCCGGCGGAGTCGTTCGGGGCCGCCCTGCAGTACTTCACCGGATCGCAGGCCCATAATGTCGTGCTGCGGGGAATGGCCAAGGACCGGGGACTGAAGATCAACGAATACGGTGTCTTTCGAGGGGAAAAGTCGATCGGCGGCCGCACCGAAGAAGAAGTCTACGGGGCCTTGGACCTGCCCTGCTTTCCGCCCGAGCTGCGCGAGGCCCGCCGCGAGTTCGACTGGGCCGCCGCCGGCGAGTTGCCCCGGCTGGTCGAGCTTTCGGAGATCCAGGGAGACCTGCACGTCCACAGCACGTGGACCGACGGGATGGGAACGATCGAAGAGGTCGCCGCGGCGGCCAAGTCGCGGGGCCTGAAATACGTTGCCATCACCGACCACTCCAAACGCGTGGCCATGGTGGGCGGACTCGACGCCCAGCGGCTGCGCAAACAGTGGGCCGAAATCGACGAGCTCAACCGCCGCCTGCGGGGTATCACGGTTTTGAAGGGCGTCGAGGTCGACATCCTCGAACCAGGCGGGCTCGACCTGGAGGACGACGTGCTGGCCGAGGCCGACTGGGTCGTGGCCAGTGTGCACTACGGCCAGAACCAGTCGCGCCAGCAGATCACCCGCAGGGTGATCGGGGCCCTGGAAAACCCCTGCGTCTCGGCCATCGCCCATCCCACCGGCCGGATGCTGATGCAGCGTAAACCCTACGAGATCGACCTGGAGGCCGTCCTGAGGGCAGCCCGCGAGAACGGCAAGATGATGGAACTCAACGCCCACCCGATCCGGCTGGATCTGGACGACGTGGCCTGTGCGGCGGCCAAGAATCACGGGGTGCCGATTGTGATCTCCACCGACGCCCACCGGCTCGAGGGCCTGGAGATGATGCGTCTGGGCGTGCAGCAGGCCCGCCGCGGCGGACTGGAGAAGCAGGATGTGGCCAACACGCGTTCGTGGGCCCGATTGAAGAGAACGATCGGGAATCCCGGCTAGCCACAATACCGTTCAATTGAGGCCGAGCCTGGCGTCAACACAGTGGCACCGGCGTCTCGCCGGTGTGAGGGAACTCGCGGCAGCGCCTCAACTTAGGCACCACCGGCGAGACGCCGGTGCCACTACTCTACCGCCAAACCACTCCTTAATTGAACGGTAAAGCGGCTAGCCCATAACGTGCCACGGCCGTGTCGGCCGTGTTGGTGGTGGGTCAATTAGCCGTCCGCAATACGGCTGACACAGCCGTGGCACGGAAAGCTCGCTACACACGGTGCTCCTCATGAATAATCCCGACTGGCAGTGCCGCGTCCCTCATCCGCTGGGGAACTGTCCCCCTCTTCCGGAAGCCCCACCCCGCCTCTCGGTCTCCCGGAAAAGCGGAAAAAGTGTTTGACGCAGGCGAATCCTGGGCGTCTAAGATAGATAATGAACCACCGGGCGTCGCAACCGGGGTATTTGGCACAGCACAGGACGATCAAGCGCGGTGAGAACTCTCCTGGAAGAGTACGTGCCGGGTGTTTATCGCTTCGCGCTGCGCTTGACCAGGAGCTGCCATCTGGCGGAAGAGATCACGCAGGAGACATTTGTTCGGGCGTGCCGACACGAGCATCGTCTGCGAGATCCCGCTGCGGCGCGCGTATGGCTGTTGAGGATTGCTCTGAACCTTTGGAAAGACCGGGGCCGGCGCGGCCGGCACCGCCGCGAGAAGTCGACCCCGTCGCTCGACGAACACTGCGACAACACGATCTCGCCCGATCGAGAGGCGATCGACAAAGAGGACGTACAACGGGCACTGGAGGCGATGGATTCGCTGCCGTCGCGCCAACGAGAGGTGCTTTACCTGCATGCGTGCGAGCGACTTTCTCTTGCGGAGATCGCCGAAGTGCTGCAGATCAGCCCTGGGGCAGTGAGGGCCAGTTTGTCACTGGCCCGAAAGAAGATGCGGCGGCAACTGCGAGACGTGTGTCGAGACCGTTTTCCCAGGACGTAGGTTACCGAAATGAGCATCCCCGAATGTGATCGTCTCGACGATTACCTCTTGGACGGGCTGTCCGAGGAGGAGGCTTCCGCGTTTGAGGCCCACGTGTCCGGATGTTCCGCATGCCGAGACGAGTTGGAGCACCAACGGCGGATCGACCGTCTGCTAGCGCAAGGGACCGGTCGGTTCGAGGCCGTACCGCGTCGGCTGATCGACCGGATCGAGGGGCGGGTTCGCCGATCGGCTCGTCGTCGAGCGGTGCGAATGGCGTGCGGCCTTTCCGTGGCGGCCTTGGCCATCTCGGCGCTGGCGGTCTGGTTGACCGTTGGCGGTTTGGGCACCGGCAACAATCGCCAGCCGGTGGTCCACGAGGGTGCAGAACCCGGGGACGAGGGAAACCAGGTTGACCCGTCTGGCGGCCCGACTCCTCGCCCGCAGCCGGTTGCCAGCATCAGTATCGCGGATCCCTCCGCCGCGATTCTGGTTCCCGTGGAAACCAAACAGCCCAACGTAAGTATCGTCTGGATTTACCCCACCGTCGGGCCGGTGCAAGCACCGGGTGTCGATTGATTCCGCTGAACCTAACATGGGAGAGTGAGAGATGAATGCGCAGAGGATTTCGGATCGCCGGATGATCGTTCGTTCCGCAGTCGCGGCCCTGGTCTGCGGCTCTTGGCTGATGGCCGGTTTGTCCGTCGGCCAGGAGACCAAACCAGCCGGCACCGGGGCCCCGGCTCCGGCTACCGAGGTCAAGAAGAGTGCTGAACAAGACAAAGACCTTTCCGCCTGGACTACGCAGATCTACTACCTCAAGTACGCCAAGGCCGCGTCCGTTGCCGAGTTGCTCTCAGACACAATGACCGGCGGCAAGGACGCGAAGATAGTCCCCGAGGAGAGGTTGAATGCCATCATCGTCTCGGCGTCGCCGGAAGCGCAAGATCAGGTGGCACAGATGATCAAGAACCTCGATGCCCCGCCCAGCAAGGACCAGGAAAACGCGGAACGGGATGCAAGGCCCGTAGTCTGTGTCTATCGGCTGAAACACGCCGAAGGCGCTACCGTTGTCCATGTGCTCTCAGCCACCATGACAGACATCGAAGGAATCAAGATAACCGCCGACCCGAGGTCTGGCTCCATCATCGTCCTTGCGCCTCGGAAAGAGCACGATCAAGTGGAACAGCTAATCCGGGTGTTGGACGTCCCACCCGAGCCTGGGGCCGCTACCCGGCTTACGCTTATCTACCGCCTAAAATACGCCCGAGCCGATGCCATCGCCAAAACGCTACACTTCCTGCTGGCAGACGAGAAATGGACGTCTACGACGGCCGTGGCCTCCGAGACGGCGTCGAATTCCCTCATCGTCTCAGCGTCGGCGCAACAGCAGGAGGAGGTGGAAGCCCTGATCGAGAAACTCGATATCCCGCCGGCGCGCGACGTTGCCCGCGAAGGCGAAATCAGGGTCTTCGCACTGGTCAACGCCGAAGCCCGAGATGTTGCGGAGGTCATTACAACCCTTCTCGGCCCCGACGAGAAAATCGCCGTGGACGAGAGAACCAATTCCATCCTGGTGCAAGGCACGCAGGGTACGTTGCTGGTCATAGACGCAATCCTCACCAGGCTCGACGAAACGGCCGCCAGGGATCTGAAGAAGCGCGGGCCGGGCACGACCTTCCAGGTCCGCGTGGTGTGGCTGGCCAACGGGCTGTCGGACGACGACGCTGCCGAACCGTCGGCTGACCTGAAGGACGTTCTCGACCCCCTGCGACTGATGGGCGTCAAGGACCTTCGCCAGGTCGGCCAGGTGATCGTCAACACCACGCCCGACGGCCAGTTTCAGGTCCGCTGCTCGCCTGTGCTCAACCAGCGTTCGTCAGACCTGGAGATCACCGGGGAATTCGATACCCGGCAGGAGACACCCACGTTGAGGATCCAGCTTTCGGCCAACCAGACGGAGGAGGTGCCGCAAACAGATCCCAGGCGAAAGCCATCTACCGGGAAGACGAAGACCTTGGTCGATCTGACGACGGTGATCGCCGCCCCGTTGGGTCATTACGTGGTGCTGGGTGTTGCGCCGGTAGAGAAGATGACGTCCGTCTTCATCGTGCAGATCATCGCCAGCAAGAAGTAGACCCCCGGCAGAGCTCTCCACACGGATTGGGCCCCGGGGGACGGGCTGAAGCGCCGTCCCAGGCCGCTGGGAGTGACCGCACTGATGCGGTCTCTCTCGCCGGCGCGTCAATCCACCCGATGAATCGGGTCATTACGAGCAGATTGGACGAAAGCTCACGGCGGCGAGGGGCAGCTTGTTACAATCGCGTTACGTCCGGCCGACCCATTCTCTGGTAGAATCGGACGTGTCGATCGGCGCCGCGGTCCGGCATCGAGAATGTTCGGTCCACGGGATCGTGAATCGGCCTTGCAGCGGGAGACTCCGGCCGGCTTTCTACCGTCTATACGTGGGAGTGTGCGGCCGTCGCGTGCCGGCCCCCTCGGGGGCGCAACACTCGATGCCGGACACGGGACGTCACGTGCCGGTGGGCCTATCCTATTTCTCCACAACCGGTGCGGTTTGCTCGGCGTTGGTAATGCCCGGGGGAAGTTCCATGATCCGGACGTTGCGAAAGTGGATTTCGGCGCCTTCGGACTCCAGGCAGAGATAGCCCTTCTTGACCGCGGCTCGGCTGACGCCGTTGACGAACTTGCCGTTGACCGAGAGCTTGACCACGCCGTCCACACAGACGACGTCGTACACGTTCCACTGGCCCTTGCCCTTGCAGCGGTTCTCGAGCGATTTGCTGCGGCTGCCGCGCGGATTGTCCGGGGTGGTTTTCAGTCCGCCCGCGCCGAAGAGTTCTCCATGCACGTAGGCCACCGGCGGCAGCGTACCGTCCTTCCGCCTATGCAGGTTGACCCAGTCGAGCTCCAACATTTGGATTTCGAGTCCCTTGGGCAGCCGCCTGCCGTCGGGCACGGTGCCGGCGCTCCAGGCAAACACTCCGGAATTCCCACCCGCTTCCATGTGCCTCCATTCGATGTGGAGGATGAAGTTCTCATACTGCTTCTGCGTGCGCATGACTCCAATCGGGTGTCCGCTACAGACGAGCAGGCCGTCGCGGACGGTCCACGTCTCCTTGCCCGTGTTCACGTTGACCCAGCCCGAGAGGTCCTTGCCGTTAAAGAGATCGCGAAACTGTGCGGGCTGCGCGGCCCGCGCCTGATCCTGCCAGCAGAGCAGCAGAATCGCGCTGCAGATGAGTCCGATTGCGTGGCTCTTCATGGGATTCCCTCCATTCTCGATTCAATTGGGGTATCGTCGGAAGCAGGATTTCGCAAACGCCGGCCTGGCCACGGGGCGGCTGAAGCCGGGACGGTTCCGGGGCCCAACGGAGGTCTTCAGCTCGTGGTCCGCTCAAAGCCCAGCGAGAAAGAAGGCCCCAAACGTGTGATTGCCGGAGTCTAAACCAGAGGAAGTCGGAATGCAAGTATCGCACAGTTGTGGCCAAACCCGCACACGTGCCCGAAATCCCGCACGGTGGTTTTAGCACCCCCACCTATGCCGGTGGACCTGACACTTGACGAGCACAACTCAATGACGCACACTTGCCAGAGGCGGTCGCCCCGGTTGCCCGCATAATCCTTGCCGGCACCGCAATAGTCACAAGAGTCAGCACCGGCAATACTGCACGAAGGGAGTTTTGTGATGAAGAAGCTTGCTGCGTCGATCTTGATAGTGGGACTGCTTTTCGCGGTGGCCTTAGGCGATGAAGACTCCGACAAGGGTGAGGTTGGCAAGCTCACGGCCAAGACGTTCGACGGGCTAAAGTTGCGCCCGATCGGCCCGGCATTGATGTCCGGCCGAGTTGCCGACGTTGCCGTTGATCCGGCCAAGCCTAACACCTGGTACGTGGCAGTCGGATCGGGGAACCTCTGGAAGACGACCAACGCCGGCACTACTTGGACGCCGATCTTCGAGAACTACAGCTCCTACTCGATCGGCTGCGTGACGATCGATCCGAACAACCGCCACACGATCTGGGTGGGAACCGGGGAGGCGGTCGGGGGCCGGCACGTGGGCTACGGCGACGGCGTGTACAGGAGCCTGGATGGGGGAAAGACGTTCGAGAACATGGGGCTCAAACAGACCGAGCACATCGCCAAGGTCTTGGTGGATCCGCGCGACTCCGACGTGGTGTACGTCGCTGCCCAAGGTCCGCTATGGGCGCCGGGCGGCCAGCGCGGCCTGTACAAAAGC
>SDBV01010618.1_pt1 | contig 12044 bp, 23 predicted proteins | sample 2277081 | NCBI WGS metagenome assembly SDBV01 (sample SAMN10402039, study PRJNA504765) | marine sediment metagenome | isolation source: marine sediment core GS10_PC15, 223 cmbsf | place: Arctic Ocean: Southern Knipovich Ridge | collected 2010 | reverse complement strand
CGGTAAGGAGTATCTGTCTCTTGTCTTCTTGTGTGGAGGCCTGCTGAAACTTGCGGGCTACGGTGTCGAAATAGCTGCTCATCCTCTACCTCGTTGTTCCTGAGGGCTATCCCCTCTCACTACTCACCGAGTCCTCTCGGAGAGCGGTGGCAGGTGGCTAGCCGACTGCGGTGTCCCCTAGTCGTCTACTTCGTTCTGCTTGCAGTAGGCTATGAGGCCGTCGAGTTCGTCGGAGTCCTTGGATGACAGGCCGTACTCAAAGTAGGCCTTCGCTTCCAAGGTGTCGATCCTGTCCCTGATGTCCTCGGTGGTCATTGTCGCTGGCATTGTCGTCGTCTCCTATCTGATGGGGGTTGCTTTGGTAATGGCGTTGGCGTTGCCGTCCTTGGCAATAAGGCACCTTCCGCGCCGGCGGCAGGATGTCGCGTAGCACTCGGCGTTATTCGTATGGGGGCGGCTGTACTTTATGTCACCGATGCGGCTGCCTGGTGCTGTTCCTACATCAGTCATAGCGTGAAGCTCTCCGCATATATCCCATAGCAGTGTCGCTGGCATTGTCGTTGGTCCTCCTCGGTTACTTGACTTCGGCAAACTTGCAGCGGGTGAGCACCGTCTGCGCGATGTCCTTGAAGGTGTCGTGCTTCTTGACCGTGCCGGTCACTTGGTACCACTCACCTGCTTCGGCTACCACCACGAAGGTGGAGGGTACTTTGTTCCCGTCGTTGTCTTCTTGGTAGAAGGTGCGATCCAGCAGCGGGCGGTGGCTAGCGAACCAGACGAAGATGTTGCCCGCTTCGTCGCGCATCCGGTGGATGTGTGTCGCCCCCCAGCCACTCTCGATGCTGTTGATGCCGAGGAGTTCCAGGTGCCAGGTCTGACGTTTGCCGACTTCGCCCTGGTGGGTGCTCGGCGACTTGTCGGCTTCGGCCTTGCGTTCCCGGTTTCGCTCGACGGTCTTTCCCCATCGGGGCATCAGGCTGCATACCAGACCGGCCCGGCGGGGCTCCACGTCGTCGCGCTTGCAGAGGGTGCGGAGGTTGTGGGTGTAGTCGTCGTCGCCCCACATTTCCGTCCGGCACCACTCCAGCGCCGCCTTGGCGTCGGCCTTGTGCTTGTCGGTGACCTTGATCTCCGGCGGATACCACTTGCGGCGGCTCTCGTGTTCCTTATGGGGGTCAAGGATGAAGCCAACGACAGCGTCGGCGGTGGGTAGCCCACCGCCTTCCTCGTTGGCTTTGGTGCGGCTCAACCAGCCGTCTGTTTCGATGAAGCAGGCTGTCAGAGCCAGCATAGCCTCGGTGCCGACCGTCCATGCCTCTCGCGCTCCCACGCTCCACAGGTCTTCTTCCTCGCGGAGGCTGTCAGTCAGGCCATACAGGCGTTGGGCGTAGGCGGCGACCTGCTGGGGAGAGAGGTGGCCTAGGAAGTCGGCTAGACACTGTCGGCCCACCTGCTTGTACTCACCGGCCTCGTTGCGGACGACGAAGGTGAAGGTCCGTCGGCGGTTGGTCTTGCAGTGGTCGCAGATGGTCTTGGAAGTGCGGTACTCGGCGGGTAGTTCCTCGCCGGGGATGCTGCTGATGATGTTTCCAATCTCGGCGTCGTGCTCAATCTTGCCGATGAATGCCCAACCGGCGATCTTGGGGGCGGTGCCTGTGACCTTGATCCGGTGGATGGTGATGGTGATCGTCCCGTAGTTGGCGGGGTCAATCTTTGTGGTCTTTGTACCCAGTTCCTCGGTGACGACCTGAGGACAGCCCAGCTTGGCTGCCTTCCGGTTCAGTAGCGCAATCTTGTGGTAGAACGATTGGAGATTCCCCTCGGGGATGTTGAAGACCGTGCGGTCCTCCGTGGAGCCCCCTGCCTCACCGGTCCTATCCGCCACAATCAAATCGTCTGCGGGCGTGTGGCCGTCTAGGCAGGGGGCTTCCTCGTTGTTCCTGGTCATAACTGTGGTCTCCATCCTGCCTCGTATCTTACCGGAGCGTATGACCTACTGTCAACGCCCGTCAGACCGCGTCCGATGTAGCGTATGACCCCTGCCCATGCCTATGAACACGCCCTAAACCGCTGTAAATCCATCAGAGGGCTTGACAACCCACTTTGCCTGTGTTACTTTTATTCTAATGTGGGTTCGTAAGTGACCCACAGCAGATGGTTTACGTGTAGCGCAGTCTGCGCCAGGACACCTGACAGATGGAACGAGTGATCGCCGGGCGAAAGCGCAAGATTCACAAGGGGCCACGTGGCGGGATGTACTACGTGAGCGGCGGCAAGAAGCGGCCCTACAGGCCGTCGAAGAAGTAGGCTCCCGGCGTCCTGGATGGGAGTGACATGGCGAAGTTCGGCCTCGTAATCTTGGCAGTGTTCCTCTTCATCGGAATCCAAGCACTGTTCGCCAATGTTGTAACTGCTACTACCGCCGCTGTGACAGTCGCCAGCAGTTTCTGGCCCATCCTCCTCGCCGCCGTAGCCATCTTCGCCGCTTGGAGGCTATTCAGGTAGAGTCCACTTTCTGGTGAGTTTCCTGGGATAGCAAGAGTCTACCCAGCCTACACCGGAACTCGTGATAATTGAAGGAGGGCAGTCTAGCCCAGTGAGCACAATGACGTGAATATTGGAGAAGTAGTCGGTGTCGTGGTCGGTTCGCTGATCGCGTACATCATCGCAGATACCCTGATAACCCAACTGGTCACAGGGACCAGCGCCGGTGACACTTTGCTGTCCTCGATAGTCCCTATCGTGGTCGCGAGCGGAGCCGTCATCGTCATCCTCCGCAAGTTCCTGGCGTAGCGCCGCCCCGGCGGGTCTGGTGAGCCAACGACAGGAATGCTTGATCGAGGAGGGAAGACGCCGTGAATGTTGGAGAAGTCGTAGGTGTCGTGGTCGGTTCGCTGATCGCGTACATCATCGCAGATACCCTGATCACGGAGTTGATCACGGGGACCACGGCAGGGGATACTTTGCTGACCTCGATAGTCCCAATCGTTGTCGCGAGCGGGGCTGTCATCCTCATTCTCCGCAAGTTCCTGTCGTAGTCGTCGGCATCTGGGGGGCGGGCTTTTGCCCGCCCCCCTTGTGAGTAAGCAGGGGTAGGTAGGTATGCCCGAGATAGGCGAGACACGGAAGGCGAGTGACTTGGGATTGGCTGGTCATGCCATGATGGTGTGGCAAGCCTGCCCGACTTGTGGTGGTTCTGAGCGATGGCAGGACAGATTCTCAGTATAGGAATCAGCAGGGCAACGACAGCAAAGGGCCTTATCGTGGGATACCTCAAAGGGGACACCTTCAGCCGCGAGGACCTGCGGAACATCAGGGCACCGAAGACATACTACATCCTTGACCGGCGTGACAACGTCGTTGCGGAGCTTCATGCCCGCGATGATACTGTGGCAAAGGCTCTGGCACGAGCCAAGTTCCACATGAAGGGCCTCAAGTTGGTTCAAGAGCGGGTCGCCACGAGGCGGGTGCGAATGTCCAGTCGGTAGCTATCACGGCGAAGAGACGGTAAGGGGGAAGAGATCGATGGCAGGAAAGTTGATAGTCAAGGATGACAGAGGGTGACAACCTCCAGGGGGGTTGTGGTGGCCGTCCGAATCTGGGGCTGGCGACTATCATGGCCGACAACGATGCCGCTGTCAGGGCCTTGGCGAGGCGGCGGTACCCGAAGAAACGCCTGATTCTCTTCAATGAGGTGATCAGGACCCAGTTGCGTCGGATCAACGTCTGAGGTAAAGGCGTAGGTAGGGAAGACACCAAGCCATAAGGAGGGCAAGAACGATGGGAAGCAAGCTGAACGAGTACCGGGTGAAGTACACCTACACGCCGGCGAAGGGGAAGCCGGTAAGGCGGTCCCGCAAGATCAAGGCTCTGACGGGAGCCGATGCCGAAAACCGGGTGAAGAAGTCGCTGAAGACTGCCCGCCGGGCCACCGGCTTCAGCACGAACCTCCTGGGTCGGTAGTAGCCGGGGGGTTCTCCAGAATCTGTCATTAGAAGAAGAGGTAACTTGATGGCTCGGCGTCGCTACCGGTATTTGTCCGGGGAGCGGTTCAGGCTGGTTGAATCTGGTCTGAGCAAGAAGGCGGCGCTGAAACTTGCTGATGACCTGCGGAGCGAAGGAAAGAGGAAGCGGAAGCAGTGGCTGGCGAGAGTCATTAAGGCCAAAGGGGGCTACCAGGTCTGGTGGAGTCCCCATGACTGGTTTGCGAGGTAGAGAGTAATGGGCGGTTTCTACATTAACAAGATAACCGACAGGCAGTACCCGAACATCATGAGGGATATCAACAGCGGCAGGCTGAAGAGTGCCACGCCGTTGCGCCACGTGTGGCAGATTATCTACCAGGGCAGAAGCCTGAGTAGTGTGAAGCCACTGGGCTGGCGGCTGACGTTGAAAGAGGCGGTGCAGTTCTCAAAGGACTATGCCCTGCGGCGCTTCCGTAGCAAGAACCCGGTGATCAATATCCAGAGGTAGTCTTCGGGAGGAGTGAGGACGATGTGGCGGAAACATAAGACGCACAGGGAAGAAACGAAAGCGGTGAAGGACGCTCTGGCGAAGGCTGGGCTGAAGGCTAAAGTAGGTCATGGCTCTGGTACCGCTTGGGCATGGCTCGATATCCGCCCTGTCGGCAGATGGAGCAAAGCCCAGCGAAGCAAGGCCACGAAGATCATCAAGCAGGTTACTGGCCGTCACGGTGACTATGACGGCGAAGCCATAATTCACCACTAGAAATGAGGAAGCTGTAGAGGCAGACAGTTGGACTACACCAAAATCGAACCCCGTCAGGTCATCATCATCCGAGACCTCCCCGACGTGCATATTCGCGCAGGGGAGGTCTGGACGCTGTATGCGGTCAGTGGTGATATGGGGTACCTGCGTAGGGACGATGAAGACACGGGGCGTCTGGCGCTCAACCAAATCTACTATCGTGACGCTGCCGCAGTGACGCGAGAGCAGGCCATCGAAGAGGCCGCCGAGTATGCTACCAGGGGGACGGAGCGGCACGTTGTCCAGGTGAAGCGAGAGGTTGCCAAGGTCACGGGTCGTGACAAGCGCCCCTTCGAGGAGACTGAGGACGAGTACATCCAGCGCCGGTACCGGTCGGAGGCCAAGCGTTATACGTTTGGAGTTGAGGAACAGGCGAAGAAGGTCAAGGCCCTCAGCCCCAGGATTGGCGAACGACGGCGTAACCTTGAGGAGGCGACGCTGCACTTCTGGCGTGAGCGGTTGGCGATCCTTGAGGCGGGCGGCAACGAGAAGATGACCGATGGTTTCCTCCGCGACTACCAGAAGATGATCAGGAAGGCGATCAGCACTGGTAGCGCAGTCCCTGAGGGCATCATAGCCCAGAGGCCTGAGTACAAGCTGGCGGCAACGGCCAGGGCTCGGTATGCAAAGGGCCGGCACACGTCCTTTGCCAACCGCAGCATAGCCGTCAATGAGGCCATGCGAGCGGAGCGTGGCTACAAGGTGAAGCGTCAGGACGGGAAGGCGATCACAGACAACCAGATGGCGGAGATTGCCGCCGGCGTGGATGAGATCGAGGAAGTTGTCGGTTCGCTTGATGACCTGTTCGACCAGACCGACATCACGATTGCCCACACCAGTGGGAAGATGCCGTTCCTTTCCCAGGCCGGCGGATTGTACTCAGGGTTGGAGCGAACGGTCAGCGTTGGGGTTGGCACGAAGAGGCCGGTTAGGGCGCTGGGTCACGAACTCCTGGGGCACTGGCTGGACTTCGAGAGCGGCGGCAAGGAGAACATCAAGGTCACGGTGGCCGACCCCTCTGGCAGGAGCAGGTCGGTCACGGCTGCTTCTGAGGACAGTTTCAACAACGGGGAACTCGGGACGTTGCTGTCGAGAGCCCGGCGGACGATGACCAGGACGCACGAGGCCCGGCAGTTGTTTCGCAAGGGAGCCCTCAAGCGGATGGACGAGGACGAGAAGGCTGCCTGGGAACACGTCAAGGTGCATCTCGGATCGTACTGGCAGAGGCCGCGTGAGATATGGGCGAGGCTTGCCGAGCAGTACGTGGCGACGAAGAGGGGAAAGGGTGGAGTGGCGACGGAGGCCCCGGAGTATTACCACAGCACGCCGGCGTACTGGTCGGAGGAAGAGTTCGCCGAGTTGCTGCCTTCCCTGGAACTGGTGCTTGGCAAGCGGGTCTCAGTGTTGCGAGGGAGTGACAAGCCTCGGAGCAGGCCAGCGAAGATGAGCACCAAGACGGTGCGGAAGCGGAGACCATTGAGAACTCAGAGGCCGCGACAACCGGCGCTCGGTGGAGTAAGATAGAGTGATGGGCAAGGAGTAAGATGGGTACGAGAAAGGAAGCCGAAACACTGGCTCGCCAGTTGCGGAAGGAGAACAAGACGATGACGGTCAACGTCAAGGAGATCACGCGCAACAACTGGGGAGTGCGGTTCAGCCCGAAGGGGACCAGGGACAAATACGACTATCGGAAGCGAGGGGGATATTGACCGGTGCCCCCCGAAGTATAAGGTTCATCTGAAGAGGGCATAGATATGGTGAAGGGAAAGGCAAAGCGGAAGAAGCTACCTGGGTACTCCAGTGAAATCAAAGGGGCCAGGAAGATAGGCTGGCGGGACCGGGTGCCCAAGGGTTGGCACGTGGTGAAAGAGGGAACCTACTACAAGCATATCAAGCGGGACTGAGAACATGGTGATCCCGAGGTACAAGGTTCAGGAGAGACGCCGCCGCACCAAACGGTGGCGTGACCTTCTGGTGCCGGGCTACAAGTGGAATGCCTCGAAGGGTGTTGCTGAAAGGTTTGCCGCCAGCATGAGGCGGAAGTTTGGGGAACACTGGGTCTATCGGGTTAGGAAGGTGAACTGATGGCGAGGACAGGGCTCGGGTGGTTCGAGGGTCGCTGGATCGGCGATACGAATACCGTCGGGTTCAGGAACAAAGGCCTAGCGATAGGCGTCGAGACGAGGTTGAGGCCCGAAGCGAACGCCATGTTCGACTATATGGCGTCGAAGAAGCGCGATCCCCAGATGTTCACCTACGTTGTCGATACCATGATGGGGGGACGCACGAGGGTCTACGCCGTCTACGGAGCCAAGAAGGACATCAAGGAGTTCGAGGAGCGCCAGCCGAAGTGGCGGCAGGCGAAACGGTAGCGGGGAGTCGCTAGTATGGCGAAGAAGAAAGCACCGAAGTGGCTGAACCTCCTGGGGAGGATGATCTGGGTCAACACCTGGAATGGCGACATCCAGGTGTGGCTCGGCCCTCGTGGATGGTTCAAGCAGACCATCGGGAATATCAAAGGAACCGAGACCCTCGGAGCGATCATCGATTCTGCTGGCACAAAGAAGGGGGCGGCAGTCCGGCTGAAGGCCGTGAGGTTGATGATTCGCGGGTTGAAGTTCCCGAAAGTTCCATAGCGAGGTGAGGCCATGGTAAGAAAGCAGTTGACGGTCACGAGGACTTTACCAGGCGGGAGGCGTATCCGGTACAAGACCCCCGATAAGGGGGCACTGGGCCGAACCCCGAAACGCAAGCGGTGGGCCAAGTTTGAGATGGAGACCGGATGGCGCAAGACGATGACGGCTGACAAGCGCCGTCGCCTCGTTCTTGATGCTCACAAACATGATTACCTCGCTAGTGGCCGGGCCATGCAGCAACTTGCCAATGTCACGACGGACGCGAGGACGGAGTTGCTAGCGGGCCGAGATGCCCGGTATTTCTTTACAGAACACAAGCGACTCAAGGGACGGTCGAAGAGGAAGTAGGGAAGAGATGCCAAGACGTGGTAAACTGAGATGCCGGTGGTGCCGCAGCACAAAGCTGATCAAGTTCGGGAAGAAGCATAAGGTCGGCAAGAACGGCAAGGCGAAGAACGTGCAACGTTTCTCCTGTCATGCCTGTGGGCGAACGACTACAAAGCCGTTGCTTCCTAGCAGGGAGAGGGTGGAGAGAGGAACGTAGAGATACTCATGCTGAAGGTACTCGGGACTCTTTCCATGATCACGATAGCCATTGGTCTTGTGGCTCTCGGAGTGGGGATTTGGTTTCTCAATAAGGAAGTGCCGGCCTTCTTCCCGATGCTCTGGGAAGCTGTCAGTAACTGGTAGTATTACTTAGAGAGCGTGGAATGGCTAAACGAATACCGATTCACAAGTCAGGTGGTGTGAGGCGTGTCAGGCCGATATCAACCCCCCGGCTTCCGGCTCCAACACGAACCACACTACTTGGGCGTCCTCAAGTAGTTACCATACCGCCATTTGGGATGACGGCAGAAGAGTTTGCAACGTTTCAGAAGGCCGGCGCTAGAGTCAAGTTTGATATGCTGCTCAAACAGGGCCTCATACCGAAGGGCAGCACCTACGCTGGGGCTGATAAGGATGGGAATCCGACATACTACGGCCCCGGCCAGGCCCCCGCTACATTGCCGGCAAAAGCCCCTACGCCACTCAAACCTCTCGGCCAGTACACCCCAGACCCGGCGCTGATGGTCCGCATTGACGAACTCCAAAGACAGGTGGAGCAAGCGCAGACGATTCTTGACCAGGGTGGTCCGGGGGGTACCCCTTGGGCTCCTGCTCAGGCAAAACTCTTCAAGGCAGAAATTGATAGCGCCCGAGCGAAGGTACGCTTGATAAGCGCCCAAATAAGGGCCGACTTCCTCATCTGGGATGCCGAGCAAAAGAAAGATCGGCCTGGCTGGGAGGTTGACGAGGGAGCACTGGCTGCCGCTCAGTTTGCTTCTACCGAGTCCCTTGAAGACCTTCTCGCCGTTATTGACCCCGAGGTTAGCCCCTTTGTCCAGGTCAGTGCTGATGGGTCAATCAATGTGGATGTGATCTTGGCGCGAAGAGCGAACCTTGATCCTGAGAAGTTGAAGGTACTCGGGGTAACAAAGGCAGACATTAGAGAGGCAGACGCCTTCATCGCCGTAGACCCACTCAGACGTGGCGAGATAAAAGCGAAACGCGAAGCCTTTGAGGGTACGCTGAGAGAGCAGTCCCCTGTGCTTTTCGAGATTTATCAGGAAAAGGGGATTGAAGGGTATAACGAGGCTATTAGTGCCGCCTCGACGTTCATGGAACAATATCAGATGCCCGTGAGCTTTAAGGAACCGGCTTGGGTGTCTGCCGATGAACCTCCTATGCAGCCCGACCTATTTGGAGCAGTAGCTGATTTACTTGCCAAGGGGCAATTCTATGGGGAAGGCAGCAAGAGGATTCACCTTGATGTGCTGTATGGCTCAGAAGCAGTTGATAGGGCAGTCAAACTCCATTTTGCATCAGTGCCAACGATAGGTGCGCCACGCAAGCGGCCACCTGTTATCGTAGCGGGGCAGGTTCCAACACCGGAGGAGATATTAGCAGCCATAAACTCGCCCGAGAGGTTGACAGCTATCGAGTATGCTTTGATGGTAAAACCCGAGACTGTGGAAGCAGAGGATTATCTGGCGATGGTTCCCTTTGTGGCTCCGACGGGGATTGATACTGTAGGTGCGATCAATGCTGGCGTTCCTCAGGAAGTGGTACAGGAAATAACGGGCTTGACTAAAGGGGAATACAAGGACTACCAAAGGGTTGCTGAGGGGCAAGCGCCAGTGCCACTGACAGCAGGCGCTATCGGGGCGATTGCCGCTGAGGTTATTATTCCAGGGGTATTTGTTGCGAAGCATTGGAATGAACTCAGCAACTGGGAGAGGGCCGGATACATCGGCCTTGATATCCTGTCTTTGCTCCCCATTGCTGGGTGGTTTGCAAAAGCTGGTGGAGTATCGGCTCGGACGGCAGCGACAGTTGGGAGAGGGGGCAGAGCGATTCAGGCTGTTCGGAGCGTCAGTTATGCCGCACGGGTGATTCCGAAGGGAATGCTATACGACTTCCCCGTGCAGATGCTTGTCAAGCCAGCGATTGCTACAGCACGGGCTGCGGCTCATCCTATTCGAGTGGTGCTTCATCCGTTCGCTACCGGGTCGAGAATCGTTGGGCCGCCCGCAAGGGCGCTGGCTGGTCTTGCCCGAATTACAGCGGAACCGCTCATCCATCCTCTACGAACTTTCAAGACAATCACCCATATCGCTAGCGGGAAAATCCAACTCGGCAACTTCATTCCTGCTGGAACACTGACAATGGCAGGAGCGGGTGGCCGGACAGTGCCATTGAGAACCGTCTGGGGAGCCCAGGTCAATATCCTGAAGCCTCCTGATGTGAGGGGAGTCACTCCACCGGTTAGAACCGCCAGCCCCGAATACATTGACCTGCGCCGCACTGGCCGCCTGCCTTTCGTTGAGGTTGATAGGGTAACGAAGGTGACGGTACCAGCATCAGCTACGTCTCGCGCTACCTATGATAGGCTGCTTGCGGAAGGCAAGCTGGTGATGGGGGAGTTCTGGGATGCGAAGGGAGCGATTGTCCACGCTGACCCAGTAAGTGGCATTAAGACGACCTACACAAAGAGACTCCCGACTTACTGGGAGTGGAAGGGGAAAATCGTAGGTCAGGTGCCATCACGGGTTACCACGGTCAAGGATCGCCTGACCCCTGCGGAATATGAGGTCTATAAACTCCTGCAAGGAAAGAAATTACCCCCTGCCCTTGCCCAGTTGACGTTGGAAAGTGTGGCTCGGCATAACGTGGTCTCAATCGAGACCATGGTTCGGCATCAGGGATTCAAGGCGGCAAGTGACTTCCATGGCATTAAGAAGGTTACTGTCGTTTATCCTGACGCCCCGAAGTATATCGCTGCTGAGGTACAGTTGCAGAAGGTGCTTGCTCCCGGACGGGCTGCCATGAGGCAGCGGATCACTAAGGCCACCACAAAGTTCCTCTACGAGTCGTTGCTCGGTGGTAAGGCTGGAAGTGAAAGTGAATGGAATCGGCTAGCCCGTGCAGGGTTGCTACAGACCCCAGTTTCTGGCCAGACGATTACTGAGGTTGTCATTCCAAGCCGGTCGGAACTTATTACGGAACTTGCGCGAGTTCCGGCTTCTTATACGGTTATGGAGGGTGGAGCTTGGCGGGTTGATCCGTTGGACTTCGTTCCAAAGAAGGTGCTGGGGTTGCAGTACCCAGTTTACATCACTGACCCTAGCATCATGGTTGATGTGTGGGCCTTGCGGTCGGGAACCATCAAGGCCTATGGTGAGGGTTACCCGATGGCTCCTGGAGCAAAGATTGGAATCAAGACACAATTGCCAATGCCCGTTGACCCGATCATGGGCGATGACCCGGCAAAGGAACTCAAGGCGCTGCTCGAAAACCAAACCATCTTTGCTCAGTTTAGCCCTGGCTCTTATAGAATAACAGCCACAGGGCAGATGGTGGCACTAGCAGGGGGCGATTATCAGCACCAAGCAAGGTATTTGGCGGAACTCATTATCAAGACAGTGGCCGATGAAGGTTATGGCCGTGCGATGGAAATGTTTGGGATGATCCCTGTTTTGGCAGTCTACCCGGCTGCAATCGAAATGGCAGTGGCAGAAGAAGAAGCGACATGGGAATTATCGCCAGGGGAACGCCGGAATGCGCTTAATAAGCTGGTTAACGATGAGAGAATCATAGAGGCGCTTGACAACCTTAGCCCTGATGTGCGGGCCGAAGTTTTGAGGTCGATAAAGGGCATGGCGGATAGGTTCACTGAGTTTGGTAGTCCAACAATCCTGAAGCCCGAGGCTGGGGTCTGGACGGTCAATACTAAAGGGGAACTCCCTGCGATTGAGATAGTGCCAGGGGTCGGAGCGGCTGATGTTCCAGGGGCACCGACCGCTACCACTGAAACAGAAGTGAAGTTGGCCTCTGATACGGCAGTAACCACCTTGGCTGGAACCTCAGTGCCCGTCCAGACGCCGGTGCAGTTCGCCGTCGTGTGGGCGCGGATCTCGAGCTCGGACCCCGAGAGCTCGTCGCGGGCGCGGGCTCCGGTTATGCGGCCGCTGTCAGCGCCGCTCAAGGCGGTGACGCGCGTGTAATTCACCGCAGTCGCGCCGGTCGCGACGGCGGAGCGGATGATAGAGATGGTATGTCGGGCGTCGTTGGTCTTGCCGTCGTGGTCGGCACGGATGTGGT
>SDBV01010617.1_pt1 | contig 12044 bp, 19 predicted proteins | sample 2277081 | NCBI WGS metagenome assembly SDBV01 (sample SAMN10402039, study PRJNA504765) | marine sediment metagenome | isolation source: marine sediment core GS10_PC15, 223 cmbsf | place: Arctic Ocean: Southern Knipovich Ridge | collected 2010 | reverse complement strand
GCTTAGAGATTGCGCAGGAGTTCAGTTTGACCCTCATATAGTAGATGTTTTATTGAGTAAAGGTGTTATTGATAAAATTTTTGAAGAGATATTTAAGTGAGAAAGAGAGGAGAAACAGATTGGAGTGAAGTAAGCAAAGAATGCTTTGAAGCTGTAATTAAAAAAACTATCAATGTTTTGGAAAAGGATATTAATGCGGCTCATGATGGATATAGAACTATAAAGAAGGACTATGTGAGGAAAGATACGATTAAATATATAGCTGCAGTGCTTTTATTCATCATAGCAGCAATAGGACTATTTATTAGGTTATAACTATGGCTGATTTTTATAAGTGTGAATATTTCAAAATTTATGAATTAGTTGATAGGCAAACATACCTCAAATATGGTGAGGAAGCATGGATGTTTTTTAATCCTCTGGCATTAATGTCTCTTGATGGAATAAGAAAATTCTTCAACATTCCAGTCAAGGTTAATGATTGGAAATGGGGAGGGGACTTTCAATTCAGAGGATTACGCCCTGTTTATTATCAATATGGCGCTATTTATAGCCAGCATCGATACGGCAACGGCTTTGATAGTGATGTGGGAGATATAAGTGCCGAGGAAGTAAGGCGAAGAATTATAGAAAATAAAGACTCTGAATTATTAAGACACATTACTTGTATAGAAAGTAACGTGAACTGGTTGCATTTTGATTGTCGCAATATTAGTGACAGAATCAGAATAGTTGGACCTTGAGGCTGGTTAAGAAGAATTGAATTTTAAAAAGGAGGGCAGTATGAGTTTTTTAGGAAATATTTTTGGTTCAGCAATAGGTAAGACAGTAAAAGATTTAGGGGAAGGGGTAAGTTCCCTTGCTATAGGCCTTAGAACTGCCATAACAGGTATTGACCCTCAAAAGGAAGCAGAATTAAAGGCCTTTATAGTTCAAGCTGAAAGTTTAGCTAATCAAGCACAGACAGAGATTAACAAGATAGAGGCAGGTCATAAAAGTATATTTATAGCGGGTTGGAGACCTTTTATTGGATGGGTATGTGGCATTGCATTGGCGTTTAATTTTCTTCTTAATCCAATGATAATCTGGATAACGCAGATATTTAAGATACAAATTCAAAGTCCGCCTATTCTGGATATGAGTCAATTATTTCCACTAATAATGGCTTTGTTAGGTTTAGGTGCCATGAGGTCGTATGAGAAAAATAAGAATGTGCAGGATAGGCATTAAGAAAGGAGGTGAGAACATGAGATACCTATTAATAGTTTTAGCTTTAGTGGTGGCAATGTCTGTGCCTGTCAAGGCTTTTGAGGGTGAAGTCTTTGTGGATGGAGCTATTACCAGCCTGAGTGGTGGTAATGTCCTGGAAAAGACTAATTATACTCTGACAGGAGAATTGAGGCATAGCATCGAGAGCTTTACCCCTTATGTAAAGGGTGAAGTTGACTTTAACTCAGCATTTGCTGCGGGAAGTAAAGAATATGAGGTTGGTGTGGAATACAATGTTAGTGGAGGATTAATAATTCGCGCCGGCTACAATTCTGAGATATTCCCTGATAAGTCAAAACAAAGTCTTTACAAAGTTGGAGCAGGATTCAGATTTTAGTAACCGGGTACTAAAACCGGTTCAATCAAAACGGGGTAGGACTATGAAATGGTCCTACCTCTATATTAAGAGAATGATTGAATATTTTTTTTAATTTTTATACTTGGAATAATTTTAAATGGACGATTATAAAAGACGTAAAAATGAATAAACGGAGGTGAAATAAATGAGCAGAAAATCAAAAATCATGGGCCTGATTATAGCCCTACTTGTAGTGGTTGGACTTATTGTTTTGGATAGTTCAAATCCATTGTTGTCGATCGGTACATTATTTTTTGTATTCGGTATGGCAGGAAGTTTTAATGATTATACAGAAAACAAAGTGTTAGATCATATTTTAAAAACTGCTTCGTTTACTGTGCCGACGAATATTTATATCGCATTGTTTACAGCAGCACCGACAGATTCAGGTGGTGGAACGGAAGTTACCGGGGGATCTTATGCAAGAGTGCTGCATAACTCATGGGATGCTGCGGCAGCCGGTGCATCTGAGAATACAGGAGCAATTACATTCGTGGAAGCAACTGCGAGTTGGGGCACAGTTGTTGCCTTTGCACTTTTTGATGCTGTCTCAGGTGGGAATATGTTGGCCTGGGGAGATCTTACCACTTCAAAAGCTATTGGTTCAGGCGACACAGCGAGTTTCGCAGATGGAGAGTTGGATATAACTCTGGATTAATACAGGGGGAGAGTAAATGTCATTAGTTTTAGGGACAAATTGTGGGTTTGTAACAACAGCTCCATCGGCTGACCCTGCGGTAAGTAACTCAGGTATTGATAATGATGTTTGGGGACAGAAAGATGCATCTCCATCAGACGCTACAAAGGTAACAGAAATAGGTTTCTGGCTTGATAGTCAAGGTGATGATGAACTTAATTTTGAAGTAGGTATATATACAGATGATGGTGGTGGCAGTTCAAGTGTTCCTGTTACACTTCTCTCTGGTTCTGATAAGGTCAATGTTCTACCCACAGGGAATGGGATATGGGTTAGTGTAACTGGATTAAACATTACTATTTCAGGAAGCACTATATACTGGATTTCTGTTCAGGTAGATAATACCAGCATAACAGTTTTTGGTAATTATGGTGGTTCAGGCTCAAGGAATGTAGTAAGGGGAAGTTCTATAACTTTACCAGACCCTACATGGAATGGGGGTAGTTATTTTTCCTCTATATTAGCTGTTTATGCTGTATATGAAACAGGTGGAGCAGTGGAACTTGCCGGATCCTCTGATGCAGTTTCAACCACATCTGCTCCGGTAAAGGTATCCCGGAAGATTGTCGGGTCCTCAGATGCGGTGTCAGCAGTTTCTGCTCCGGTAAAGGTATCCCGGAAGATTGCAGGATCCTCAGATGCCATATCAAACCTCTCAGGTGCGATCAAGAGGCTCCGGAAGATATCTGGATCGGCTGATGGTCTGTCTACCACTCAGGGCCTGCTTAAAGCCTTACGGAAGATTGTGGGGTCCTCAGATGCAGTTTCAACAGCCGGTGGAACATTAACAATTATAGGATATATAACTCTCTCCGGATCTGCTGATGCAGTAAGTTCTTTAACGGGTGCTATTAAAAGGGCTTGTAAGTTAATAGGGTCCTCAGATGCAGTTAGTGATGTAACCGGCAATATTGTATTAACCCTCAAACTCTCCGGATCTACTGATGCAGCAGCTGTTGTTGATGGGATCCTGGCACTTGCCTTAAAACTTGCCGGATCGATTGATGCTCTTTCAGTTGTTGGTGGGACCCTGGTTGTTTCCACAGCATCAGGGCTTGTAATGATTGACAGGGCAGTTTTTAAACTGGACAACAGCAGAAGGGAGTTTGTTTTTGATGCAAATAGACGGAATTTAACTCTTGATAATGAAAGAAGGGAATTGGTTATAGATGATTAAGAAGGGGTTTTAAGGGATAGTTATGCTTGAACTTAAAAAGACATTAGTGGAAGGTGATATTAACCACGCTGCTATAAATAACCGTGCTTGGTCAGTTGCAGGACATTCAATAGATAAAGCCTTATCTCCTGATGGGGACAACACAAGGGATTTAGGACTTACAACTGTTGGCAGATGGAGAAACTTTTTTCTTGCAGGAAGTTTAAAAGATGATACGAACTCTGTAACAGTTGCTAATCTTAAAACTGCTTATGACCACTCACAAGATAACTCACAGGCTCACAGTGATTACCTTTTGAATAATGCCAATGATACTACGTCTTATCGTTTAACAATGTCGGAACTTGTGGTTGACACTTCCACCTTGGCAGTTAATTTACCGAGTTACGAAGGTAGAGTGGGCATAGGAACAAATACACCTATTACAATATTTAATCTTCATGGAACTGACCCTATTCAAACTATAACTGACCCAGTTAACGGTATGAATTATATGTTTGGGAGTCAATCAGGTATATTCCGAATAACACAAATAACTTCAGGAGGAAGTCCTACAGGGGCTTCAACTTTTCTTAAAGTTTGGCCTTCATCTTCTGGAAGGATGATTATTAATGATAGTAAAGTTGATTTTGATTTTGTAATAAATGATGATTCGGGAGAACTCTCAAGATTTAACGCAGGAACAGAAATGCAGGAGTTTCCAGATAATAAAGGGGTGAGTTATGGAACAACTAATAAAGCAGAGATTTATTATCTTAGTGGAAATTTAATCCTTGATCCTGATGCAGTAGGAAGCGGCAAGGTTTATATCGGAGTGACTGGTAATGATATCTTGAATGCAGGAGCCTATGAAGTAGGGGGAGTGGCAGGAGTTAATTTCAATGGAGCAGTAACTAATATTACCATAGTCAATGGACTTGTAACAGCAGTTAGTTAAGGGGGTTTTATGGCAACAAAAATTGTTAAAGCAGAAGGAAACAATGTTTCCTACACCAAGAGCCACACTGTTACAGATATAACTGGCGTGGAGTTTGAGGTGTGGGGTGATACGGAAAATTATGGACAGATAAGAATTGACAAGGAAATGGAAAAAGCACAACAAAAAAAAGCAAGTGCTGATGCTCTTGATCAAGTTCAGCTTAAGAAAGATAAGCAAGATGTAGCACAGGCAGAAATAGATATATTATTGGGAATCCAAGCAGAGATGGATAAATAGAAATTATGAAAATTAAGAAAAAGAAAAAAGAGAAAACCGGGATTGATAAGGCGAGAGAACTTTTACAGAAAGATTTGGAAATAAAAGGCAAGAAATGCAAAGAGGAAATAGAGGTAGTGCTTAAAAAATATGGATTTAATGTCCAACCTATATCAACGGAGAGTGCGATACGGCAATTTATAAATGTTATATCTACTTGTGGTATAAATTTAGTTCCAAGACAGGAAAATAATAAGGGTGGATTTGGAAAATGATTAGAGCTACAAAAGATACTGCTTTTTCAATATCTGTTGGTTTAGTAAATGCTGACAATTCAATGGGAACAGGTAAGACTGTTAATTATGAAATACGATTACATTCTAACGATAGTCTAAAAGCGTCAGGAACTATGACGGAAAGTGTTAATAAGGCAGGACTTTATTATGTTAATCCTAACATTGATACTGCTGATTTTTACAGGGTTTATATTTCGAGTTCAGGGTATCCATCTGTTACTGAAGATATAATGGTAACTGAAGAAGAAACGAAAATAAACAGCATACAGACAGATTTGACAAGGGTCAAGCAAATAGAAAGTGGAAGATGGAAGATAATTAATAATCAGATGATTTTTTATGATTCAGATGGTGTAACTCCAATATTAACCTTTGACTTGAAAGATGAGAATGGTAATCCAATAGAGGCATTTCCTAAAGAGAGGGTCCCGGTATGAGTTTAATCACAAGAGGTTTAAATTCCAATTCTTTAATCACAAGAGGTCTGTATGGTTTTATTTCAATTATTGTTCAGGGTATAAGGCGTATTTTTACAAAAGATATTGATAGACGGATATTCAGGAGAAAGTAAAAATGACTAAAATTTTAAAAATAACTAAGCATGATTTACAGCCATATTATCTTGTAACAGCAGTTAATTCAGATAATAGTGTAATTGATATTACGGGAGCAATAATTTACTGCACGATGAAAGCGGTTGATGGAACAGTGAAAATTAACCGGCAGACCACAGGTATAACTATTACTGACGCAGCAAATGGTGAATTTGAATATCGATGGGAATCAGGTGATACAGATACAGTGGGCGAATACTGGATTGAGTTTGAAATCAATCCGTCATCAGGCGGAAAATTTACCGTACCAAGCACAGATGTTGAAAAAGATAAGGCTAAGATAATAGTACTTGAATCACTGGATGATCAATAATGGCTGACTCGATAAGAGGAATTAATGAGTAAATTTATTGATATACAAGATAAAAAATATAGTCGTCTCTTAGTTATTAAAAGAGTAGGAAGTTATCCGAATAGGGCTTCTAAATGGTTATGTCTTTGTGATTGTGGAAAAATTATTACTACACGGAGTGATGGTTTAAAAAATGGAATTGTCAAAAGTTGTGGATGTTGGAAAAAAGAAATAGTTTTAAAAACAATGAAAGGGAATAAGCATGCTGAAAAACATAATGAAAGTTATGGAATCGGAAGATTAACAATTCCAGAATATATAGTTTGGGTTGGTATGAAACAAAGATGTTATAACCCTAATTCTGATAAATACAAATATTATGGTGCCCGGGGAATTAAAGTTTGTAGCAGATGGCGTGAAAATTATGAAAATTTTCTTGAGGATATGGGAAGGAAGCCGAGTTCTAAATATACGATTGATAGGATTGACAACGGTGGAGATTACACACCTGATAATTGTAAATGGTCTACACCAAAAGAACAGGCAAATAATAGGAGGTTACCTTGCCAGATAGCCTGCGACAACAGATTATAAATGCAGTAGATGCGAGATTAAAGACAATCACAACTGCAAATTCATATGAGACTGATCTCGGGCGGAATGTCTTTGAGCACCGGACCACAGCTTTAGGCGATAGTGAACTGCCCGGCATAAACTTCAGGGATGTCGGCTGTGATGTTTCTCAGGAGGACGTTGCCATTGGTCAGCATGGATATGAATTAACCATGGAGGCTGAAATAGTTGTCAAGGCAGGGGCAACAAGTGCTATTCAGATCAGGAAAATGATAGCTGACGTTATCAAGGCAATAGGGGTCGATCCTCGATGGGGCAATCTGGCAGTAAGGACCACGCCATTGTCTGATGGATTGAAGTTTGACCAGTCTGAAAAGATTATTGCCGGCGCGTTACTTACATACTCGATAATTTTCAGAACAACAAAATTTAACCCGTATGCTTAATAACTGAGAAATGAGAAAGGAGGGTAAGAGATGAGAGTAAAAATTATGTATGAACAGGGCCCGAATGTAATCACAATGGGTATTGCAGGGCGGTTCGAGCGCGGAAAAGCAAAGGAAGTGGATGACAAAATAGCAGGGGTCCTGCTAAAGAAAAAGACCATTAGATTTAAAAAAGCAACTGATTCAAAAAAATAATCCTCTTAGTTTTTTATAAAACCGACAAGGGGATAAAACCGACAAAAAAGGAGGTAAGTCATGAGTCCACAGGCAAGCGGAAGTAATGCAGTGATAATTTATGATGAGGAATCAACTTTTAAGTCAGATCCGGGGTCACCTGATTGTAAGGTGCTGCCTTTTGTAAACAGTGATCTGAGCTTAAAGAGGAATCTCTTTTCCTCGGAAGCAATGGCAGGAAGCAGAAACCCTAAGAAACCGGGGAGAGGGAATTATGATGTTGGCGGAGCGATTGCCCTGGAAATGAATCCATATATCGCAGCCATTCTCAAGCATATCATGGGAACCAATGTGACTACCGGAGCAAATCCATATGTTCACACAATGAAAGTAGGGGCCTTACCGGTAGCCCTGGTATTTGACGTTGGATTCACAGACCTGGCAGTGCCGAAGTATTTTAAATACAACGGTTGCCGGCTCACCAAGTTCTCGGTTACTTTTACACCTGAGGGGATTGTAAAAGCATCTATTGATGTATTAGGTGCAAAGGAAACAGTCGGGGCAGCTGCCCTGGATGCAACACCGACAGACTTAGGACATAATCCTTTTGATGCCTTTGAGGTAACGCCTCTTGAGGGTGGCGGTGCAATAGTGGTACTGCAGGAGTGCACAATTAACATTGAAAACAATCTGGACGGGGGTGTATATGTTATCGGCGGTGCCGGAGAGAGAAGGCAGCTTCCTGAAGGTAAGGTAAAGGTATCAGGAAATATCAAGGCTTTATTTGAGGATGATTCTCTTTATACAAAGGCAATTGGGCACACAGAATCAAGCCTTAAAATGACAATGAGCAGAGGCGATGGGTTAGGATCAGCCGGTAATGAAAGCCTTGAGGTATATACTCCTGAGCTGGTATATGCTCCAAAAGCGCCGGGAGTCCCTGGACCAGAGGGTATATTCCTGGACCTTGATTTTGAAGGCTACTATGATGACAGTGCTGAGGCATCAGCATTGCAGTTGATTCTGAAAAATACACAGGTAACGATTTAATTAAAAAATAATTCCCTTAGTTTTCTACAAAACTAACAAGGGGATATAAAAGGAGGGTTTATGGGTGAGATTAGAATTTTCGACAAAGGAGAAAAGCCTCAGGCATGGTTTGACTTTGATGAGGATACTGAGGTTCTTATTGAACTGACTGAAAAAGAAGACCTTGAAGAGATAAGGTCTACGGCGATTCGCATGGCTAAGCTGGCTCGAAGTGACAACAGTGACCATATAGGCAATATCCTGCTTGGGAAACGCAAAGTTAAGGGCTGGAGGAAAAAAGACGATCACAATCACCCAGGCTTGGTAGTCAATGGAGAGCCATTTTCTTATTCAGAGAAAAATGTCGCATTTTTGATGCAGAAAAGTCTGGACTTCTCAGCGTTTGTAAATGACGTCTGCATAAAACTCAAGCTTTTTTCTGATGCCGATAGAGGAGAGCAAATAAAAAACTCATAGAGGTCACCCGCTGGGCTCATGGCCGGTGGCCTGAATACTGTAACTTATGCCGTCAGGCAAAGGTAAAGAAGGGGAAAGAGGTTGACTGTAACGACTGTGAAAAACGTATGCCCGATATTTTTGATGAGAACAGCAGACTCTGGTATCTCCTCGGGTTGGCTTCATCACAGTGGAAGGCAGGGTTTGAAGGGGCTTATATCCTTGATTATGGTGTGATTATTGAGATGGCAAAAGCAATGAAGATAGAGATTAATACTTTATTTTTTGAAAAACTCAGGGTATTTGAGGTGACCTGTTTAGCTGGAAGACAGGAAAGAAAAGGGGCATCTAAGGGGGAATAAATGGCTGAAATCAGAATAAACATTAGAGCTGACGATAAGGCATCTGCGAAATTTAGTGCGATGCAGAAAGCCGGGACTTCTGCTTTTAATAAGCTGAAAACAGCGGCTTCATCTACAATTACGTCAATGAAGAAAAACTGGATGGCATTTGCAGCAGCAGCAACAGGAGCCTTTTTGGCAGTTAAAAAAGTCATTAATATCTATGCAAGCTATGAGCAGAGGATGGCAGAGGTGTCCACACTTGTAAACACTGCGGAAGTAGATATGCAGAGGCTTTCAGATGCAGTTTTATCACTCAGTTTAAGGATGCCCCAATCTGCGGAAGCCCTGGCAGGCGCACTTTATCAAATCATTTCTGCAGGAGTAGATGCAGCAAATGCTATGTATGTACTTGAGCAGTCAGCTCGCGCAGGTGTTGCAGGATTAACTGATGTTAAGGTAGCAGCAGATGTAGGAACGACAATATTAAATGCTTACGGGATGTCAGTCAGGAAGTTAAGCCAGGTTTTTGATATCCTTTTTATGGGCGTTAAACTTGGGAAAACTACATTTGCTGAGCTCGGTTCTACTTTAGGGCGTGTTGTAACAATGGCTGCAGTCTCTAAAATTTCATTTGAAACAGTTATTGCAGCCATAACACAGATGACCAAAGTAGGTATTAATACGCAGGAGGCTGTGGTTTCCTTAAGACAGGCAATTATATCTCTGGTTTCCCCTACTGATCAGGCACGTGAAGCAATGGGAAAATTAGGGATTAAATATACTGATTTTATGGGGACTATAAAACAGCTTAAAGAAGCAAATCTTACACCTGAAGAATGGAAACTAATTGTCCCGGAGGTTAGAGCGTTGATAGGTCTTCAGGCGTTAGTTGCAAATTATGAGGGCCTTGTAGGAGTTCTGGAACAAGTTGAAAATGCCGCAGGAGCTATGGACGAAGCATTTAAAAAAATGGAGGGTACGGTAAGTAACAGAATGAAAATTATGGCGAATCAGATGAAGTTTTTTGTAGTTAAAGGCATAGTGGCTTTATATGGCGCCTTTCAATGGCTGGCTGCCGGAGTGCTGAATTTAACAGGAGTGGTCTTTAAACTAGCCCAAGGTTTGGCATGGCTTGCCGGCAAGTTAGGTATAACAAAAAATGCTGCAAAAAATTTAGGGGACGCTGCAAATGCTGCATTTCTGGCAGCAGAGGAGTCAGCAATGAAAGCTGCAGATGCTTTTGGCACTCTGAGTACCTCTGCGGAAGATGCAGCTAAAGAAAGCAGTAAGGTCGCATTGGAGCAGCAAGCCGCTGCCATTCAATTTAAAGACACAGCTAAGGCGGTGGAAGAACTCAGTAACACATACAGAAAATATTACAAAGACCTGCAAACTTTTCACACTACTGCAATGGACAATATGAAAGCTAAGAGCCGGGAGTTACTTCAGATTGAACAGCAGCTGCGCAAGACCAGGATGACAACAGAAGACCTTGTTTTATCTATTCAGCAAAAGTCAATGGGCGCTTATGAAAAATATTATTCTGTTGTGGAAGACCTTGAAAACAAATATGCAATGGCAATGAAGCTCTCAGGGAAAGAAAAAATAAGCCTGCTCAAGTCAATACAGGGAGCATGGGCCGGGATATCAGACGAGGTAAGGGAGGGAGGGGAAGAAGTTATCTCCGCGTCTTCAGCAGAATGGACTGCTCTTGATAAAATCAAAGGCATAGGCGAAGAAATAGCCGACGAGCAGAGCAAAAAAATCCCTGCACTTCAAAAAGAGATTGAGGCATGGGGTAAGGTTAAGGCAGAGGCAGAATCAGCCTTAACAGCGATAAAAGAACAAATAACAGCCCTGCCTTTAGATCAGACACTTAAACTGGATGCCAAGCAGGCGATGGAGGGTATCCGAAAGGTTAAATCTGCATTAGATTTGTTAAAGGATAAAACTATTACAGTAACTGTAAACCATCTTGGCAAAGGCTCAAGCGTATTGCCGTTGACTGAAAAATTAAAAGAAATATCGGATATGTATGAATCATCCATACCGACAGGAGCGGATTTTACAGCAGACTTATCTCAGATAACAGGCTTATTGAATCTTTATACTTCAATGATATCTCAAATAATGCCGTTTGCAGCAAGTTTAGGAGCAACAAGTCCGAGTCATCCGGGTTATCAGGCAATGTGGCAAAGTGCATATAATGTCAAAGAGTTGTATGAAGTCCCGATGAAACTCATAGAGTCAATTTTAGAACAGTTCCTTTCTAATTTAGGGGGATCATTTCAGGAGGGGACTTCGTATGTCCCGCAAACCGGGTATTATCAACTGCATCAGGGAGAGACTGTACTGCCGGCACATGAGGTAAATAATTACAGGTCGGATTCCCGGGTTACATACGCACCGGTCTTTTATATCGATGGCAGTAAATCCCCTAAAGAAACAGCTATGGAGATAGATAAGATACTGGCAAGGCAGGCTAAGTATGACCGCTCTGAATTTGCGAGGGCATTGAATTGAGTCTGGTTAAGTGCTGCTATATAAACATCCTGGAGACAAGCACAGTATCATTGTCAGCAGGTACAGAGGATTCAACTTTTCCTTTATATCGGGTTTATGACCGGGACATAGGGAGGCTGTTTAAAACAACAGCTGCAGTTACAACAGAGATCAAGGTGGACCAGGGCGCCTCGGGCAATCTTGCAGCAGACCGCCTGTTAATACCGGCAGGGCATAACCTGGACGGGATGACACTTGATATTAAGTATTCGGATAATGACAGCGCTTACTATACTGCAGTATCGCAATGGGTACAAAGCGGCAGCGGCCTTATAGAAAAGAACTGGTCCTCAATAACTCACAGGTACTGGAAGTTTATTATAACGTCCCCGGGTTCTATCCCTGAGATCCCTGAGTTGTTTTTAACGCAGACCTATGAGTTCGAGCAGAACCCTCGGGTCCCGTGGGGACCTTTTGATGATGAGTTTAATGTTGAAAATGAAATTACTGCCGGCGGTCAGGACAGGTTTTTAATACATGGAGATGCAAAAAAGCAAAGGAATTATTATATCTATAAAGGCGATGAGACACAGAAAACAAGTATTATCGCTTTAAATAACGC
>SDBV01010616.1_pt1 | contig 12044 bp, 8 predicted proteins | sample 2277081 | NCBI WGS metagenome assembly SDBV01 (sample SAMN10402039, study PRJNA504765) | marine sediment metagenome | isolation source: marine sediment core GS10_PC15, 223 cmbsf | place: Arctic Ocean: Southern Knipovich Ridge | collected 2010 | reverse complement strand
CAACTTGATAGCCTTGTCTCTGAAATTGAGAAGACCCTCAATGATAACAAAGATAAGCTCCCTCAAGAGGAAGTTGATTCAACGACTGCTGCTCTTGAAGTTGCCAAAAAAGCTGCGACAGATCATGCTGACAATACTGAAGAACTTAAAAAGGCTACCGATGAGCTGCTAAAAGCTTCTCACAAAATAGCTGAGCTTCTGTATAAGAAAGAAGAACAACCAGCGCCTGATGATACTGCTAAAGAGGATTCAGATAAAGCGATGGATGAAGAGCCTATTGATGTAGAAGCACAGTAGCTCTTCTTAAAACCTATGAATAGCCGGTGCTTTGCACCGGCTGTTTTTAATATAATTATATGGAACCTAACTGTTCAATCGTTAGATTCCATCTGCAAAACAGTTCCCCAGTCTATTACCCACATAGACAAGGACAACTGAACTGATCGCCAAACGATTAAATCTTCAGCGTTTATCCTTGTCTGAACAAATATAGGTTGTTGATTTGCCAACTCCCTTTTTTGAGATGATTTCTAATTTTATGAGATGCTTTAACTCTCGCAACGTCGTATCCTCGCTCAAATTCAGCTGAAATGCTATTTCTCTTTTACTTATCCCATCCCTGTCACATACAGCTTGAAAAATAGCAACCTGGCGTGATGTGAGTAAACTTTGATCGATATCACTTAATCGTTTCAAAAATCGTATGTTAAAAAAGTTTGTCGCAACAACTTGGAGCGGTGGATTATTATTTTCTGCAAGAGCCATTTCCATACGAGAAAAGCCGCTTCCTACTCTTTCTATGAAGCCAGCACGATGAAGAAGGTCAGCAATCAGTCGATTACGCCTAACACTTCGCTTCCCCAAATCTTCAAGAGAAAGCCCACGGTACAATCCCCCAGGACTCTCTATTTCAATATAATCGGGAAACATATGAATGTAGATGTGAGAGCTATCATAGTGGTAATCTCTATGAGTTACTGCATTGATTATCGCTTCTCTTAAAGCTACAGGAGAGTATTCGTATACATCCTTCCGTGCACCAAGAATGGGACTCGTTTTGTGCATAAAACGAGGTTCGACATTCATATGACGAAGCATGAAACTTAAACTGTTTTCGATCTGGACAATCAGTGAACCCTTAAAATCCTTTTTATCAATGATGGCAAAACGCTCATCAGTTTTATATTTTACGGCTGTTATGTAGCTTTCCGGAAAGAATTTTTGTGGATCCTTTGCAAAAAGAAGAACCCCTGCATTCATTAGTTTGAGTTTGTCCTGAGCTTGTTCTTCTGCTACATTAAGACTTATTAGGATATCATCTACAGGAGCACGTGTTGCAATGCCACACATCTGCATATATTGATCTAATGCCTCCTGGGAAAAATTTTCAGGATAATGAAATTGTTGATTTACTGTTTCATCGAAGCGTATTTTATTGGCATGATTAATCAGATCCATAATATCATCACGTTTAAGTTTCTGAGTACATGGCCCATTTCGAACAAAGAACCCTTCCTTGCACCGATAGGGCTTATCATTTCCCGATGGAACATGTATAGCAAGTACTTTTTCTTGAGGATATTCCTGGAGGGTTATTTTTATGCTGGGATCAATATTATAGGCAATATCAGTAACCTGACTCCTTAGAACATTGGTGATTGAGATTCCAACAATTTTGCTTGAGTCATCAACGCCGAGATAAATAATGCCACCAGAGGTATTTGCAAAAGCTACTACCTCCCTATCTATATTTGATAAGCGCTCCTTAAACTCAACTTTTAAACCCTCTCCCTCGGCCAGGGCCAGTGCAAGCTGCGTATCCATAATTCAAACTCCTTTATATTTGCGTCGCAAATACGCCGCATTTCCACCGCAAATATACCAATCTTTTCCTTCTATGTCAAGGCACTTTTAAGCACGCGGATAAGCCCAGTGCAAGCAACAAAAGCAAAGCTAGTAACTTTTTGCGGTGGAAATACACCGCATTTCCACCGCAAATATACCAATCTTTTCCTTCTGTGCCAAGGCACTTCAAAGCTCGCGGATAAGCCCAGTGCAAGCAACAAAAGCAAAGCTAGTAACTTTTTGCGGTGGAAATACACCGCATTTCCACCGCAAAATAGAACGCTTTAGGAGGACTTCGACCGGAAATAATCACTTTGCGTTGACACTCCTGAAGTGTGGGGCATTTTCATGTTAAGCTTTTGAGATCTTTTCCTTAACATCAATTTGGCTTTTTCCAATTTGATGTTAAGCTTTTGGGCCAATTCTCTTAACATCAATTTGACGAGCTATTAAAAACTTCTCATAAAGTAGCTGAGCTTCTGTATAAAAAAGAAGAATAGCCAGGGTCTGATGAGACCACTAAAGAAGACTCAGATAAAGCGATGGATGAAGAACCTATTGATGTAGAAGCACAGTAGCTCCTCTTAAGACCTATGATGCACCGGCCATTTTGTTGTAACAATCTCTTTGGTGTTATAGATAACTCATGGTATACTTACACGTATAATAAGTGCTATTACCCATAAGCTAGCAATAAGCACAAAAATGATTAATGAAAAAATATATATGTTGATAAAATAAAAGATCTCTATGATCTTACCAAGGAATCTGTTTATGAAATTCTCCCAAATTTACACAGTTTACTTCATTAGTTCACTCTTCTGCAGCCTAGCTGCTATGGATAACTCTACACTAAAACGCCTGCCAGAGCAAGAGTTAGTAGAAGAGGAAGCAAAGCGCCATCATGCTGATGAAGGTCCTCCGTTGATGGGGCAACCTAACGAAGCACATAAACGTTTCTTCATTGAAGATATGATAACAAGAACAGATGAAGACATACATCCAACAGGTCGGGCTGGTGTATCCCATTACTTAGCAACTCATCCTATGTTACCGATAATTACCCACGACTTACGGCTACTACTTAGTGATGAGAAATATGTATCAGATGAACCACTAGAGAGTGCATTAGAGAGTGCGTTCTGCCGTTTAGGATATTTAGTGAATTCACGCGGAGTGGGAGGTGATATGAATAATTTTGCGTCATATAACGAAGCGTTAGACGCTCTCGGCTATTTTTCTTACTGGTACAATCTTGAAAGCTCTGCTTTTCTCTACTGGGACAATCCTGAAAACTTTTTAACTATTCCGAAAAAACTTTTTAGAAATGGATATTATGTTCTTAATTACGTTAAAAGTGAAATTGACGGCTATTGGACGCACCACTCGCAAGAATGGATGCACACATTAAACAATAGGTGGGTCGAAATTAGAAACCGAGAATCAAGAGACAGCTGGTCGAAGTTTTGGCCGCTAGCATTCGAGTCACAAGCAGCTAATGACATAAAAATGGATTTTTCAAACGAAGTTAAACAAAACGGACTGATGTTAGCTTTCTTTCTTGCGATAAAACTTCCTTCATCAACGCAAAATCTTTCTGTTGCCGAAACTCTAAGCGATAAGGAGTTAATACTGTATTGGCAAAGCCTTTCTGTTGCTGAAGCTCTATGCAAAGAACTTCAAGTAGATGATGGCAGTGAAGAAAGAGCTGTACTTAGAAACGGCTTTACTTCATTAGCTCATACTCTTATAAGTATAGGGCAAGGCGCTGAAGATTACTTGAAAGAGAGCTTAAGGTATCCTATTCAATCTTTAGGGTTAGTTGAATCACTGCATTGCAGACCTTTATTATATCCTAGTATTGTTCATGATATAGTTTCTTGGGATTATAAACACGCTCCTGTAGGTAAAGACTTTAAGAGATTGATACTAGGTGGATTACCTTTAACAATGAAAACATTTGTGCGTCATTCGATTGTTGATCCAGAAAAGCCTGACAACTTAATTAGCTTAAGCTCTCGGTCGCGGCTAAGAACCGGACTTTTTGCTCTTAAAAGATGCTTTCCACACATGTCACCTGATATTAAGACTGTTATCCTTTCGTATCTGGCAACGGATGTGTTAAATGTCTGGCTAAATAGGATAGAGGTAAAGCAATATCATTGGCCCAACCCTTTTGAGTATCTCAAGCTGTTATGGCACCAAAAAGCAGTAACTTCAGAGACAATACTCGCGCTATTAAAAAAGGTTAAAATCGCGAAACTAAAAGAGCTTCTTAGTACCAGCCACGATGGTAAAACCCCATTAGGGGTTTACAACACACCACTTTGGGGCAATGACCCTTCTTGGGCTAATGAAGAAGGCTTGGAAGATCTAGTAGATGAAAATAGAAATCTTTTAAATCCCGAAAACGTTGAGGACAATTTCGGGGAAGACATAGAAGAAAGTCTCAGAGAGCAGTTTAGGACTAATTGACCCGCAAAGAATTGGGTTGCTGTGTGGTACCGAACAAGCGCTACTCTAATTAGCCACTTTTTCAGGTAGGGAAGCAACCTTCAGTTTCTCTTTATTGCCCTCTCGCCGTTACCCTTTTTTTATGGTATCTTTTAAGTAAGTTCATTACTCGTAAAAGGATAATATATGGCAATTAGTGCTGGTTTAGTTGGTTTACCAAATGTTGGAAAGTCTACCCTCTTTAACGCTCTTACAAAATCGTCAGTTCCTGCAGAAAACTACCCTTTCTGCACTATCGATCCCCACTTGGCCTGTACGTTTGTTCCTGACGAACGGGTAGACAAGCTTAAGGCTATCTACAATTCAGACAAGATTATTCCTGCTACTGTTCAGTTTACTGATATAGCGGGTTTAGTTAAGGGAGCTTCTTCTGGTGAGGGACTAGGTAACCAGTTTCTAAGTCATATACGTGAAGTTGATCTTATTTTACATGTGCTACGCTGCTTTCCTGACATGCTTGTTGAGGCAGAAACACGAGATCCTGATGTCGATTATGACATTGTTGTCACTGAGCTTATGCTGAAAGATCTTGATTCTGTACAAAAAAGAATCGGTAAGGCTACGTCTCTTTTGAAGGCTGCTAAAAGTGATCCTAAGAAACTCAAAGAACTTGAAGCTGAAATGACATTGCTGAAGAACATCGAGCAAGCGCTTAATGACTTTGATAGCAAAAAGATTCAACAGCTTTTAAAAGAGTCGAGTGTTGAGACTATTCCTCTTCTGTGTGCTAAGGACTTTCTTATCCTTGCTAACCTTTCTGAAGATGACATCGGTAATGATAACTATAAAAACAATGAACAGTATAAGAAACTAGTGGAACGGTTTGGAGAAGATCACGTTATTCCGGTATCCGCTAAGCTTGAGCTTGAGCTTACGCAGATGGATGAAGAAGAACAAAATGAGATGAGAACTATGATGGGTGTTACTACCGATAATCTTGCAGAGATTATTAGAAGAACCTACCAAGAACTTAAGCTTATCACCTTCTTTACCTGCGGGCCTAAAGAGATTCATGCGTGGCCTATACCTAAGGGCATCTCGGTCAGAGAAGCTGCGGGTGAGATTCACTCAGATCTAGAGCGTGGGTTTATTTGTGCTGACGTCTTTAACAGTGCTGACCTGTTTGAGACCGGCTCAGAAGCCAAGGTAAAAGATACCGGGAAAATGAGAACTGAAGGACAGGACTATATCGTCAAAGACGGTGACGTTATTAATGTAAAGTTTAACGTCTAAAAAAAACCTTTTTTTCGATATTGCCAATCGAGCAGTTCTATAGCATACTACAGAAAAGAATTACTCTTATAAGGAAACAGTATGCAAAGTTACCGATCATCAATCTATCTATTAGCCCTCTGTATAGCATCAACGATACAGGGTAGAAGCTGCTTTCCGTCTCGCGATTGTGATATGTCTATATCGGGTGACTGCGATGAGATTAGCAATGATTTTACTGATCGCAGTGTATCAACCTTTTTCAGACCACGAACGATTACTACCGATCTTACCTACCGTAATAGTATGACATTTTACCAGCGGTTTAGAGGAGATGCGAGCTGTACCTTCTTTACGTTCGACTCTACCTTCATCTATCAAAAAAATAGAAAAGCTACGCGCATCGGTCGAGGATTCTTTGGCCAGAACCCTATCAATGTTGCTCAGCACTGCTCACCACTTAATTCTCTTAATCTGTGTCTTGAGAGTAAGCAACCTGAAGGATTCTGTTCATTAGTTCGCTTTAGTCCTAAGCGTAAACTATTTGCCTGGCTACCACAGTTTATTTTTCATCTTGACTGCTTCTGTTCTGGACTCTGGGCCGATATGGCATTTGCGGTGGTTAGAGCTGATCACAAAATCTGTTTTTATGAGCAGATAACCACTCCTGGAGAAACCTGTAATAAAAAGGTGCAAGAAGCTCTTGATAAGCTTGCTATCTTTCCCGAGCATACGAAACATACCGGCGTAGATGATATTGAGGTTCGCCTTGGGTACACCATTCCCTACTGTGATGATGACATCTTCTCACTGTATCTCTTAGGAAGTATCCCAACAGGTAAGAAGTTTGACAACTCACGCTTCTTTCAACCGATTGTAGGATCACGTAACGGTGGGTTTGGAACAGGCATTATGTTCGATAGCACCTTATGGTACTCTGAGAATACCGATTCAGAATGCTTACTTATGATGGAGCTTAAGTATCAACATAAATTCGACAATAAAGAATGTCGTATGTATGACCTATGTAATGGTCCCCTATCACGCTTTCTTTTAGTTGCTCCCGAAACTAATCCTTTTGATTCAACATCGGGCGTACCATTCTTACGCACAGATACTCATGTAGAGCCAAAAAACACCCTAGACTGGTGGCTCTCCGTTCACTTTGAGCGCTGCAGCTGGGGCCTAGAAATAGCTTATAACCTCTTCTGGCGTGATAAGGAAAATGTTTCACCCTGCAGCTTTGACTTTGAAAACCATGGCATCTTCGATAATACCCGCCTCCTTAATAAAACATCACACAGTGATGCCTGTATATCGGATGGCTTTGGCGTAGGAACACCAGATAAGACCTTCGTTCTTCTTACGAGTGGCAATGTCAACACTAACTCTGCCGCTGCCAAAGAAGCCCTTTCTCATACCTTCTCAGGTGTCGTTACCTATGCAAACGTGTGGTGTGACTATCCCTATAGCCTAGCATTTGCAGCCCGTTATGAACTGGCTGGGGCAAATGAACATACCTCTACGCTTGAAAATTGGGGTATTTTTGGCAAGGCTTCTGTGAGCTTCTAAAAAAGCTGATGGCATCAATACCTCTTCCAGCAAGCGCTTCCACCCTTCCCCACACTCCCAATAGAAATAAATACAGACAAACTATTGACTTTTTTGTTTCAAATAGTGTATTCTGAAAATAGATATATATATATAAAAGGAGACATGACATGAAAAGAATACTTATAATTATCACTACTATGGTCCCCCTTATGGCTATGGAAGTTCCATCACCTGTGCAAAAGGATACGGGGGAGATTCTTGAACAAGCTATAAGGGCAAATGATCTAGACGCTATTCAAAAGGTGCTACTTCAAGGAGTAAATGTCCGCAGAAGAAATCACCTAACAGGCGAAACAATGCTTCACCTTGCGGTTAAAACAGACAATCCAAGAATTGTCAATATACTACTCGCAAAAGGGGACTATCTTGATATCTATGCAGAGGACAACTCAGGACAGTCACCCACTACCTTAGCCTATCAGCGAAATATTCCTGAAGTTATTGCTCTTCTTGAGACTGCTGCCCAACATAAGCAGAAGTTCGAAAAATTAGCCGTACTTACACCTGGAAAAGAGATAAAAGTCGAATATATTATGAAGGCAATCAAGGATAATAATAGATCCATGGTGAATGACATGCTTAAGCAAGCTCCCCAATTACTGAACGAACAAGAGCTAAAGGCCGGCGCTACCTTACTTCATCATGCAGCACGTCCTGTTGCTAAAGTAGAGATTCTTGAAGATCTCTTAGTAAGAGGTGCCAATCCAAACATCCCGAATAAAAAAATGCAAACTCCACTTCATTCAGCTGCTTGGCATAATGATGAAGCTAAGGTTAGTTTGCTACTTGCCAACACTGCTAACCCCAATGCACAAAATGATGAGGGAAATACCCCACTGCATGACGCAGCCTTTAGGGGGAACCAAAATATTGTAGCCATACTGGTTCTGAACGGTGCTAATGTAGACAGTAGAAACAATGCGGGCAATACCCCTATGCACATGGCAGCCAAAAACGATCAACCAGTGATAGTTCAACAATTAACTGAAAGTTTTGCTGATCAAAACATACGAAACAATGAGGGTAAAACCCCTAAAGATCTTGCCACTGAAAAGGTTGCTACCCTGTTTACCTATTATCTCAAACCACCTAAGCCCGAACCACCTAACCCTAGGTGAGGATAGCCTATGAGATGGTATTGGGCTATGAGTGCCCTTCTAGTCATGGCTATCATGTTACGTGCACAAACGTTATTGGAATCGGTAGAAAATCGGGACTATACTAGCGTAGAAAAGGCCCTATCGGATAGCTTAGACCTTTCATCACGGGATTTGCAGGGCAATACAGCACTTCATAAAGCCGTCCAAAATGGTGATGAGGGCATAGTGTCACTCCTTATTACGAGTGGCGCACCTATAAATACCCAAAACAAGGCAGGATTGACTCCTTTACATGAGGCGATCATCGTCAATAAGCCGACTATTACAGCAATCCTATTAGATAACAAAGCTGATCCTTCCATGAAGGACCATCTGGGTACTACTCCTCTTCACTACGCAGTAAGTAGCCCTACTCTTGTGCAAACCCTTCTTAATAATGGCGCAGATCCTCAGCTTGCAAATGAAGCTGGTGAACTTGCGATACATAGGGCGGCAGAAGAATCTCTTGAGAGCCTTAAATACTTTCTTGAAGCTGGCTCTTCCAGTACGGAAAAGACTAATGATGGCCGGCAGCCTTTACACTATGCAGCACGAGGAAGTCACACCAACAACATAGAGCATCTCATTCATAAGGGCGCTTTAGTTTCTGCACAGGATAGCTTTGGACAAACCCCACTACATTATGCCGGAGATCTTCCTACGGTGAAGCTTCTTGTTGAACTGGGCGCAGAGGTGAATGTAAAAAATGAATTTGGCACAACGCCACTGCATAATGCGGTCTTACTTCCTTCGGAAGAAACTGCTCTATTTCTTCTTGAGCGCGGGGCAGAGCCTAATAGCAAAGATGTCACAGGTAGCACTCCCCTCTTTATAGCAGTACATGGTGGTAACCTTAAAATAATTGAGCTACTTTTACGATGGAAAACCGATAGCTCAATAAAGAATGAGTCGGGTAGAACAGCTCTTGAAGAAGTGCAAGAAGTTATAGAGCACTTTGATAAAGGTCGTACACCTTATGAAGCTATTGAAACGCTTCTTAAAACTCAAACCCACCCTTCAGAAACACCGACCACTGGTTAAGAGCACTACGCTCATCACATGAGCGGGCATCAAACTCTACTTCACCGCCAAGACCAAGATAGGGATTGAAACACCAATCCATATCGAAGCAGTTATACCCAAGATAGCCAAACACTTTATGCGTAGCCTGAGCGGGCAACGTGCCGGAGGCTAAGTTAAGGTCTTTTACGGTAACCTTAACAGGAGGTACAGAAACTTTGGCATCGATTACGCCTGGGGCATTTATCGGTCCACTTTGATTACTGAAGGCCGTTACAATAATATCTGAAGGATTAAGCTTTTCTGGATCTTGAGGATTATTAGTAAGCGATCCTGATCTAATAGTAGCATCACTCTGTGATGAATTAAGAGGTACCTTTCGTAGTACCGGTGGACCAAACGTTATCGGTGGCACATCTCCTTGTCTGGCATACTCTAAGCCACATACCCCTTCAGTGCCCTTAATAGCATAGTTCTTAGCATCACACGTATCTTGAAGGCAAAGATGTTCTTTTGTGCGACCGTAAAAGTTATACCCAAGGTCAGCAACAATACGTAGCGTTCTTAGGGCAAACTTAGCAGAGATATCACCCTTTATCGCAATTGAGACATCTACCGGGCGCGTGGCAAAATTAATAGCGTTGATGAGGTTACCTGTGTAAGCATTCTGTTCATCAAGTTCTTTTAAGAGCATATACCTACTTAAGGGACCATTATTACAAAAATCGAATGATCTCATTTGGGTATTCTTAAACATATGCACCGCATTACCTTCAACCCAGAAAGCGAGTGAACTTTCTGCGGTATGCTCATAGAGAATAACATGGGCACTAAACCCAGCACCAAGCTCCACATGTCGTGCATTACCGACCATAGGTTCAAATAACGTTCGTGCAGTAAACTTATTACCGGTTGGTAACACCAACTGCCCATAGAACCCAACATGGTGTGTATCTGATTGCCTAACGTCATACCCTACAATAACATCGATATCAGCGAGAGCTGTCTTTGTTTGTACACCATTAATAATACGGCCATACTCCCAAGGCTCTTGCATATCTCCAAACGTAAAACATCCCGACACGGCATCAAGTATACAACAGGTAGCATCAGCCGAGTTTTCACTCATGTAGCAGGCAGGGAACGGAGGACACCCTTCTGTAGTAGTAGTTTCACAAAGCCTTAGGTCCCAACGTGTGTGAACAAGGGGAAAATGAAAGCGTAGATACAGCCCACAAGCAAGGGGATCTAAACCGATAAAAAATTGATTATCAAAAACGATGTTTTCAATGAGGGGGTTAATAGTTAGCACCCCTCTAAAGTCAGGTGATAGGCCAAAGTTATCTGCTAACAGTTCACAAGGGGTTCTATCGGCAACCTGACTTCCTGCAAATCGTAAGACGGTATCTCCAAAGAGTTCCTGTGCTATCCGCTCAGGCCTAAATGATCGATAGTACCCAATTACATGACCGGTAGTAAGATAATAGTCACCAACATCAAACTGATGAATGAACTCTTCCCAGCCAACTAATTCACGAGCTGTATTAGTACCCTGAGAGCGCGGAATAAAAGCAGAATAGGGAGGAGAGCATCCGTTCGCACAGTTAGTGTTTGTAGCGTCATCAACCTTACGAGCATCATCGGTCGCTTTACAACAACTACTTTCATTATTGCAGACCTTACACGGACCATTGTTGCTCTCGAAAAAGCTGCTATGCTCCGCATTCATTCTGCCACACTTATTGCATGACGTAGTGTCACACAAACTACAGTTACCCTGCCGTACGCAGGGTAAAACTAGATGCTGAGCAGCAACGGAAGAGCTTATAAGAAAGATACTAACTAACAGTGAATACTTATTCATAGATTAACCTCATGAGAATTATTTTGTGATGAGATTTAGTATAGCCTAAAGCACAAAGAAAGTCTCTTACTTTCCGTAATACAATGAAAATTGTTCATGTATTTTCTTCACATAAAAGTTTGTTATGAAGCATACCCAGTAAGGAATGATAACACCAAGAACGATAAGCCATCCTATGAACGTAAGCTGAGGTACCCAGCTTACGAGTACAGAGCAAAGAGATAACCCGATACGAAGTACTGCATACACCACCAGAAAAAACGGATAGTTATAGATGAGCATAGTTACCGCTCTACCAAACGCTTTAACATACGACCAGAAACCTGTCTGCGCATCAAGCATAAAGAGCACCCACAAAATAATAAAGGGTGAGATAAATACCAGCACCATTCCTAAAGAGTCGGTGCCGGGGAACCATTCCGGTCCCGCTAAGAAAAAGAGTTTAAGAACAAAATTATAGACATCAGTCATCCATGAAACACCCTCGGTAAAAAGGAAAGGTACCTGTAAAAAGAACAGTACCCCAAAGAATATAATCCAGTCAGCTAACAGAAGTTGCTGCCAATACTTAAAACGCTTAAGCCCCATTGATGGACGAGCTGCTTTTACGAGCACCGTTAGATAGAAAGCAGCAATAAGATACTGCGCATCAAGTACCAACCCCACTAATAATGCCAGCGGTAAAAACCAGGCATACAAAAGTGACCGGTAGAAAAAGAAAAGTGAGTTCAAGGAAACAAGTGCTAATAGCTTTATATTATCAAGCTTTAGTGAGTTGAACGATTCTATAAATGACGCTTTTATCGACTCAAATGTAAACATACTCTGTACTCTCT
>SDBV01010615.1_pt1 | contig 12044 bp, 8 predicted proteins | sample 2277081 | NCBI WGS metagenome assembly SDBV01 (sample SAMN10402039, study PRJNA504765) | marine sediment metagenome | isolation source: marine sediment core GS10_PC15, 223 cmbsf | place: Arctic Ocean: Southern Knipovich Ridge | collected 2010 | reverse complement strand
GCGGGGCGTAGCTCAGACTGGTAGAGCGCCTGGATGGGGTCCAGGAAGTCGCAGGTTCGAATCCTGTCGCCCCGAATCAAGCAAGTGGACGCATGCCAAGCTCTCCCCCGCGGCCGTGAGCATCTGCCTCTCGCCGGAACATGGCTACCCGCGACTGCGCCGCGTGAAGCAGCGTAGGGCGCGCCCCTCGACGCGCCGCATCCGCTCACGCAACCAGCTCACTCCGATGCAGGCAGTGCATCAACGGATGCGCCTTACATGCCTTTTTGGCCAAGGCCGATTAATCACCGACGAAGTAAGGCCGCATCATCTCGTTATCCTCATGCTCGACGATGTGGCAGTGCCAGACGTACAGCCCCTCAATGTCGAACAGGGCTTTGACCGTGGTGATCTCACCGGGATACGCGATCACCGTGTCCTTGTATCCCGATTCCCAGGGCTCGGGATCCCGGGCCACGCCGCCGATCTCCTGCCTTTTGACGACCTCGAACCGCACGAGGTGCAGGTGGATCGGGTGGGCGTCCACCGTGAAGTTGTAGATGTCCCACTCCTCGGTAGCGCCCAGCGACGGATTCTCCGTGACCCAGATGCTCACGGGCCCCGTGGGTACGGTGACGGTCTTCTCCACGCCGACGCCGAGTGCCGTCCATTTCAGCGGGATCCCGGCCGGCTCGTTCGGGTCCGTCAGGTCAACCTGGCCCTGCAGGGCCGCCGTCGGACCGAATGGGACGACAACTGTGCCAGCCGGCGGTTCCGAATCGCAGTCAACCTCCCGAATGGGTATCAGGTACTCTTCAGATTCCTCGTCTGCCAGCACGCACACTTCCTGGGATTCTTCTTCGTTCAGCGACACATTCCGCGGATCGCCGCCAGCAACGCCGAGGCCGGGCTCCGTATTCAGCACGAGGTCCCCCGGGTTGGTGGCCGGCGTCGCGCCGTTCGGGTCAGTGGGGCTCGCACCGTCGAGCGACGCATCCACCACGAAACGCATCACCTGACCCGTGGTATTCGGATCCGCGGCGTCGAAACCCTCACCGGGGAGGCCGCCGCCGAACGGCTCATCCGGGCCGACGTTGGCCAGATACACCTCGGTGCCGTCCGCCAGGCCTCTGAAATCCACGATCACGTCAGCGCGCTCGGCGAGAGCAATGAGCAACTGGGCCGTGCCGTCCCCGCTCTGGTCGAGATCCAGGCCGTTCATCAAGACGGGCTCGGACAGGAAGCCTTGCTCGGCGCCGATCTGGTGCACCTCGACGTCGGGATTCTCGAACTTCAGCCACAGGAAGCGGGAGTTACAGCCGTTCAGGAAACGCAGCCGGTACAGGGCAGGAGCCACGTTGAGCTGCGGCCAGCTCACGCCGTTGACGACCATCACGTCGAAGAAGGCTTCCGGGTTCCAAATCGGTAGCACATCGGAGTCGGGGGCGAAGGGGATTTTGAGCTCACTCGGCTTGACCCCTTCAAAGAAAGCTCGCTTTTCGGGGTAGGAGAGCTGTGCACCTTTCCTCTTGAACGAACGATCCTGGACGACGATCGGAATTTCACGAATCGAGCTCCTCACCGGATCGCCGGGCACGCTGAGTTCGAGCACACCCTGCCCCGCCAGCGGCGCTGGGCCCGGAAGCACGGCTGGTTCCCCGGTGCCCTGGACCGTAGCCCCGTCAAAGTCGCCGCCGCGGATCAGCCAGAATCCGGCCGGTCCGGCATAGACATTGTTGCGGGTCATCCCCAGGGCGTGGTCGTGATACCAGAGCGTGGCTGCCGGCTGGTCCTGGCGGTAGTAGTAGTCCGCATAGCCGAGGTTGCCCGGATTCGCCCCGGTTTTGTCGTCGAAGAGCGTACCGCTGGTGGCATAGCCGTCGGGGATGTTGTTGGCGGCTGGCAGCCACCACGCCTCCGGATAGCCGTCGCTATGTGGATCCGCGTGCGCACCGTGCACGTGCGTCACGAAGGGAACCGGGCCTTTGTATGGCTTGGGATCCGTGCCGGTCGAATCTGTTTGTCCGGGACCGGCGGGCGGGTTTGCCCAGTGAACCGTCTGGTCGATCGCGAGCAAGTGCGGCAGAAACCTCCCGCGTTTGTCCACCAGGTCGTTGATCCAGCGGACGTCCACCCCCACGCCCGACATGGTTTCGATCGTGTAAGCCGGGTAATTGAATTGAGAACCTGGGTCCGGGGCCACGCTGGGGGTCGGGTCGGCCGCAGGGCCATAGCTCCAGATCGTCGTCGCCTTGAACTTGTCATTTCGGCCGTTGAGTGTGTTCCAGATTCCGCCCGGCAGGATCTGCTGCTTGAACTGCCTGACGGCAATGTCGTAGCTGTCCGCCGCGCCATCGTTGTTCATCACCGGAGGAATGACCAGCGGTATCACGTACTTCGGAACCCTAGTCGGGTCGACCGACGCGTCCCGGGTGGTTGCGACCGGTGTCGCGCCGCTTGGATTCACAATCCGGTCCACGGACGCGCCGGGCGGGGAATCGCCGGTCGTGTCGGCGGCGATCGCGCCCATGAGCACCGCCAGCGCCAGTGCAACTGCCTTGTGAGAAGATTCCATCGTCAGTTTCCTCCAAAGTATAACAGTGCGTCCCGCGCGCATCGCCCAGGCAGACCGAGTCCCTACAGGACTATCCGAGACATCCTCTGATCTGCTGAAACTGCTCTCACGCTGAGAGAGATACTCCTTCGCCCTTCCTCACGGCACCACCATCAGACCAGGGCCTGTCCCTGGCGGGTGCAAGGGGCGCCAACGACCCTCGATTCAGTGGTATGGGAGTCCCGGCCAACAGAGATGCGGCGGTCTTCGGCCCGATCAGGCTATCGCGTCCGCCGAGGCTGTCCAACCTGCTCTAGGATACCCGAGATCGCTTCCGGACGCGATACCAAAAACGTAGTATTGGAGACAAGCCGGGTTCGGACACGGTCAAATCAGCCCGGAGGTGGCGCATCCTGTCGTGCTTTGTCTCGTGTACGCGCCGTGGCCCCAGCCAGGGCGTATTCAGGTTCACTTGGCCCGGAGAAACTGCCCGAAATGTGCGTTAAGTCTCTGTCATGCAGCGAATAACGCTTCGGCAACGCGCTCGGGCAACGCTGCTGCCGACGCCGCAAGAAGTTCTGACCGTGTCCAGTTGCTTCGATTCCAAAACCCCTCCTTTGAAGCGGCAGAGTCGCAGGCTCTGTTTCAGTTCGGCCAACGGCGGCTTCGCGAAGGTGGATCACGGGCACCTCTTCGCCATCGTGTGCGGCACGTCACAGAGCGCGTTGACGCGGCGCGTTGTGGAACAGATGATCTCGACCGGTGTTGGATGTGAACGGGAAGGACACGAGCAGGGCGGTCGCTTTCGTTCGAACTTGCCGGAGGTAAGAGCCGATGGCCAGATTGGCCGGTAAGGTCGCATTGATCAGCGGGGCGGCGCGAGGGATCGGGGCGGCAATCGCACGGGCATTTCACCAGGAAGGGGCCCACGTCGTGCTGACCGACATCCGCGATGAACTAGGACAGACCGTGGCTGCGGAAATCGGCACGCGCGCGGAATTCCACCATCTGGACGTTCGACTCGACGCGGATTGGCAGCGGGTCGTCGAGCATGTCGTCCAACGTCACGGCGGGCTCGACATCCTGGTCAACAACGCGGGCATCACGGGTTTCGACGGGCCACCTGTCGCACAAGACCCCGAGCACGCGGAACTTGACGCGTGGCGTGCGGTTCATGCGACCAACCTCGACGGTGTCTTCCTGGGCTGCAAGCACGCCATTCGGGTCATGCGCCGGGCGGGGACAGGGTCGATCATCAACATGGGTTCGCGTTCGGGCGTGGTCGAGTTTCTGGACGGTACGGGGCTACTGATTGGAATCGATGGGCTGGTTCCATTCTGGTTGACTGAAACGGGGAGGCTGCCGCCGGTAGCGGTCGGCGTGGACACCAACGGGGACATGGGGATTGTGACAGCGGGCGCAGACCAGGGTGGAATCCGGATCGAGGCGGATGGCGTCCTGGTGCTCCTGGGTCTTGCCTGCCAGCGCTAGTTTGACGGCGTCGGCCCCCGGCCCGTGGCAGCCCTCGCACCCGACGCCCTCCTCAGAATAATGCCCGGTCGCGGGGTTGAAGCCCGTCGTATGGCAGGGCAGGCAATTGTCCTTGATCGGCTCGTCCATGATGCGCTCGTAGGTGCTGCTCATCGGCGACTTGTGCCAGCCGTCCACCGCCTCGGGGTGCAGGCCCTGATGGCAGCCGATGCAGATTTGGCTGCCGACATGTCCCTTCATCGCCATCGGATCGATCTTCTGGGCCCAGTCCAGCTCGACGGGCTTCGGCTTGGGATTGGACAGATAATCGGTCGGCACGGGTTCGCCGGCCAAGCTCATCATCAGGAACGTCAGCGCGGTGGCTTCTTCATCGGACAAGTTCATGTTGGGCATCTCGGAGGTGGCCACCACGGACTTGGGGTCCTTGAAGTGCTGGAAATGCCATTCGGCATCCTGCAACTCGCCGGCGTTGGTGATGTCGGGTCCCGCATCGCCGCCCTGTCCGCGGAGCTTGTGGCAGGAAATGCAGGCTTTTTCGTGGAACAATGCAATGGCGGCGTTGTAGCGCGGCACGCCGGGCAGCGGGCCTTCCGTGTGGCATTTCGCGCACGCCTGATCAAGCTGTTCGCGGGCTAACATGGGATCGGGCCAGTGCGGCACGTGCCCGTGGGCATCCTCGACGGTAGTGGCCAGCCCTTGGCCCTGGTGGCAGACGGTACACCCGAAGCGCTCCTTGGAATGATTGAGCATGTAATCTCCGGGGTGAGCGGTCAGCGGTTGGGCCGCGTCCTGCATGGCGGGGTCGTCGATGGCCGCGTGACAGGTGACACAGCGGTCGATCCGGCCCAGCTCGGGCAAGTAGAGTTGTTTTGGATGGACGTCAAAGCGCTCGGCTGCCCGCCGTTCGCGTTCAGTGGCTACGCGCGCGAGCAGTTGACGCCGGTAGTCGCTCTGGTGGTGGTACCAGTCGGCGCCGAAATGCTCGTCGTAGGCCGCATAGGCCAGCAAAGCGCAGGTCAATAGGCTGCCCGAGAGCAGCAGGCCCGTCATCGTCTTGTCGTATGCATCCTTCATGGCAGGGTTTCTGATCGCCTCCGGCTCAATGTTCGATCACAGGCCAGTCGGCCTGCGACCAGTAGAAGTCCCAGTTCGGCCCGCGGAGAAACGTGGCGAAGTAGGTCAGGATCACAAAGCACACCAAAAAGCAGGTAAACAGGCCGATGGCCGCCAGTCGCGTGGAGTTGGTACGGCGCAGGAGCCCAATGGACCAGGCCGCCGCACCCAGCACAAATAGGGTCCCGGGATTGAAGAACGTGATCACGATCTGCGGAATCTCCTCCACCAGCTTCTGCAGCCAGGCCCACTCCCGCAGCCACCCGTACTTGACTGTAAACGCCAGCACCGCCACAGAGAGCAGGGCGCCGTAGACGGCGCTCGCGACGGCGATCCGTCGACCCCGCTGGCTGGTGAACCAGATCCCCACGTCTTCCTCCTCGCGATCCAGGTAGGGGATCAGGATCAGCCCCACCACCACGATCCCGGGGATCACCATGCCGCCCATGAACGCCGAATAGGAAACCAGCTCCTGCAAGCCGAGGAAGTACCAGGGTGCTTTCGCGGGGTTCTCCGGCACGTCCGGGTTGGCAAGTTCCTTCAGCGGCGCATCGAACCACAGGGAGAGCGCGACGCAGAGCAAAAGAGCGAGCGTGGTCAAGGCCGCCTCGATGCGGAAGAGCCGTGGCCAAGCGGGGGTGGTGTTTTCGATCGCCTGGTCGGTCGCAGGTGTGCGATCCCGGATTACCGCCATCAGGCCGAACGTCTTGGTCGCGGCCTCACTCGGCGCGAGCCCCTCCGCACTTTCGGGCGGATCGGCGCTGGCGGGCCGGGCCAGGCCGCCGTCCTTGCGGATGCGCCAGAAATGCACGCCCAGGACTGTGGTTAACGCGATGGGCAGCACCATAATGTGCAGGGTATAGAAACGGATCAGCGCTTCTTCCCCGATGAAATGCGCTCCCAGGAGCAGCTCCCGGGCAAACCCGCCGGGGTCGAAGTGTTGGGTGATGCCCAAGACATCGGTCAGTTCGGTGGGTGATGCGGCGATGGCCGAGCCGATCGTCACGGCCCAGAAGGCCAACTGGTCCCAGGGCAGCAAATAGCCGGTGAAGCTCAGCGCCAACGTGAGCACGAACAGCAGCATTCCCAGGACCCAGTTGAACTCGCGCGGCGGCTTGTACGCGGCCGTGTAAAAGACCCGCGCCATGTGCAGGATGACCGTCACTACCATGCCGTGGGCCGCCCAACGGTGCGCGTTGCGCATCATCCGCCCGGTGGGCACCACGAAGTGGATGTCCTTGATCGAGTCGTAAGCGCTGGCCACCGACGGTTTGTAGTAGACCATCAGCAGGACGCCGGTCACGGTGAGGATCAGAAAAAGGGCGGTGGTCAGCACTCCCAGACCGACGGTGGTGCCCCACTCGAGCGTATGGTTGTGGACGCGGGAGGGATGGATGTGCAGAAAGAAGTTCTGCACGACCGTCTGCGTGCGGGCCCGATCGGACGTGGGCCGGCCGTGCCGCACCAGCGACTCGCGCAGGTTACGGGGAACGTCCCTCAAATTCCGTAGAAACTGGCGTCCTGCGCTATCGGCCATGAGTCTCCCTAAGGTTGTTGGCGGCCGGTTTTCTACACGGCAAACCGTGTATTGGGGCTGACTTCGCGCTTGCTGTCAACGATCAGCCGCCCGTCGGGTCCGATTGACACTTCGTTCCAGATCAATCCGCGCGGTGACGGGCCGCTGGCCACTTTCCCGGCCGCGTCAAACTCGGACCCGTGACAAGGGCAAGTGAAGCTCCCGTCGTCGTGTCGCGCCACAACGCAACTGAGGTGTGGGCAGACCGTCGAGACCACGGCAATCCCCTTTGCATCGGCGAACACGTATATCCGCCGACGAGGGATGCTGACCGCGCTGCCGGGGGGGAAATCCTCCGGCTTGCCGATCGGGAAGCGACTGTCCGTTTCCGGAAAAACAGCGGGGATCGGCAGCTTCAATGACCCCAACAAGGCTGCCACGATCATTCCGCAGAACGCCCAGACGGCCGCCAAGCCGAAGAAGTCGCGCCGCTCGATCTCCTTTTCAAACCGCGGGCCGCCCAGCTCGCTGCTCATGCCACACTCCTTCAAACGAGAACATCTCCATGGTGATCGCGCCCACGGGACAGCGATCGGCACACTGGGCGCAGCGGATGCACCGCGCTTCGTCCTTGATGATCGCCGACGCTTCCTCGGGCGGCGTGTCACCGCACAACGCGTCCAGCACTGCCCGCGTCTCGCCCTCCGCGTCGAGTCGGCTCAGGCTGACGATGCGCAAGCAGATCTCGGGGCAAACGTCAACGCACCCGCCGCACAGCACGCACTTGGCCGAGTCGAAGATCGTGTTCACGCCGCAGTCCAGGCAGCGGGCCGACTCGCGGCAGGCCTGCGGTTCCGTGTAACCCCGTTCCACCTCGACTTCCTGGGCCAATTTGCGCTCCTCGACGGGCGTCGCGGGCACGCGCAGCCGGACCAGCTTTTCGTAATCTTTCTCGCGCTCGAAGCGTTGCAGGCGGGTGTGTCGGCCTTCGGCGTGCTCGGTAAGCTCAGTCGCGCGCAAGTGCTGGTGAACGGCCCGGGCGGCGCGCTTGCCGCTCGCCACCGCCTCGATCATCAGCCCCGGTCCGTAGGCCGCGTCGCCGGCGATGAAAACGTCCGGCGCCGACGTCGCCAGGGTTTCGGCATCGACGGCGATCATGCCGCGTTCGGTCAGACGAATACCGTCCCGCTCAGGGTCTACAAACGAGATGTCCGTGGCCTGGCCGATGGCCCACAAAACGGTGTCCGCCTCGATCGTCGTGATGTCATCCTCGTTGAACTTCGGCGCGAAACGTCCCTGCTCGTCAAAAACCGAAAGAACGCGTTTGAAACTGATCGCCCGCACCCGCCGGTGGTCATCCAGATGGATCTCTTTGGGGCCCAGGCTGGGCCGAACCTTGACCCCCTCTTCGTGCCCTTCGATGATCTCGATGTCGTCCGCGGGCATCTCCTCCAGGCTCTCCAGGCAACACAGGTGAACCTCGCCGACGGTCGGCGCGCGCAGCGCCGTGCGCGAGATGTCGAACCCGGCCTGCCGCACGACGGTCCGGGAGACGTCGAACGCGACGTTCCCGCCGCCGATGACGACCACGCGCCGACCGAGCGCGGCCGGCTGGTCGAGGCTTATGTCGCGCAGCACATCGACGCCGCCAAACACTCCAATACCATCATTTCCGGGAATCGGTATCGAGCGTGACCGTTTTGCTCCGACGGCGATGACGGTTGCCTTGTGCTCCCGCCGGATCTCCGGGAGCGTGATGTCCTGGCCAACTTTTGTATTGCAGCGGAATTCCACGCCGAGGGCGCGGATCACCTCGATCTCGGCCCGGATCACGTAGCGTGGAAGTCGATACTCGGGAATACCGACGGCCAACATGCCGGCCGGGACCGGCTCCATTTCGTAGATCGTCGGCCGGAAACCCATCACCGCCAGATCATGCGCGGCGGCCAGGCCCGCCGGCCCGGATCCGATGATCGCCACCTTTTCACCCGTGGGCGGCTGCAACTCACTGCGTTGCAGAGCCTTGAGCAAGGCCGTCAAATCCTCGCTCCCGCGCCGGCGCCGCAATCCGGCCCCCCCGATCACCTTGTTCAACAAGGTCATCGGATCGAACCGCTTCGACTCAATACCAAACTGCTCGGCGGCAAAGCGCTTGAGTGCCCGGATGGAGACGGACTGGTCGATCTCGCGCCGGCGGCAAGCAGCTTCGCAGGGCGCCCCGCAGACGCGCCCGCAAATCGACGCCAGCGGGTTGGGCCCGCGGGCGATGACGTAGGCCAGCTCATAGTCACCTTGCGCGATCGCCCGGATGTACCCGCCCGCATCGGTGCCGACCGGACAGGCATACTGGCACTTGACGCTTTGACGGAAGTAGTCGGCATCCGCTAGCTGAACCAGGTATCGCTTGTTGTGCCGCAACCCGCTCATGCGCCCCCTTTGTCTCGGACCCGCTCATTCTGTACCGGATGGTCACGATCGTACGCCTTGCGCTGATGGCACTCCGATCGGCACGATCCGCCCGTGGCGCTCCGCTCGTAGGCCATCTGGATCCCGCCCATGCCGAGAAACCCCGGATCGACAATGTGCTTGGGGTTCTTGCTGGCGTGGGCGTCGTGGCAAACATGACAGGCGGAGCCCTCGACCTCCCGGTTGACATGCACGTAGTGCAGGTTCAAATCGCCGTTGCGGAACTCGGTCACTTCCTCGTCGCGTTCCTCTTCCACCATCTCCAGCTCGTGACAACCGAAGCACAGCGCATATCGATCTTCGTCGAACGGACCGAGCAGGTCCGCCGGGTACGCCTCCGTCAGCAGGCGAAAGAACATGCCACCATGCGGATTGTGGCAGGCCGAGCAGTTCTCGTCGCGGGTCGGTCCATGATGGTTCGGATTGGCTTTGAGGTGTTGGGCGATGTTGCGGATTTTGCCCCCGCCGGAGTCCAATTCCTGGTCATGGCAGGATAGGCAGAGCGCCATCGGCTCCCCCAGCAGCAGATGCTTGGCGCCGGAAACGTGGGGATCGTGGCAGCTCAGGCAGGCCTGACCCGTCGTGACGACATCGTGCGTGACAGTCGCGTCGTCCAACAGCTCCTCGATGGTGTCGTGGCAATCCAGGCAGAGCTCCGGCGGCGCGGCATGGAGGAGCTGCTTGTGATCAGAGCCGTGCGGGTTGTGGCACGCGCGACAGGTACCGTCACTGACGGGCGGATGCACGTGATCGCCCTGATCAAACGTCGCGCGATGGCATTGTGCGCAGAGCTGTCGATCGGTCTCGACGCGCAGGAACATCGCGTGCTCGGCCCCATGCGGGTCATGGCACAGGATGCACACCCCCATCTTGACCGGCTGGTGGACCAGGCTCGTCTCGGCCAGGCGGTCGTGGCACGCATAACACAGTTCCGGATTGTCACCGGCTCGTTTGAATTCGTGCCGCGGCCCGGCTTCATAGGGGGTGGCGCCCTGCTTGGGCTCGTGACAAGCATCGCACTGGTTGGTCGCGACCGGTTCGTGGACACGCTTATTCTGCGTCACCTGCAGGTGACAATTCGAGGTAGTACACGTCGACGGGCCGGAGGCGGACGCCACAGCAGCTCCATCTGCCGGCTCCTGGGCGGCGCCGGTTGTGACAGGTCCAGCCGCGACAAGAACACCGATCATCACGCGTGTCGCACATCTCATAAACCGTCCGCCGAACTCGAGAGTCCGCCCTTCATCGCAGGCAATGCACTCACAGGGGAGACTGCCATACTCATACTTCAGGTTTATCCGATCTGTCCTTCTGATGCCGCCGCCACCGCGTCCATCTGCTCGCGGTGCGTGGCGGCCACCATGCTCGATTCGTTGCGAGCGCTCGGCGCGCCCACGGCCCTGCGCGACGACTCCCAACGCGGCGTGCCCCGAGCCCGGCCATCTCGATCGCCGGGTGAACCTCGGGGCCGGTTGAGCACGAAGGCTGGCAAGCCTTCAAACATCGTCCGGCCTGCGTAACAGGCGTGCAGCTTAGGGTAGCTCACGAGACAGGAGCGTCAAGTGCCGGTCCCGGGCGTCAAGCCGGCCTGGATGCGCCGCCGGGGCCCGGAGGAAACACCCCGACCGGCGCCCCCAAAAAACGAGCCTCGGCTCTGACAACGAGGGCTGGCACGCCTCTCCCGCCCCTCCGAGCTTCGCGCCGCTGCGCAGCCCGGCTGCCGCTCCCGCCAGCAAGGAGCTCCGACCGTCCGGCGCCAGAACCCGCCTCCGGAGACTCTTCCGGACGGTCTTCAGCCCACGCCAGCCGGTTGCTTGGTTGGGCACGACGCCCGGAAGGGCCAGCCAGACCGCAAAGATCTGACGCCTGCCTAACGCGTTCATCCTCAAGCCTCCTCAGCAGGATTCGGAGGTGAAATGGCACCCGCGCATCGCCACAAGTTCTGCTGGCAGCGGTGCTTACGGCGTTCGGGTCCCGTGTTTCATGCTGACACCCAGTTTCTTGCTCCCGTTGGGGCCGTGCTGGGTGTCGCCGGGGAATGCACGTGCCCCACGTTTTCAGGGCCGTGTCCTGGCCCACGCGATGGGACACCGAGCCATGCCTGAGAAAACCCACCCACGGATTTCGCGGAAGAGCCATTCTGAAGGGGTTGCACGACTTGCGGCCAGCACTCCTGGTGGGCGTTCCCCGGGAAAGCTGGATGAGCCAAACGTCCCGCCGACCGCCGGCTCCGTGAGTTCAATCGCGTGGCCGGGGGGCCCGGCGGGCTCTGTTGCACGGATCAAACCGCGCGGGTAGCATGAACGCGTGCGGGCCGCTCTGTCGTCGGTCTGAGCTTGCTTTTCGGTCATTTTTTAGGGAGAGGTACGACGATGCTCCGAGCGACGATTCTGGTCTTGGCGGTTTTCTCTGGCGTGATCGGTCTCGCGGTCTGTCGAGCGGCTTCACCGGCGCTTGCCGACAACGAGCCTGGGACGGGGGCAGCAGGCGTCACGCCATCGGCTCTCGCTGATCAGGGGGGGACCTACTCTTACGTCGGAAACAAGGTGTGCAAGAAATGTCACTTCAAGCAGCACAAGAGCTGGGCCAAGACGAGGATGGCCAAGACCCTCGAAATCCTCAAACCGGGCAACAATCGGGAGGCAAAGGAAAAGTTCAATCTTGACGTCGAGAAGGACTACACCAAGGACGAGAAGTGCCTGAAATGCCATACGGTCGGGTTCGGCAGTCCGGGCGGCTACGCGATCCCGGATCCCGCGGACAAGAAGGCCGTCCGAAAAGCCAAGCGGCTGGAGGGGGTCGGCTGCGAGTGCTGCCACGGCCCTGGCAGCGAATACATCAAGGTCTTCGACGAGATTCAGGAATCCAAACGCAAGTACAAGGTTGAAGAGCTGTACGCCGTCGGACTGACCAAGATCGGCCCGG
>SDBV01010614.1_pt1 | contig 12045 bp, 14 predicted proteins | sample 2277081 | NCBI WGS metagenome assembly SDBV01 (sample SAMN10402039, study PRJNA504765) | marine sediment metagenome | isolation source: marine sediment core GS10_PC15, 223 cmbsf | place: Arctic Ocean: Southern Knipovich Ridge | collected 2010 | reverse complement strand
GAGCAGAGAATTGGGTAAGCTGTTAGAAATGAAGTAGTTGACGTCGTGATCCGGATATCGGTACGACGGTCCGAGGTCGCCCCGAACGACATCGAGCATGTAACGCCCGTATTGCTTGAGCAGCGATTCGTCAAGATGATACTTCGCTTCAATATTACGCATGATCTCGGGAGGAAGCCGCCGCTCGAAATCAAAGGGCCCGCCCGGGGCAACTCTGATTATAAAAAAACTCAACGTTACGATAATAAACAGCGTAGGTATGAGTCCGATCAGCCGTCGGATGATGAATTTGGTCATAACTCAACAACTATATGCACTCGAGAAACGTTTTGCAAGGCGCGTACAACAGGCGCACTGCTCAAACGACTGCTGAGAGCGCCCTGCCGGGCGCACCACCAAAAAAGAGGAGCCGGCTTATCCGGCTCCTCGTCGTGTTCGTTAGCTGCGTCCCTTACTACTTCTTGTAGATGTACTTGAAGGGATGGTTGCCCATGGTTGTGTCGTAGTAGCCACCCCATGTATCAGTGTCGATAAGGTCGTGCTGGGCATAAAAGTAAATGGGGATGATGCCCTGATCCTCGTCGATAAACATTGTTTCGGCTTCGAGCAGTTTTGCGTTTCGCACAGGGCCATCGGGGAGCAGGGCCGCATCCGCGACCAATTTGTCGAACTTGGGATTGTTGTACTTGCCGTAATTCTGCCCGGAGAAGCTGTAGAACAGCTCGAGGAAGGTGTTCGGATCCTGATAGTCACCGACCCACCCGAGACGCATGATCTGAAAATCCTGTTCTTTCCCACGGGCAAGAACGGTCTTCCACTCTGTGTTCTCGATACCAAAGGTGATATTCAGGTTGGTTTCCCACTGTTGCTGCACATACTCAGCAATTGCCCTGTGACCCTCGTTGGTGTTGTAGAGCAGTGTCACTTCGGGGAAGCCCTCGCCATTGGGAAAACCGGCTGCCGCCAGGTATTCTCTCGCCTTCTCTACATTGAAGCCGTTTCCCTTGGGAGGAATGTAGCCGCCGAGGGTGGGCACAACACTGTCTGCCGGAATCTGACCGCCGCGAGCCACCTTATCAACGAGAACCTGCTTATCGATGGACATAGCCAGAGCTTTTCTGAGATTAGGGTCATCGAACGGAGGCTGGGTCTGATTCATCGCATAGTAGTACGTACCCAACAGAGGCGCGATGTGAAAATCGTCCCGCTGCATCAGAGTAGGCAGCTGATCCGGGGGCATTCCGCCGCGCATCCAGTCGGCTTCGCCGTTGAGGTACATATTTAGTCGGGTATTATCGTCATCGCTCGGAATAAAGACGATCTTCCCGATCTTCACCCTGTCGGCATCCCAGAAGTCGGGATTCTTTACAACGGTGAGAACTTCCTGGGGCTTCCACTCTTCGAGAAGGAAAGGCCCGTTCGACACCATGTTGCCGGGCAGGGTCCACTCGTCGCCATACTTTTCGATGACGTGAAGCGGAAGAACACCGAAAATGCTGTGGGAAAGCATGCTGACGAAGTAGGCCGCCGGTGAGGGCAACTCAACCTGGAAGGTATAGTCGTCGACAGCCTTGATCTTCACAGCTTCGGGTCCGGAGTCACCGGAGTTGTACTCGCCCGAGCCTGCCACCACCATAGTCATCATCCATGCGTAAGAGCTTCCTGTTGCCGGATCCAGTGTCCGAAGCCAGGAGTCCACGACAGTCTGCGCGGTAATAGGCACACCGTCGCTCCATTTGCTCTTTCGAAGCTTGAAGGTGTAGACCTTGCCGTCGTCGCTGACGGTCCAGCTCTCGGCCACACCGGGTTCACCCAAGTTTGTCTTGGGGTCGTAGGCGATTAAAGTATCGAATAGCGCTTGGTGAATCCTCGAAGACGTGGTGTCGGACATCAATGATGAGTCCAGACTTGGTGGCTCGGTGCCGTTAAGGATAGTGAGCGTGGGCAGACCCGCTGCCGCGGTACCGCTTTCGCCCTGGGCATTGCCGAATGCGCTCATAGCAACCGCAATCCCCATCAAGAGAATGAAAAGTTTTTTCATGCTTCCTCCAATGAAAATTTTCACTATAATATGGCTTTTTTCGCTGAATTGCAATTGATTTCTCCTCATTGATTTCTATTGGTCGGTCCATGCTCCGAGGCGCTGCTGCCGCGGATATGGTACTGTCACGACTTACGTGGAGGGACTAGATGGAATTCGACGATCTGGAAGAAGCTGGAAAAGGAAGGCTAAGCAAAGTGGACTGCAGACCCGGCTGTGGAGCGTGTTGTGTCGTCCCATCGATATCATCGGAAATACTGGGGATGCATTCGGGCAAGGGAGCATTCACCCCATGCGTACACTTGGATTTGCTGACTCGGACCTGCGACATCTGGATGACCTCAGACTATCCCGCTGTGTGCCGCAATTTCACTCCGGGCGCTCATTACTGCGGGAAATCGAAAGATGCTGCGTTCTATTTGCTTACTGAAGTCGAACAGCTCCTCGCTCCCGAATCGTCGTAGTCGCCGTCCACCACCGTTCGATTCCGACCAGACTCTTTGGCTTGATACAACGCGCTGTCTGCCGCCTCGATGAGGGCCTCGGGGCGCTCCATGGAGTCTGTCAGAGACGATATACCGGCGCTGACCGTGATCGAGATGGGACGATCATTGTGGATGAAAACAGCCGCTTCGACAAGGGACCGGATCTTGGTTGCAACTTCCCGCGCAGCATCGATCCCCGATTCGGGAAGTAGAATGATAAATTCCTCGCCCCCGTACCGTGCCAACATGTCACTGGATCGGAGTTGTGTTTCGATCAGGCCGGCCAATTGCTTCAGCACCTCGTCACCGGCCGGATGCCCAAAACTGTCGTTCACCTGTTTGAAAAGATCCACATCGAACAGGATCACGCTCAGGGCACTGCTATAGCGCTTGTGACGCGAAAACTCGGCAGCAAGGCAACGATCCAAGTGGCTACGGTTGAAGACGCCGGTCAAACCGTCAACCCTGGCAAGATCCGATAGTTTTCTCTCGTAAATGGCGAGTTCGGTCACGTCCTGCAGCATGAGGAAAAGCCCGGTGACCGCATTTGAGTCGTCCCGCAGTGGCCCAAGAGTGCAGTTCTGCTGCATGTACAGAAAATCCCTGCTTACGGTGTTTCGCCGCCCGATCGGGACGCAATATCCATGTATCTTCTGCGAGAAAAATCCATAGTTGCCGAATTTGAGCACCGCACGGCAATTCCGTTTGAACCACGGCATCTCCAGATCCGGGTAGATTTCAAGAAGGTTCTTGCCCGCAACCTCAGACTTACCCATTCCGGAACGGTGGACCATCCAGCGGTTCCAGTCGAGAACACTGAAGTCCGGAGCAAACGCGATGAGGCCTATATCCACTGTGTCGAACATTTGGGCGTACATCGAACTCTCTTCCTATTCCAAGCATCTCAGGAAACTGCGCAATCGAATCTTTCAACCAGGCCAGAGATTCCTGCTGTGTCGCGACAAAAATGAAACCGTCTACGCCTTGCTCTGTGAAGTGAAAGTACGTCTTGAGTATTATGGCGACCTCGGATCGTTTTTCCAGATCGTCGAGATCGCTGATTAGGTCATCACCAAACCGCACCTGAGGCGGGTATACGTAACAACCGTGTCGAGCAGCTCGGCTATCTTCCCGATGCAGGCGCCGGTAAGTATGTTTCCCACCTCGAGAATGGCGCCTTGCTCGAGCACGTCGTCGGGCTTCTCGGAAAACCGCTCGCCATCATATCCTTCAAGCACCGAGAGGAGTACTGAACCACTTTCTCGGGGCAGCACGAGAAATCCGGTGCCAGCGAAGTCGCCCCAGAATTGCTGCTCTACCACTGTGGTCTTACCTTCGAGTTCGGCGGAGTCCCTGAAATAGTCAGCCAAGTGTCCCACAGGAACAACATCAACCTGAGGCACATTGAGCTCAACATATATGTTGAGGACCTCTTCGAGTTCTCCACTTGCGCTTCCGAAGGCAATGTTCATGAGCTCCTGAAGAACAAGCGTCTCATCCTTGCCAAGAAGTTCTTCTTCCCCTGCACGCCGGACAAAATCACTCACTAGATATCTCCCTTAGGGCGCCTCGGATCATGTCCCTCGTCGGTGGCTTTGGTATCACTGCCCGGGCCCCCAGCCCTTTGATGCGCTCTGCAGTACGTTTCTGTCTATCCGCAGTCACGACGACTATGGGGACCGACATGCCCCTAAGGGCCTCCAGTACATCAAAACCGGTTATTTCCGGCATGGTCAAATCCAGAAGAATCAAATCTACTGGTGTTTCCGTCTGGATTCTGATCGCTTCTTTGCCGCCCCCGACTTGCAGAATGTCGTAGTCGCCCTCAAGGCTCACTGCTTTCGAAATAACTATTCTCGAAAGGGGGGAATCGTCGACAACCATGATTCTCTTCGCCATTCTACCGTCCGTTTGTTTGCTTATAGCAAACACGCAACTACCGTGCCAATCAGCACTAGTAAGGGTAACAACGTGGCATTGCCAGAAGAACCGACGCCAATCTACGCAAAAAGCTGCCGGAATCAGCCCGGAACTGCCCGGCATTTCCATCTTCCATGCCACAACATACCACGAGACTGTGAACTTATCACCAAATACACAACAATAGTTGTACCCTCGGAAGACCTCATAGGGATCTTCCGAGTGACTTTAGGGCATCTCGAGAAACTGCAACCTCCTCGGCACTGGTGCTCTGTGTGCCCCAGTTTTCGGATGTCAGGACAAAGCGACTGGCGAGTACCAAACCGATTATCAGTACCACCACGGCGGCCGATACAATGGCCATCATTCTGTTGCTGGTCTTCATACTCGTTGCTCCTTACTCAAGGTATAGTAGCCCTGCAGATCTCCGACGCTGATCCCCAAGAGGTCCATCCTTTTCAATACTTGGCCGGCACGACCGATTTATCTAGTTCCTCCAAGAGATCAATGAATACCGCGTTCGGCATCATGCCCTTGAAGTAATCCCAGTAAACCAACCGAACCACGATTGCAGCGAAAAAGGTCAGAACAATGACGAATCCAAACAAAACCAGAATAGTCTTTACAAAATGGTTCTTGCGAAAATACACCGCGCCGAGCATGTACAAGGACTGGCCAACAATGTAATTCAAACAAAGCAAAACGGCTGCTCTGCTCAGCGGATTGAACACGTTATACGACGATCTGAAGAACGCTTTTGCAACGCCCGCACCAATGATTGAAAACACGGTATAGCCAACTGCCGCGGCGACAGCGTACCCGATCGACGTTAGGAACCACCTCTCCACAAATTTTTCCATGGTCGATGCCGGCAACATGAGCCAATCATGATTGCGAACCCTGTTGTGCACTTCAAAGAAGCATCGGCTTGTTACGACAAACCCTCCGAGAAAAAGGAGCGGCGTGAAAAAACCGAGGTGGAGGCCCGTCCGGTCAGCGCCAAGGCCGAGCTGTGCCGCTGTATTTCCACCCCTGGTGAAAGCAAACACCGAGAGCAGATAAATCGCAAGATATACTACGAATATTGCCCCCGCCATTATCAGGCTCTGCTTCTTTAGCGCCACCAGGTCTTTCTTTAGCAGAAGTCCGATTCGCCTCATGTTCAGATAGTTGGATAGTTTCATCAATTAACTCCCTTATTGAACAGATCCCGTACTCTCCCGCTCTGATCGATCACGGCGTTGAACAGAAGCTCCAGATCGATGGCAGATTCTGAATTGCCGTCATTTTCGACCAGTGCGCTGTATCCTCCGAGCACCTTTTCCGCGTAGAGGACCGACGAGTCACCCGGATCGGACTGTGTCATTTTTGATACGAGGAGCTTTGTAACTTCCACCATACCGGTGTTAAAAATGATTCGTCCATCGTCGACGATAATGATCGGGTCTATCAGATTCGCCATGTCGCGTACTTGGTGTGTGCTGATGACATAGGTCTGATTATCGGATATCGATGACGCGACCAAACGTCTGAATTGGCTCTTGGATGGAATGTCCAAACCGTTGGTCGGCTCGTCAAAGAGAATGAGGGAACATCCGCTGGCAAGCGCAAATGCGATAAGAAACTTCTTTTTTTGACCGTACGAGTACTCAGATAGCTTTTGATCCGTGGGCAGCTGAACAGAGGATAGAAAGGCGAATACATGGAAATGTATTCGTGCGGTTTCACAGCCGGCACATAATATTCTTCCGGCAGATAGTAGATATCGGCGAGCATTCCCGGATCTCGATTCCCGGGATCACTCCCCAATACTGAACATAGCCCTGCCGCCCTGAAAAGCTGACCGGCGAGAATTCTTAGAAGGCTCGTCTTACCTGCGCCGTTTCTCCCCAGCAATCCATAGATATTGCCGGGATTCAAAGCGAGGGATAACTCATTGAAGAGCAATCTTTTTTTATGATAGATTTGACCAGTTGCCGGGCAAGGTATTGCCCTTGAGTCCAATGCTGAGCGCATCGAGAAAGTCCGTTCTTGGAATGTCTATTGCGCCCATGGATGCAAGATGATCGGTGTAAACCTGACAATCGATGAGCTGGAAGCCCAGTGGCGTCAAGACGCGCACCAACTCGATCATTGCCGCTCTAGACGCGCCGCTTTTTCGGCTGAACATGGATTCACCAAAGAAAATCCGACCAAGGGAGACACCGTAGAGCCCACCGACGAGGTCATCATCCATCCATACTTCAACTGAGTGAGCGTACCCGAGGCCATGAAGATGAGTGTATGCATCGATCATCTCCGATGTGATCCAGGTACCTTCCTGACCAGGCCTCTGGATTCGACTGCATTCAGCGATGACACCATCGAAACTGGTGTCGAAAGTGAATCGAAAGGGTTGTTGTTTGAGCATCCTGCGAAGCGATCTCGAGATATGCAATTGTTCAGGAAAGAGCACGAACCTGGGATCGGGATTCCACCACAGAAGTGGCTCCCCCTCGGAATACCATGGGAACACGCCCTGACTATAGGCGGAGAGCAACATCCCAGGGGATAAATTCCCCCCTACCCCAACGATTCCGTGCTCTATAGCCTTGTCCGCCCGCGGGAACTGGTACCGTGCGTGCTCGTCGAGATACGGAAAGTCAGCTTCCACCTGTTTCCGTCGCATCCATGACTTCGATCACAATCTGATCGTCTTTTAGATCAACCACAGCCTTGCCGCCTTCGGCCAGCCTTCCGAAGAGTACTTCATCCACAAAGAACGACTTGACCTTGTCTTCCATCAGACGCGCGATGTTTCTCGCTCCGAATTCGTCGCTGAATCCTTCGTGGGCAATCCACTTCCTGCAGGCTTCGGTGACCTCGATCTCCACGTTCTTGTCAGTCAGCTGCGAGGCGAAAAATCGTATTTCCTTGTCCACAATCCGCAGCACGATTCCTTCATCGAGACCGTTGAAAGTCACGATCTTGTCGAGTCGGTTCCGGAACTCAGGCGCGAATGCCCTCTCGACTGCACCTTTCACCGCGCTCTCGCCGACCTTTTCATCTCCAAAACCAATAATCCCCTTGCCCAGATCCCTGGCGCCGGCGTTCGAGGTCATGATGATGATAACGTTCCGGAAATCCGCCTTCCGGCCTGTACTGTCGGTCAGGGTGGCGTAATCCATTACCTGGAGCAGCACGTTGAAGACATCCTGATGAGCCTTCTCGATTTCGTCGAGCAAGAGCACCGCGTGAGGTGTCTTCCGTACGACATCAGTTAGGAGACCGCCTTCTTCATACCCGATATAACCCGGCGGAGAGCCAATAAGGCGTGCGACAGTGTGTCTCTCCTGATATTCGCTCATGTCAAAGCGGTGCATGGCAACACCGAGGATATCCGCAAGTTGTCTGGCGAGTTCGGTTTTTCCCACCCCGGTGGGGCCCACAAAGAGAAAGTTTGCCACCGGCTTATCTGGCTGCCTGAAACCGGCCCTGGAGCGTTTCACAGCCTGAACGACCGCATCGACGGCGGCATCCTGACCGTAGATACGAGATCTGAGCTCCGTGTCCAAGTTCTGGAGGCTGTCCTTCTCCGAAACCGAAACCGATCGCTCGGGAATCTGCGCGATTTTTGCGATTACCTGCTCGATTTCCGGCTCATCGAGGGTGTAGTGGATTTCAACGCCTTCTTTGAATGCCTTTATCCGCATAAAGGCGCCGGCTTCGTCGATCACGTCGATAGCCTTGTCGGGCAAATACCGGTCGTTGATATATTGATCGGAGAGATCCACCGCGGCCCTCAGGGCCCCATCTGTGAACGTGACATTGTGGTACTCCTCGTAGCGGTCCTTTAGGCCAAGAAGTATCTGGAAAGTTTCATCGGGCGTCGTTTCCTTCACCTCGATTTTCTGGAATCTGCGGGAAAGAGCCCGATCTCTATCGAAAAATTTCTTGAATTCATCGTGTGTGGTGGAGCCCATGCATCGGATATGGCCGGCCTGAAGCACGGGTTTCAGGAGGTTGGACGCATCCATAGATCCGCCGGACACGGCACCGGCGCCGACGATTGTGTGAATCTCGTCGATAAATAGTATGACCTTTTCCCGCTTCTCCAGTTCGCTAATAACCGCTTTTACCCGCTCCTCAAAATCTCCCCGGTATCTCGTTCCGGCAAGCAGGCTCCCCATGTCGAGGGAGAAAAGCGTATAGTCGTGCAACACTTTCGGCACCTTGCCGTCCGCAATCCGCTCGGCGAGACCTTCGGCAACCGCAGTCTTCCCCACTCCGGGATCACCGACGAGGATGGGGTTATTTTTGAGACGGCGGCAGAGCACCTGTATGCTTCTCTCGAGTATGTCTTCGCGGCCGATAAGTGGTTCAAGCTCGCCCTTTCTAGCCGCCTCGGTGAGATCGCGGGTAAACTGAGAGAGGGCATCCTTCTTTTTCTTCTTCTGCTTCCCATCATCCTCGGAGGAGGCCGTTTCGGCCGGCTCGCCACCGGCGGAAACATCATCGTCGGTCTCGTTATTCTGTAACACGCCACCATGCGAAATGACTCGGAGCAGGTTGTATCGGGTCACCCCGGTCTTTTTCAGGAAATAGGCTCCGAATGATTGCTCCTCATCAAGAATGGAAACCAAGATGTCGCCAATGTCGACGATTTCCTTCTGGGACGCCTCCGTGTGAAACAGTGCACGCTGAATGACCTCCTCGAAACCCTGCGATTGCATGGGCTCTGTATTCTCGACAACAGGTACATTCTTAGCGAGATGCTCCTCGAGCATCTCCTTGATTTCATCCGGATTGGCACCGCAACTGGTGAGTATCTCTCTGGAAAGATCGAAAAACACCGCCGCATAGAGCACGTGCTCCGCGGTTAGATACTCGTGGTTTCTCTCTTTAGCATCCTGGTACGCCGCGTTTATAATGCCCTGGACTTCTTCGCTTATTCTCATTGCTTTGGAGCCTCTATACCTTTTCAAAAGTACATCGAAGAGGGAATTCTCGCTTTTCGGCCATCCTGAGTACCTGCTCGGTCTTTGTCCGGGCTATGTCCAGAGTATAGGTACCCACTATGCCAATTCCCTTCCGGTGTACGTCAAACATAATTTTCGTCGCCTGAAGCAGTGATTTGTGAAACACAACTCTAAGTACTTCGACAACGAAATCCATCGTCGTGTAATGATCGTTGTGCAGAAGAACCTGAAACAAGTCAGGTTCTTTGACATCCTCGTCCTCATCTTCCAGAATGTCCCCGTCAAACCGTCTATCGTCATCGTATTCTGGCATCGGAACTCCGGCTCAATGATCATAATTCAAAGGCACGCTCATATCCCTCGCATCAATAGGAACATGCACCGTTGATATTGTAAACATATTTCGCTCGATCGACAAGATTTTGCAGTCAGAGCGCCCATGAGCTTTGACGATAGGGGCGCAGTTTTGCTATTATGTATCGCAAACAGTCCCGAGGAGCATCATTCTGAAACTCTACAACACCATGAACAGACGTAAAGACGTCTTTAAGCCGATGGAGCCGGGAAAGGTGAGCATATTCACATGCGGCCCGTCGACATATCAAAGGCCCCACATCGGTAATTACAGAACTTTCCTCTACGAGGATATCCTTGTTAGGCATCTTACCTATGCCGGGTATGAGGTCCACCGGGTGATAAATTTTACCGATGTAGAGGACAAGACGATTGTCGAAGCAGAAAACAAAGGGCGCAATGTTGAGGAAATCACATCTGAAGTCCATAAGCACTTCTTTCGAGAGACCGAACTTCTCGGTATTCGCCTGCCAGACGAGATACCTCGCTCGTCTACCAGCGTCGATCAAGCCGTCGAGATCATCAAGAAACTCGTAGATATTGGGGTGGCCTACTGGCACAAGGGCAGTGTTTTCTTCGATCCGCTGAAGTACAAGGGGTTCGGCAAACTATTCGGCCTGGATATGAGCATATGGCCAAAGAAAAAAGTACGATTCAAAAAAGACACCTACGAAGGAAGACGGTGGAATCGTGGAGATTTTATACTCTGGCACGGGGACGTTGATAAAACCGATAAATCCGCATTTTGGGAGACCGAAATCGGTCCGGGGCGCCCGTCATGGAATATTCAGGACCCAGCGATGATTCTACAGCAAATCGGCACTCAGATTGATATCAACTGCGGAGGAATCGACAATATCTACAGGCACCACGACTACAATATTGCCGTAATGGAGTCTTTCTCTGGGAAAAACTTCGCCAACTATTTCCTTCACGGGGAGCATTTGATAGTCGATGGTATCGCCATGTCAAAAAGTCGAGGCAACATTCTTTATCCGGATGATCTTGTGGATAAAGGCTACGAGCACAATCACCTCAGGTTTTTTCTTACCTACACACACTACCGGAAAAAGCTCAACTTCACCGACCGAAGTTTCAAGGCGGCGTCAGAAATTCTCGACCGCTTTAGATCCAGGCTAGACGCCATATCGAAAGCACAAACCGCAACAGGCACGCCAAATGACGAGATCGACCTCCTGATTGGTTCGATACCAGATACATTCGGCAAGCATATGGACGACGATCTCCATCTCGGCGACGCATTTGACGCTGTTTACGCAATTCTTGGCCAGATTCAGGTGGCCCTGGGCGGCGAAGGGATTCTCCAAGGCTCGGCGGCTTCACTCCGCGCACGCCTGGTAGAGATTGACGAAGTATTCGGAGTTATTTTTCCATAGATGTTCGCGGCGGGGCCTCTCCGCCCTGGGTCGGGCCCCCCTCACCTCCCTCCCGGCAACCCTGTAGCGATTGCAGTACGAACTATGGCACATGTGTTTGCCGCCGGGGATGCGGCACGGCTTCATCGGAGCGCGGCAATTCGCCATCCGTTTTGCCTCGCATTCACTTTGGTTTTAGTAATATAACAAAAACACTGCGTGTCCTTAGTGTCCACAAGACGACTCAAAGACTCCTCGCCCTATTGCCACTCTCGTGAGGAAATGCTTATGGGCGCACTGTCCGGCGAAATCCCTGTTCAGCCGATGCCGAACATGCTCTCTTTCAGATCGAGGTAGTACAAATAGTTTTCGTACGTCACGTCGGGCGGGCAGCGATGGTCGCAAAACGGTATGTATCCGCCTCGCTCGACGTAAGGGACCAACGTTTCGAGGTATTCTTTGGTTGCCTCCTGGCCGGCGATGAGCTTGGTCTTGTCCACACCTCCCATGATTCGGAGAACCCCTTGGTACCGATCCAGCAATTCGCCAGGATGAGAGCATCCATTGACCTCAAAAGGAAACAGGGTGTTTATGCCGCCCTCAAGGAAGCCAGGGATCAGCGGCCTCACATCGCCGTCACAGTCGGTATACCAGATATCAATCCCGTGTTCTTTGAGTTTCTTGTCGATTCTCTTGTAGCGAGGCACAACGATGGAATTGAAAAAATCCACCGATACTATGGGCCCATTCTTAAAGGCGATATCCTCCCAACCAGAGGCGTAGTCAAAATCAATCTCGGGAAGGAGTTGATCGAGGGACTGCTCCACTAGTTGGCAGGCCGTCTCGACCATATCGTCCACCATATCCGGGTAGTCGTAAACCGCGTACGCAAGCCCTTCAAAAGTGAGGAG
>SDBV01010613.1_pt1 | contig 12045 bp, 12 predicted proteins | sample 2277081 | NCBI WGS metagenome assembly SDBV01 (sample SAMN10402039, study PRJNA504765) | marine sediment metagenome | isolation source: marine sediment core GS10_PC15, 223 cmbsf | place: Arctic Ocean: Southern Knipovich Ridge | collected 2010 | reverse complement strand
CCTATTCGGCAAGAAGTCGCGGAAATTCGCTGCCGTGTGGTTCGGGGGAGTGCGTTCATACCGAAACCGCTATACGTCAAGAGATTACTGTGATGCTGCGGTAGCCGGGGACGGGACACCGGCCGTAGCAAGCCGGAGTGTGTGCACTTACTGTTTGGAATCAAGCATAGGGATTGCTATAATCCCGCGCGGGTGGCGGATGTCAATCACGTATTTCATCTGCCAGCAGACCGACCTTGGAAGGAGGTGAGCCGTATATGGCAGATGCAAGTGTAGAAGAGAAAGTCAAGATACTTGTAATGGACCGTCTTTCTAAGACGTCCGCCGAAGTCACCCTTGAGGCAAGTTTTATCGACGACCTGGGTGCAGATTCACTCGATCTGACCGAATTACTGATGGCGCTTGAAGAGGAATTTAACGTTGATATCGACGACGAAGCCAACACTATCGAAACCGTGGGCGACGCCGTCTCCTATATCGCAGCTAAGGTTTGAGGACCTTTCGTACGTCCCTTTGCGGGCGTCTGAGCCATAGATTGAACAACGCATCGGCCAGCCCGTAATCGTGCGATTGCGGGCTGGATTCTTAGGGCGCCGGTTCATTCGCCGTTCGATTCGTATTCGCCCGGTCGTGAAGCTGGTGGACTCCAGTGCACCGGCGGACCGGCCATCTCATCGGGACCCGTAGCTGGGCAGGCGAGACGGTCGAGGCTTGGGCGCTTCTGCGGATGTCTTTAGGGGCGGCAGCGTGTTGGAGCGCGTCGAGGCCGGAAGTCAAGAAGAGTAAACTCACAGCGGCAGGTGGATGGCCGCGGTAGGAGGCCGGTGAGATAACCGGGCTGGGATGACATGAGCACGAAAGTTGTAGTGACTGGCATGGGCGTTGTCTCTCCGCTTGGAAACGATCTGGCGTCCTACTGGTCGTCCCTCGCCGAGGGCCGTTCAGGCATTGGGCCGATCACGCATTTCGATACGGAGAACTTCAAGACGAAGATCGCCGGCGAGGCCGAGGACTGCGCGCCGGAGGGCATGTCCGCGAAAGAAATCCACCGCATGGATCGCTACTCCGTGTTCGCGATCGAGGCCGCGGACCAGGCCTGGAAGCACTCGGGTTTGGACAGGGACCGTGTCGATCTCGATCGCAGCGGTTGCGTTATCGGGAGCGGTATCGGCGGACTCGAGACGATTGCAAACGAAGTGGTCAGGCTTCATGAAGGCGGACCGCGGCGCGTGTCGCCTTTGATGATTCCTAAGGGCGTGACGAATATGGCCTCCGGCAACGTTGCGATTCGTCTTGGCCTTCGCGGGCCGAATAAGGCGATCGTCTCGGCGTGTGCATCCGCGAACCAGAGCATCGGAGCGGCGGCGGACCTCATTCAATATGGCAGGGCCGACATCATGGTGGCCGGTGGGGCGGAGGCGTCGATCATTCCTTTCGGCATGGCGGGCTTTATTTCGATGCGGGCCATGAGCACGCGCAATGACGAACCCGAGCGCGCAAGCCGGCCATTCGACAAGGACCGCGACGGCTTCGTCATGGGTGAGGGTGGCGGTGTGCTTGTCCTTGAGTCCGAAGAACATGCACGGGCGCGTGGGGCGGAAATTCTCGCCGAGGTCGTCTCCCTAGGCGAGTCGTGCGACGCCTACCACATCACCGCGCCGCTCGAAGACGGCTCGGGGTGCTCGAAGGCGGTGCAGCGCGCGCTGGATCAGGGCGGGCTCAATCCGGAGGATGTGTCGTATTTCAATGCCCACGGCACGAGCACTCAGCTCAATGAGGTGGGCGAGGCCAGGGCGCTGCGGACCGTTTTTGGCGAGGGGATGCCTTTCGTCAGCTCAACGAAGTCCATGACAGGACATCTGATGGGGGCCGCGGGGGCGATTGAGGCGATAGCGTGCATCATGGCGATTCGAGAGGGCGTGATTCCGCCCTCGATCAACTTCGAAACTCCGGACCCCGACTGCGAAGTGAACCTCGTGGCAAACGAAGCCCGGGAGGCCGACGTTGAAATTGCGATGTCAAACTCTTTAGGATTCGGGGGTCACAACGCGGCGCTTGTTCTTAGACGGTATGGGTGAGGGCGCTACGCACCTGGACGACCTGCGGGCGCTCGTGGCGCGATTGGGCATGGATTTCAGCGATTTGGACTTGCTGGACCAGGCCCTGACGCACGCTTCGGCCGTACCCGAACTGCCGCATTCGCGGGGCGACAACGAGTCGCTCGAGTTTCTGGGCGACGCGGTGCTGGGAATGGCGGTGGCGCAGTGGTTGTACGAACAGCTCCCCGGACGGACTCCTGGCGAGTACACGCGCATGCGGGCGCGGGTGGTCAATCGTAACGCGCTCGCAGAGGTGGCTGGCAGACTCGGCATCGGGCCCGCTATCCGGCTCGGCAAGGGCGAAGAGGCCCATGGCGGCCGGCAACGCAGGGCGCTGCTTTCCGACTGCATGGAAGCCGTGCTCGGGGCGGTGTTCCTGGATTGTGGTTGGGACGCGACGCGGGAATTCATCGGAAGGACGTTCCGCGAAGAGTTGGACGAAGCGCGGCACTCGAAGACGGAGTGGGATTTCCGGTCTCGGTTGCAGAATTACTGTCAGGCGGAAGGTCTTGAGCTGCCTGAGTTCGTCGTAGTTCGTGAGGAAGGTCCGGACCACAAGAAGGAATTTGAGGTGGCTGTGCGGCTTCGCGGCGAGATGGTAGGCCGCGGCGCGGGCAGCACCAAGAAAGAGGCGGAGCAACACGCGGCGCGCGCCGCGTTGGAGTACGAGGGTCAACAATTGGGGTAGGGGCCGGGCCACGGTGGCCTGGCGTACGAATCGGAAAAGGAGCACATAACAAAAATGGACAACCTGCCATTTCTCAAAATCGCCGCGGGGGCGAGCGTGCTATCGCTGTTCTTTGTCGTATACTTAATCAGATACGTGCTGTCTAAATCTCAAGGCAACGAGGTCATGGAGCGCCTGTCTGAGCTGGTGCAGGAGGGTGCTCAGACCTTTCTGCGGCGAGAATACCGCTACGTTTTCAGTTTCGTCATCGTGGTCGCCGTGGCCATTGTTCTCATCGGTATGATAAGACCCGATCTCGGCCTTGGTTGGCAGACCGCGCTCGCGTTTGCGGCCGGGGCCGTAGCCAGTGCGGGCGCGGGTTTCCTCGGCATGTACATTGCCACACGCGCGAATTCGCGTACCGCCGCAGCGGCGGAATCGGGCGGGGTGACCGCCGCGCTCGATGTGGCCATTAGCGGCGGTGCGGTGATGGGCATGGGCGTTGTGGGCATTGCGCTGCTCGGTCTTGCGATCATCTATAAGGTCTTTGAGGGCGAGGCTTCCATTGTGAATGGTTATGCCATGGGCGCTTCGCTGGTAGCGCTGTTTGCACGCTCCGGCGGCGGCATTTTTACGAAAGGCGCCGACATGGGTGCCGACCTTGTCGGTAAGGTCGAAGCGGGCATCCCAGAGGACGACCCCCGCAACCCCGCCGTGATCGCCGACAACGTGGGCGACAACGTGGGAGACGTCGCTGGACTGGGCGCCGACCTCCTCGAGTCCTACGTCGAATCCATTATCGCGAGTCTTGCGATCGCCGCTGCCGCAACCATGGTCGGCGGGGTCCCGATTTACTTAGTGGCTTTCCCCTTTATCGTGGCGTCGATAGGTATCGTTGCATCGGCCCTGGGTGTGATGTACGTCAAGACTTTCGCGAAGAGCAACCCTCAAAGTGCGCTCATGAACGGGACGTATATCAGCGCGGGCTTGACCATCGTTGGCGCCGGCGTTTACGCGAAGATGGCTGGCACGTCCTTCACGCTTCAAGGCGAAACCTACCAGTGGTGGGGGCCTTTCGCCGCGTGCGTACTCGGTATCCTCTCGGGATCGGCGATTGGTTTCGTCAGCGAGTACTTCACGTCGAGCAAATACGGTCCGGTCAAGAAAATCGCCAAAGGCTGCGAACAAGGCCCTGCGATCACGGTGACCGAAGGCACGGCGGTCGGAATGCAGAGCACACTGTTTCCCGTGCTTATTCTTGCCATCTCGATTGTCGCTGCGTTCAGCTTCTGCGGCGTATACGGAATCGCGATCGCCGCCCTCGGCATGCTTGCAACAACGGGCATGGTCATCGCCGTGGACTCTTACGGACCCATCGCGGATAACGCGGGCGGTATTGCGGAAATGGCCCGGCTCGACCCGAAAGTCCGTGAAATTACCGACCACCTCGACGCGGTGGGCAACACCACCGCGGCCATTGGAAAGGGCTTTGCCATAGGCAGCGCCGCATTTGCGGCCATTGGCCTGCTCGGCGCGTTCATGGTCCTCTCGGACCTCTCCGCCGGCGATGTTAGCCTGCTCGCTCCGGAGATTCTTGCGGGCGTACTCATCGGCGGCATGCTGCCATTCCTGTTCTCATCCCTGCTCTTCCGTGCGGTGGGCGACTGCGCCAACACCATGATTGAGGAAGTCCGCCGCCAGTTCCGGGACATCCCAGGTCTTAGGGAAGGCAAGGAAGGCGTCGAGCCCGACAGTGCCACCTGCGTCGATATCGCCACGCAGGGCGCCATTAAAGGCATGATGCTGCCCGGCTTCCTCGCCGTCGCGTTCCCCATCGCCGCCGGGTTCATTTTGGGTTCGTCGGGTCTCGCCGGAATGCTCGTCGGGGCGATTGTCACGGGTGTCATGCTCGGGATCTCCACCGCCAATTCAGGTGGCGCCATGGATAACGCCAAGAAGTACATCGAGGAAGGCCACTTCGGCGGCAAGAACTCCGAGGCGCATAAGGCCGCCGTCATAGGCGACACGGTCGGCGATCCACTGAAGGACACCGTCGGCCCGTCCATCAACATCCTGATCAAGCTGATGTGCGTGATCGCGCTCGTGCTCGCGCCCCTCTTTGGAGACGGCATTCTGGACAAGATTCTTTAGGGACGCATTCGTTCAGACAGCCCGCCCCGTTTCACCGGTCGTGTGAAGCGGGGCGTTTTCTTCAGTCTCCTCAGAATTTCAGTTCGGGCGCCCCGTAGTAGTCGATAAGAATTGTGCGTGCCTCGCCCGCCATGAACACCGACCCGGCGATCACTAGAGGGATATTCTGCTCTGTTGCGAGCTGCACGCCGAGCTCGATGGCCTCGACGGGCGTCTCGCGCCGCTCATATGGGAACGCGCCCGCCCTTGCACAAAGGTCATCGACACTCAAGGCGCGCGCGCCGGTGAAGGTGGTGAGGATGAGGGTCGATGCCTTTGCTGAGAGAATTTCGATGATCCGGCCTGCGTCTTTGTCATTTGCGATAGCGAGCACCAGTACGCAGGGCGTATCGAGCGCGCGCGCCAATTCCCGGGCCCCGGCGGCGTTGTGCGCGACATCGAGGATGACTTTGGGGGAGTCGAGCACCGTTTCCAGCCGGCAGGGCCAGCGCGCCGTGTTCAGTCCGCTGACAATCGCCTCTTGGGTCAAGGCTGAGAAGCGCGGCTGTAGCTGCTCCGCGAGCCGGACGGCCACCGCGGCATTCATCGCTTGATAGCCGCCAGGCAGGGCCATCGGACAGTCTTCGATGCGCATGCTCTCGCTCGTGTAGCCAAAGGACTGCGAGAAGGCGCTTCCTTCAAGGCGGTATTGAAAGTCCCGGCCGAGTAATGACGTCGGGCTGCCCACCTCCTCCGCGCGCGCGACGATAACGCCCAGGGGGCCCGGCGCGGTTTCGCCCACCACCGCCGGGACGCCCGGCTTCAGGATCCCCGCCTTCTCAAACGCAATGGCCTCGAGCGTGTCCCCCAGGTATTTTGTGTGTTCGAGCGCGATATTCGTGATGCCGGTCACTTCAGGCACAATGACGTTCGTCGAGTCGAAACGGCCACCCATCCCAACCTCGATCAGGGCAATATCAACTTGTTCTTCGGCAAATTGACGGAACGCGACCGCGGTGTTCAGTTCAAAGAAGGTGGGGGACTGCTCCATCCTATCTGCGATGGCGCGGAAGAACTCGATATGGCCGTCCAGGGCCTCCGCGCCGATGGCCTCGCCGTCGATCAGGAAGCGCTCTCTGACGCTGCATAGGTGCGGACTCGTGAAGCGCCCGGTGCGGTAGCCGGCTGCACGGAGCATCGCGTCAAGCATCGCCACGACGCTCCCCTTGCCGTTTGTCCCGCCGATGTGGACGGTGGGGTATGCGTGCTGGGGATCGCGGGCCTCGGACAGCAGGTTGTGGATGTTGTCCAGGCCGAGCTTGATGCCGTGGAGTTCGAGGCTATAAAGGTATTCGACCGGCGTCAAGGCTGGTTACGCTCTCAACCGCCTACTGCGGGTCCATATAGGCGATCAGTTTTCCCAAGAATGGGCGCATATCGCTACGCTTCACAATCCGGTCTATGAAACCGTTCTCGAATTGGTACTCGGCCGATTGGAAACCTTCGGGCAGCTTCACCTTGAGCGCGCTCTCGATGAGGCGCTTGCCCGCAAACCCTATGTTTGCCTGCGGCTCGGCAATGATGATGTCCCCGAGGCTCGTGAAGCTCGCGTAGACGCCGCCCGTTGTCGGATCGGTAAGCACGGTAATGAAAGGAATACTGGCTTCATTCATCTGCCGGACCGCGTCCGCCGTCTTCGCCATCTGCATTAGCGCCAGCGTGCCCTCCTGCATGCGCGCGCCGCCCGATGCCGCAAAACAGACAAAACACAAGCGCCGGTCGATGGCGTCCATCGCCGCCCTGCAAAACCGCTCGCCCAGGGCGGAGCCCATACTCGCCATGATGAAGCGGGAGTCCATGGCGCCAAAGATCGCCTGGCGGCCCTCGAGCGCGCCTGAACCCGTTATGAGCGCCTCATCCATCCCGGAGTCCTTCTGGGCGCGTACGAGGCGCTCCCCATAGGTCTCCTTACCGACAGCAAACTGAAGTGGGTCGGCGGCCTCGATGTTTGCGTGCGACTCCTCGAAGGTGCCCTCGTCCAGCAGCTTATCGAGGCGTTCGCGCGCACCGATGCGGAAATGGAAATCGCAGGCAGGGCAGACTTGGAGGTTTTCGACGACTTCGTTGCGGTAGACGGCCTGCTTGCAGTTCGAGCATTTCATCCAGACGCCATCGGGTACCTTGTTCTTCTCCCCGATGAAGCCCGCAAACTTGCTCCGCTTAAAGAACGTCATCTCTGGCCCCTCGCGCTCTGCAAGACTGCCCTACGCTTTCAAATGCGACGCCGCCTCTTCAGTCCCTTCCGGGGCGTCGGCGAAATTCTCTGGATGGTACAGCAGCCGGCCGCACTGCTGGCAAGAGTGGATCTTGTTTCCTTGAAGCACTTCGTTGACGATCTGCGGCCGCACATGCATATTGCAGCCCGTGCAGACTTCTTCGCGGAGCGGCACCACGATTGTGCCCGTGCGGAATCTTGTCCGCAGCCGCCTGTAGCGGGTCAGAAGCTCCGGACCCACGTTGTCGACGAGGGGCGTTCGTTCCCTCTCGAGAACCTCGCGCTGTTTGACCGCCTCCGCCAGTTCCGCGTCGATCACGGCGCATTCGGAATCGATTTCCTTCGTTTCCTCCTGGATCCGCTTGCGGTCCTCTTCCAACCTCGCCTGGGCATCGTCCGTTTCCACCATGATGGCCAGAATCCGCTCTTCCTTGACCCCGATCTGCTTCTTGACAAGATCGATCTCGTGCAGTAACGCCTGATACTCCTCGTTCTTCTTGACGGCGTTCAGTTGCTGCTGGTACTTGTCGATCTGCGCCTTGCGGAGCTCAATGGCGCTCTCGCACTCCCGCTGCTCCAACTCGAAATCCTCGAGGACCTGTTCGCGCTCGTCCAGCTCGGATTTCAGGCGTGTACGCTGGATATCGAAGCGGCTCTTCTGCTTCGGGATTTCCACCTCCCGCTCTTGGCACGCATTGATCCTCGCGTCAAGTTCCTGCAGTTTCAGCAGCGTATTCAATCGTGCTTACCTCCCAAGCACCCGCGGTGGCCCAAACTCCACTCCATAAAAAAAGCCGCAGCATTAGCTGCGGCTTAAGGTCATTTTATCCAACTCATCATCTTGCGGAGGTCGTCGCCAACCTTTTCGACCGGATGGTTGGCATCCTCCTCTCGGAGCCTACGGAAGGTCTTGCCTCCTGAAGCATACTCCTCGACCCACTCCTTGGCGAATTCCCCGCTCTGGATACGCTTGAGTGCCTCGCGCATTGCGTCCTTCGTTTGTTCCGTGATGATCTTCGGCCCTACCGCCAAACCGCCATACTCCGCAGTGTCGCTCACCGAGTAATTCATGAACTTCAAACCGCCACGATAGTACAAATCAACGATGAGTTTCAACTCGTGCATCACTTCAAAGAATGCGATTTCCGGCTGATAGCCCGCCTCCATCAGCACCTCGAAGCCCGCCTTGATCAGAGCCGCCGAGCCCCCACACAGCACCGTTTGCTCGCCAAAGAGGTCCGTTTCCGTCTCCTCCTTGAAAGTCGTCTCAAGAATGCCCGCGCGGCCGCCGCCAATGGCCGAGCCATAGGCCAGCGCCTTCTTCAGGGCCTCGCCGGTCGCATCTTGGTGAATCGCCACCAGGCAAGGGACGCCCGCGCCCGAGACAAACTCTTCGCGCACGAGGTGGCCGGGGCCCTTAGGCGCGATCATGAAGACGTCGGTGTCGGGCTTGGGGACGATCAGCTTGAAGTGGATATTGAACCCGTGCGCGAACATGAGCGAATTGCCCGGTTCAAGGTTTGGCTCGATGTCCTTCTCGTAGATGTCCTTCTGGATCGTGTCCGGGACCAGCACCATCACGATGTCGGCCCTCTTCGCCGCTTCGCCGGCCGGCAGCACCTCGAAGCCCGCATCCACTGCCTCTTGATAGGTCTCGCTGCCCTTGACGTCGCTGACGATCACGCTGACGCCGCTGTCGCGCATGTTTAACGCGTGCGCATGGCCCTGGCTTCCAAAGCCTATCACCGCCACCGTGCGGCCGTTGAGCACCGAAAGGTCGGCATCTTTGTCGTAGTAAATCGTGGCCATCCCTGTTTCTTCCTCCTCTGTTGCGCCTGGGCTATTGGGCGTCCTGCCCGCCCGTTCCGGCTTCAGTTCCATTTTTCGATCGCGCCATTGCGAGCCTTCCGGAGCGGGCCAGCTCGCGGATCCCGAAAGGCCTAATCATATCAATAAACGCATCGATCTTGTCTTCCGAGCCCGTCACCTCGACAATGACCGAGTCCATACTCATATCGATCACCTTCGCGCGGAAAATATTGGCAATTTCGAGCAGTTCGGTGCGGCGTGTCGCGTCCGCATCCGCCCTTATCAACACGAGCTCGCGCTCGACAAAGCTCTCCTGTGTCAGGTCGAGGACCTGGATGACCTCGACCAGCTTGTTTAATTGGTTCACGATCTGCTGGAGGACGTTGTCATCCCCCTGTACAACGACCGTCATCCTTGAGATGGTGGAATCCTCGGTGACCCCAACGCACAGGCTCTCGATGTTGTATCCACGCGCGCTGAACAACCCCGAGATGCGCGCGAGTACGCCGAAGTGGTTGTCCACAAGTACGCTGATCGTGTGTATCATGGCTGCTCCCGACACTAATTGAAGCGGTTCATCGCCGTGTCGACGTCTTCTTCCAGAAAACACAAACACGTTTGTACGGCGCGTTCTACGGCCTCCTTTACGACCGGCTTCTCCTCGGGACGAAACGTGCCGAGCACATGGTCCGTCAAATCGCCGGTCCGGGCGCCTTCACCCACGCCGATCCGGAGGCGGGGCACGTCTTGTGTGCCCAATCGTTCCAATACCGACAGCATACCCTTATGCGTACCCGGGCTGCCGCCCTTCCGCAGGCGGGTCTTGCCTAACGGCAGATCCACGTCATCGTAGACCACCAAAATGCCGCCCGGATCCGTCACTTGGTTCCTCGCGGCCCTGGCGACGCTCTCTCCGCTCTTGTTCATAAAGGTCATCGGCTTGAGCAAGAGCACTTTAAGGCCCTCGACCCTGGCCTCGGCGATCTGGCCGCGGTATTTCTCTCGCGAGAAGGACACGCCCAGCGCCTCGGAGAGGCCGTCCAGGACCTGGAACCCGAGGTTGTGCCGCGTATTCCGGTACGCCTGCCCAGGATTGCCCAGACCCACAACGAGCTTCACGCGCCCTCACTTTCTGTCAGGCTTCTTCTTCCCTTCAGGCTTCTTCTCCTGTTCCGATCCCTCGGCGGCTTCGGCGCTTTCTTCTCCTTCGGCGGCTTCTGCGCCTTCCTCGCCCTCAGCAAGCTCTTCTTCCTCGCCCTCTTCCTCTTCCTCGACGACTACGCGCGGCGCATGCACTGCCGCCAGGGCGCGGTCTCCGCTGGTGAGCAGCTCGACGTTCTCCGGTATCACCAAGTCCCGGATATGCAGACTATCGCCGATATCGAGGGCCTCTATGTTGATGACGAGCGCCTCGGGGACCTCCATGGGAAGGCAGGCGATCTCGACCTCACGCGTCTGGAAATCGATGACGCCGCCCTCAATGACGCCTTGCGCAGTCCCCTCGAAGCGGATGGCCACAAAGGTATGGATCCTCTTCGACAAGTCGACCCGAAGAAGATCTGTATGCGTCACCTGGTCCCCGACCGGGTGGTGCTGTACCTCTTTCACCATGGCTGGGCCGTTTAGGTCGGGCTGGTCCTCGAACTCAAGCTGTATCAGCGCGTGTTCGCCCTGGCTGCCGCCCATCAAGAGGTCGAAACTGCGGGCGTCCACCTTCAGACTCACAGACTCCCCGCCCAAGCCATAGAGCACCCCCGGCACGTTGCCGTTCCGGCGCGTCTGCCTTGCTCCGCCCTTTCCGGACTCTGTGCGGATTGTCACTTTTAACGGCTGTAATTCCATGATGCGGTGTCTCCAAAAGGTTAACGAAAGAGAATACTGACGGATTTTTCCTCGTGAATACGCTTGATTGCTTCGCCGATCAGGGGGGCGAAGGTAATGACTTTGATTTTCGCGCAGGCCCGCGCTTCTTCTGTTAGCGGTATGGAATCGCTGACGATCACCTCGTCGAGGACCGAATCCTGAATCCGCTGGATCGCGTTGCCGCTGAAGACGGGATGCGTCGCGCAAGCGCTTACGTCGGTCGCGCCCTGTTCCTTGATCGCCTCGGCGGCCTTCACGAGCGTGCCTGCTGTGTCGATCATGTCGTCAAAGATGAGCGCGCGTTTGCCATCAACGTTGCCGATGACGTTCATCACCTCGGACTCGTTCTCTTTCGGGCGCCGCTTATCAACGATCGCAAGGGGCGCCTCGAGGCGGCGGGCGACCTCACGTGCGCGCCGAACGCTGCCCGTGTCCGGCGAGACGATGACGATGTCGTTCTGCTTGCGTTCGCGAAGGTGGCGGACGAACTCGACGTCGCCGCTGAGGTGGTCGAGGGGGATATCGAAGAAGCCCTGAATCTGGTCGGCGTGAAGGTCGAGGGTGAGCACGCGGTCCGCGCCGGCCGTCACGATGAGATTTGACACGAGCTTCGCCGTGATAGGCGCCCGGGGCCGGTCCTTCCGGTCCTGACGCGCGTAGCCGAAATAAGGCAGCACGGCCGTGACACGCGACGCCGACGCGCGCCGCGAGGCATCGATCAGGATGAGGAGTTCCATGAAGTTCCGGTTAATGGGCGGCGCGGTGCTGTTGATGATGAAGACGTCCTTGCCGCGGATGTTCTCGCTGATCTGGACGTGCACCTCGCCATCGCTGAACTGGCCGACCGTGGCCTCGCCCATCACCTCGTAGACGTGCTCGCACGCGCGCCGCGTGAGTTCCTGCGAAGCCGAACCAGAAAATATCTTCATCTCGTCACTGTAGGACACAGCGAAATTCCTATCTTTGCCGGCACCCGGTGAACCGAGGGACCGCCGCCACACACACGATTGAAAAACTGGCTGGGGCGGGAGGATTCGAACCTCCGAATGCCGAGACCAAAACCCGGTGCCTTAACCACTTGGCCACGCCCCAGCATGGACTGGCACCAGCCTGCGTACGCCCATTACCCGAAATATGCACTGTATTGGCAACTCGCCAGAGCCGCTGGGAGTAGACAACCAGGAAAACCGGCGAAGTATAGC
>SDBV01010612.1_pt1 | contig 12046 bp, 10 predicted proteins | sample 2277081 | NCBI WGS metagenome assembly SDBV01 (sample SAMN10402039, study PRJNA504765) | marine sediment metagenome | isolation source: marine sediment core GS10_PC15, 223 cmbsf | place: Arctic Ocean: Southern Knipovich Ridge | collected 2010 | reverse complement strand
ATCAGAATAGACATTACTAAGGTATTAATTGGTGCCTGTACTTCAGATTCATTTATTTCTGCGAGGATTCCCCATTTTATATTCCATAAATTAACAGGAGCATATGCGGATAAAACAGGTGTGCCTGTATAATCATCTATTATTTTCTCATCTGTAGCTCCTGCAAATAATTCTTTTGCTGCTTCTGTGTCTACTCTGCCAAGTTCCGGATTAGCAAATGAGGCGATAACCGTATGATAAACAGGATCTATGAAGGAGTCCGACCTCATTAACAGGTCTTCGCCTATTAAGTATGTTTCTCCGCTTTCACCCATTCCGGAGCGTTCCTGCATTATGGTGTTTATTGCTTCTAATGGCAGCTGCAAGGCTACTATTACTTCAATCTGGCCATTATTAACAATGGGTTGTGCGAGAAAAGCAGCAGGCTCGTCTCCGGATGGTGCATAAGGCTCAAAATCTGCCATACCAAATTTTTTTGAATCTATTACCGTGCGTGTGAGTTCTCCAAGTCCGGAAGATTTATAAGTGCCGCTAACCATGTTTGTTTGATAATCCGATTCTTGTGCTGCTGTGTAAAATACATATCCATCCGGATTTATTAAAAACAAGTCGTAGTATCCGTATAAATCAACATATTTTTCATAGAAGTAATTGCCCTGGTCATCTACAGGGCAGAATGCCTCTGCGACATCAATTTCGCTTATCATGGCCCAGCGTATATCCGAATCCAGGTCTATTGCATGCCAGCTGGACAAAACAGGATTACCATTATAATCCATAATTACTTTCCGGTTTTCTCCACCGTTTAATGCATCCTGTACTGCTTCTGTATCTACTTTAGTGTTGTTTTTAAACGACGCTATTACAGAATGGCTTTCCGGGGATAAAAATGAATCCGAACGCATTAAAAGGTCCTGTCCTACAAGGTAGGTTTCTCCGGTTTCTCCCATGCCGGACCTTTCCATCATTATATGATTTATTTTATCTATAGGAATCTGGAATGCTGCATAACCTATTATATTGTTGGAACTGTTTCGGAACTGTGTCATCATAAATGCTGCCGGCTCTCCTCCGGAAGGTGCATAAGGCGCAAAATCGGATATTGCAACACCTTCTGAATCCAGGTTCTTTGCTTTATTATAAGCAACTCCTATAGATTGGTCATTTAATTCACTGTTCGGAATATTCATTCCAAGGTCCGATTCTTTTGCAACTGAATAGACTATTGTACCATCTGTAGAAATAAGGAATAAATCATACCATTCGAAATTTTTCATTATACCTGCAAACCGTGCATCATATATTCCTGCAAGATTGTTCCAGGCAGATGAACCGGTGCTTCCTGCATTAATAAAATCTAATAAAGCATTTTTTGCATATGGGTCATTTTTTACAATACGAAGGTTGGCTTTCATAGTTTCTATGTATTCGTTTAATTGAGCTTTCTTCAATTCCTGGATAGCCTCTAACTTAGCTATGGATTCTTTTCTTAGTGTCGCGATTGTTTCTACCAGTACTCCCATGTCTCCTTCCCGTTCCGCGAAGTAATTTTCTATCTGGGCTTTTTTAACATCGCGTACCCCTTCCAGCTGTGCAAATGACTTGTCCATTAATGAGTCAGAGGTCATTAGGCTTGCAATAACAGCTACAAGAACAAGGGGGATTAATCCGATAATCATAAACATCGAAATTAATTTAGGTTTCATTTTAACATTTTTTAGGTTAAACATAATATTCTCCTTTTATATTAAAAGTCTATATTATAAAAATAAGTTACTTGGTATTTATTGCAATAGGGGCTAAGTGGAATTATTGTTAGTGGATAATATGATTTTTTTATAGGACGGGATACTGTTTTAGTGTAAAGGATTGTATCTTAATGCTATAAGGTATACCCCTAATGGAGAATAAGGATTTATCTTATATTAAGAAGCTGTTCGATTTTCTCCAGCAATTCATTCAGGGAAAATGGTTTTTGAATAAAATTTGTATTTTTATACTGTAGGACTTTATTCAATTTCTTTTTATTCATACCTCCACTGGTAAACAATACTTTAATATCCTTATTAAGTTTTATAAGTTCATTATAAATAAAAATGCCGTTATTATCTATTAGTACAAAATCTAAAATAACAGCATCTATTTGTTCAGACTTTTTTTTAAATATACTAATTCCCTTTTCGCCTTTGTTTGAATAAAGAGTATTATAACCTGCATCAGATAATAATTTACAGACGATTTCTGTTATGATTTTATCATCATCAATAATCAGGATTGTTCTATTTTTTGTTTTCATGTTTTATCCTGATACAAAATAATCGAAGATCGTAAAAGTCCTGATAATTTTTTATTGTATTGTACTGCATGATGAATATAATAATATGTATAGAACAGGTTTGCAAATAATTATGGAAAAATTGAAGGAATTACATTTAGCATTACATTCCGAAGTACTGGATTTAATGGATAATGCTGTTTTTTGGGTTTCTTCTGAAAAAAATATAATTTCGTGGAATAAAAGTGCAGAAAAAATATACGGGTATGATTTTAAAGAAATTGGTGGCAAATCTGTTAATATATTGTTTCATCCGGATACCGGTTTATTAGATTTAGAAAACTGCCGGAATATAAATGCTGTGCATATTACAAAGGATAATAAAATAAAATATGTAAATTTATCTATAAAACAGGTTAAGGAAAATTATTTAATAATCTGCGCTGATATAACGGAGCAAAGAGCAATAAATCTGGAAATGGAAAAAAGAAAGGTAATGGTATTTAATGAAATGTATAATCTTTTTCATGATAATTTATGCCAGATTTTAACGGGCTTAACATTTAAATTTAAATTTTTGGAAACTAAAATCAAACCGTATATAAAAGCTAACCGGGATTTAAAACTGCAGGTTAATGATATCAACTCAATAATAGAATCATCTATTAAAAATGCCAGAATATTTGAAAAACAAATGTTAATGATGTATGCGGATTCAGAAAATCTGGAGGAATTGATAAATCAATATTTAGAAAGTACAGCAGCGAAATTCAAAATATTATTCACTTTTAAGAATATGCATAATATTAATGCACCTTTTATAAGCAATTTAATTTTTTTGCTTTTACAGAAGCTAGTTTCATACGTAGTTATTAATTGTAAGCCCGAGAAAATTGATATAGAAGTTTCTGATTCCGGAATTGAGACTGTAATAGTATTAAAAACAGATGGAAGTATTTCTGATGACAATACTACTATTGATAATAAAATGGAATTTAAGATTATAGAATACTGGATTAACATGTTTGGAGGAAAAATAAAAATATTTAAAAAAAACACTGGTTTGTTAGTAATAGAATGCAGCATAATTAATAGTGGTAAATAAATTTTTATCCGGGAAATTGGGTTTGAATAAAAAGATACTTATTGTAGAAGACCATCCTGTTGTAATGGAAGGTATGGTCCAGCTTATAAACAGTACAGACGGATTTTCTGTCTGCGCTGGTACAGATAGAGCAATAAAGGTAATCCTGCTTATTAAAGAGCACAGACCGGATCTTATTCTTATAGATCTTATACTGCAAAAAACCAGTGGTCTCGATTTAATTAAAGATATAAAATCAGTTTTCCCGGAACTCTGTATACTTGTAGTTTCCATGCGTGATGAAACCATATATGCAGAAAGAGCAATAAAAGCAGGTGCTAAAGGCTATATTATGAAAGGGGAACCTACGGAAGAGATTATACATGCTATAAAAGAAGTACTAAAAGGCCGGATTTATTTAAGTGAAAAAATGAAAAACAGGATGATGGAGAAATATATGGCTGGTTCTGATATTATAACTACTCCTATAGATGTATTGAGTGACCGTGAATTAGAGGTATTTAGACATATTGGTATGGGATTGGAGACAACTAATATTGCTGTAAAGATGAACTTGAGTTCCAAGACTATAGAAACTTACTATGCTAAGATTAAAAAGAAATTGTGTCTTAAGAATTTCCGTGAATTAACACGGAATGCATTTGAGTGGAATGAAAAGGGTATGGTGTAAGAGAGTAATTTTAAATTTGATGTAAATCGAGGCTGCCAAACAATCTCCTAACTAAAAAAACAAAAAAAATATAAATGGAAGTAATTGAATTCGCAACATTACAAGTAATAATTACTGGTTGGTAAGGAAAATCAAGGGAAATTTATATTGAGAATTGCTATGTGTAAAAAAAGAGCGCTTTACACTTTAGTAATTAATGTTGTATAATACGTTATGCCTTCAAAAAAAACTAAATTGCTCTTTATAGAGAATGATAAAGAGAATCAAAAGGTCATTAAAGCCGCTTTTCAGAAAAAAACTTACAGTATTGTAATTACCGAATCAATTTCCGATGCAAGAAAAGCCATAAAGTCAAAATCGATAGATATAATAATAAGTAACTATTTTATTGAGGATGATACTATTCCTGATATGTTCCCTTATGCTGAAAATATTCCAATTATTGTTATAAGTGATTTAAAGAACTATGAATACCTGCTCTTTGCTCTTGATGCAGGAGCCTATGATATAGTAATTAGAGATAATGAATTCAATTATATTAAAGTTCTTCCATATACAATAGAGAATATAATTAAAGTTAAAAAGTCTACTGATTTTGTGCGTGATAAGTATCTTGAGGAATTGCGATACCTGGATCTTGTCCAGAACCTTCCTGACATTGTTTATAAAATAAATACAGAAGGAATATTCTCTTTTGTGAATTATTCAATACGAATGTTAGGGTATGAACCTGAAGATTTAATTGGTAATCATTATAAAATGATTGTTCATCCGGATGATTATAAGCTTATAAGCAGAGATAATGTTATAAAAGCTTACAGTGAAAAAAGTAGTATTCTAATGGAAACTGCAAAATTATTTGATGAAAGAAGGCGCGGGTCTAGAAAAACAACCGGACTTGAAGTCCGTCTTATTCCGAAAAACTGGAAACCAGGTTTTCAGGATTCAACTGTAGTAATAGGGAATGTAACTGCATTCGGAGAAATAAGTTCTCAAGGATATTACAAAGGTGATTATGAATCATTTCTTGGAACTGTAGGAATAATCAGAGATATTACAAATAAAAGAAAAGCGGAAGCGCTTTTAAGGAAACTGTATACTTCGATCGAACAGAGCCCCGTTTCTGAAATAATTACAGACAGGGAAGGGAATATCGAATATGTTAATCCTGTATTTTTACACCAGGTCAATTTAAAACCAACCGAAGTAATTGGCCGGAGCATTGATATTTTAGAAATTGATAGTTTTGAAAAATCAGAATATAAATGCATAAAAGAAATTATCGATGCAAGAGCAGAATGGCGTGGTGAGATATTTAGCAAAACTGAGAATCCGCTCTGGGAATCTATAGTTGTTACGCCTATACAAAATCCGAATGGAGATATAGAGAATTATATTATAGTAAAACTTGACATAACAAAACAAAAACTCGTGCAAAAAGAATTGCAGGAAGCTCATGATGAATTGGATCGCAGAGTTAAAGAGAGAACTGCCGAACTCCAGAAAGCTAACACAGAACTACAGGTTGAAATTGGTGAGCGTAAACGTTTTGAGTATGCGCTAAAACAATCACAAAAGATGCAGACAATAGGAACTCTTGCAGGCGGTATTGCTCATGATTTTAATAATATACTTACAGCAATATTTGGTTATGCAAATATTGCTAAGAGAAATATAGGTAAAAAAAAGCGTGTTAAGTTTAATATTGAACAAATAACAATTGCTGCTAACCGGGCTAAAGAAATAGTAGAACAGATACTCATTTTTAGCAACAGAGTCGAAAAAAAGCAGATATCTGTTCATCTGGGACTTGTTATAAAAGAAGTTATAAAACTTATTAATGTCACTATACCGGATACGATAAAAATAAATGAAAAGATAAAGACAGATTCCGAATGTATACTGGCAGATCCGTCTCAGATTTTTCAAGTCCTGATGAATCTTTGTACTAATTCATTTCATGCTATGATGCAAACAGGCGGTGTTCTTGAAATTACGCTGGAATCGGTAATTGTTGATTCTATGCTTTTGAAAAAAAGTACAAATCTTCATGAAGGTAAGTATTTGCGGCTTGAAGTAAAGGATACAGGCTGCGGTATGGAAAAACAGGTTTTAGAAAGGATTTTTGAACCGTTTTATACAACAAAAAAAATAACAGAAGGTACTGGTCTTGGATTATCCGTCGTTCATGGAATTATTATAAGTCATAAGGGAGATATATTTATTGAGAGTGAGCCTGGTAAGGGAACAAAGGTTATTATATATCTTCCTCAGAAGAATGGAGATTGCGAACCTATAAAAAATAACAAGCCGGATATTTTGACTGGGAACGAGCGTATACTTTTTGTAGATGATATGCAGATTGCATTCATTGTAGAAGATATATTTGATGAGCTTGGGTATGAGGCTACTTTGTATTATGATAGTGTAAAAGCTTTTGAATATTTCCGTGAAAATTCTGAAAGCTTTGATCTAATAATTACAGACCAGTCCATGCCAGGAATTACAGGATTGGAACTCGCTAAAGAAGTATTTAAAATAAATTCTAATATTCCTATTATACTTACTACCGGATTCGGTAAAAAAAGTATTTTAAAACAGGCAAAGAAAATTGGTATTAAAGATATTATATTAAAGCCTTTTACTACAGTTGAATTAGGTAAAATAATCCGTGATGTATTGGATGGAAAAAAATAATTAAATCAAAGTAATTTAACTACTATGATTTTTAGATCTTTGCCATTTTTATTAGCCCATCCATGTTTGATATTAGGCGGACATTTTACAATAGTATCAGCACCAACTTCTTTTACTTCATTACCTATAGTCACATGTCCCAGTCCTTCAAGGCAATAAAATATTGCTTCCACAGGAGCTGAATGAGGTGTAATCTCATCTCCCGGTTTTAAAACTAAATGAGCCATTATTGCTTTTTCCGATTGATGGTATTTTACCATCCGGACATTATGAGGATTTTTAAAAGTCTCTGCTTCTTTGATTTTTATAATTTCCATCTTATACTCCTTGTACATTGATTATAGTTTACAATATCCTTATATAATGTACACAAAACTGCATACAAATCATAAATATAATTACTATCCGGGGCTCTGGACAAGCTATATGAATTTTACAAAGTAAGTATAGAATATAACAAATCGTCTAAATCAATCTTTTTCTCTTTACAGTATTGTGCAAATTCATCAATATCCTTTTTGCTTTTCTCTTAAACAACAATCCGGTCTTTTTTCTGAACATAAACGGCATCATAGTCAAATCTCCAGAGCTCGAAGATATTTATTTGTTTTTTCTTTAATACAGGTTCCAGAGAAGTGACCCTAAAAGTGGTAATATTAATGATTATCCTGAGTTTTTTGGCCCTCAGGGAGATGTGAGATATGTATATAACTATGTTAGAAGTGTTAGATATGTAGATTAGGAATTTGTTTGTGGTATAATAAATTACCCTAAATTAACTAATTGTTTGCAGAGATGATTTTTTCCTTTTTATTATTTATCCTATACCACTGTTATTATTACATTTCCTTTTTTATGCCCTTTATCTACGTATCGATGTGCTTCAACAATCTGCTCCAATGGATATGTTTTATCTATAACAGCTTTAAATTTGCCAGCCTCAATCAACTCTTTAAGTAGAATGAGATATTCAGCTTTTAACTTTGGACTGCCGTCATCGATTGATATGTATTTCCCGGTTGGCGATAGTGCTTTCTTACATTGTGATTTTAAGTTTTTTCTATTTACTTTACCATTTGGGACAGCATCTAAGATAAAATCATAAAGCTCTTCTCTATTAAGATAAATATCAGGAATTAAATCAATATATTTTAATTTATTTTGGTACCCTGCTTCGTATCCGGAGGAAATACTGATAATGATTTGATTTAATGTTAATAGCCCAAATACTATTTGATTGAATAAAATCGTTTTAAAGGACATTGTGAGGCGGATAGGGTGGCAATATGCACCGAATTATGCATTTTTCTATGATAATAATAATATTACTTGCTATAGTTTGCATGTGAGGGGGATATGAAAAAGGCAAATACAATATTACGCATTCTGTTTTCCCTGTTTTCGTCTTTTTTATTTAGTCCGAGTTTATGAGTTTAATAATTCTAAAAGTTTTGTAACAGCATGCTCATATTCGCAGATTTTTGTTTTTCTTACAGATTTTCTAATCACAATTTCCCATTGTTTTTCAAGAAGCTCTTTTTTCATTTCTCCAATTTTATCTATTATATCCTGAGACTCAAGATTATATATTTTTGTCTCATCAAAATAAAAAGAATCATAAAAGCTCGAAATATAATCTCCTATGGATTTACCGGAGTTTTTATTTTTTTTGTTTTCTAATTGCTTTTCTTTTTTTTGTGTTTGCTTTAACTCTCGTTGGATTCTCTCTATATCTGTACTTTTCATTAATTTATCTTCCTTTATATATTATAGATAATTTTATTTATAAGGTTAGAATTATTCTTTTAATATAATAATGAATGTAATTATAATACTTAATTTTAAAATTGTCAATAAGCAACAAGATAAGCAGCAAGATAAATATATTCCGGATGAATTTATGTTATCAGCATAATACTATATTTTTAGTTCCGATATACCGAAGACAGCTAATAGGAATGAAATTATTCCTGGTTATGTTAGTCTATTCGCCTGGAGGGGGCTTGCCCTACATGCACAAAGTTCACTAGAGCCTGAAGCTATTTCTTGCCTTTTTACTGACTTTTACCGCCTTCCCTCAATTGAGATAAGTGTTGTCTATATAGGGAATTAAATCAATATGTATTGATACTGGCTTGTATAAGTTTTACTTTATTTTTGGTACCCTGCCTGGTACCCTGATATAAATCTACAAGTGGTTTTATTAGGTGATAATGACTCTCCCAAAGTATCAATTGGCTGGAATAAATCGATTTGATTTATGGGGCTTTGTGAAACGGATGAGAGGTATTTACAATAAGAATATATTTATTCATTATAGAATTATTGTAATAGAAATATTATAAATAATCTGTTACAATTGCAGAATTAGATTATGTCAAAGATTCAGGTTATTCGACAAAAAATAATAAATAAAGAGTATTTCATATCTTCACATGCAGAGAATGAAATGCTCGATGACGAATTAACAAGGGCTGATATTGAGAATGCTATATTGAAGGGAAGAATTGAGAAGACACTAACTCATGATGTACGAGGCACAAGATACAGAATCGATGGTCCGACATTGAATGGACAAATAATGCATGTGTTATGCAGGTTTAAAGAAATTGGAAATATTGTTATAATTACAGTATATTCTCTATAAAGGGTATTATTATGATTTGTGAATTTTGTGATGGAAAAACAGTAAAAAAGAAGGTTAAAAGGCAGCACTGGCTTGAGGGCCGCCTTTATATTGTGGAAAATGTAGAAGCTGAAGTATGTTCCGAGTGCGGTGAGCGATATTTTCATGCTAAGGTGCTTGACTCAATAGATAAAATGCTAAGACTCGAACACGATGTAAAAGAGCATCTCGATGTTGAAGTTGTTAGTATGTAGAATCCTGTATCAAATTGAGAAATTTTCCCTGCAGTTAAAAAAAGCTAGTATACTCATTGATTTCGATGAAAAAAACTATCTTTTTAACTTCTGCCCGGAAGAGGACTTGCCCTCCATTTGTCGCCGTCCTGGCTCCAAACGCCAGGCCGGGGTTTTCGCTGGCGGCCGCATCCCTGCGGCCTTCCGCGCCTGTTCGGCGCGCGCTCAAACCCATCAAGTCCTCTTAAAATGCAAAATAAAAAGAGCTTGCTTAATACTTGCAAACTCTCTTATCTCTCTGCCCGGAAGAGGACTTGAACCTCCACGCCATTGCTGGCACTAGATCCTGAAGCTGGCGGATGTAATTTGTGGCACATTTCTAATACTTTTTCACTACATTTTAGGATAAATACTGGTAAATTATACATTTGCTGCATATTACAAGTATTATTTTGTTGTAGTTTTTGTTGTAACTTAACAGATAGATAGAATAATTCAGCATCTTAAAAAGCAAGGCAGGGCACCTCCCGGAATTGCAGAGTCTTCCACACTTGATTTATTTTTTTCCTTTCAAGAGATTTTTACCTCAAAAACACTTGATGCAGATTATAAAAATTTCTATCATTAAATATTAAAAGATAATAAGAATTTGCCAATGTCGAGAGTAAAGGTAATATTGAGGAAATGGCTGGATGATTCAATTCATATATTTTACAAAAATAAAGAATTGAAAATAAAGGAAAGATATTTTGATAATGCGAAACAGGTATCGTAGATACTATAGAACAATGTGACATTTTCATTTTGGTAAAAAGTGTGACATTTCTAATTTGGCTTGACATACTGAAACATTTTTGTTGACTCATTATAGAATTTAGTTTATTTATTTACATAGTAAAATTTGAACATTACCTGTTAGCAGCTATTTATGATCAAAAGTAAAGCCATAATTTCAACGTCCTCTTTTTTATCGATGTTTTTCCTCGGTATAGGGATTACAATAATTGGTGCAACTGCAAGAAACATCGGATTAACTCCATTCCAAATCGGACTTTTAATAATAGTGCAGAATTTGGGATTTGGAATATCTGTAATTATTACAGGTGCTCTTGCTGATAGTTATGAAAAACCAAAAATATTATTTATCGGCAGCATAATACTTGCATTATCCTTTTTTTTCTTTTTCAGACTATCTAACTCTTTTTTTATAAATTGTATTATTATGTTTTTTATAGGTGTGGGTATTGGATCTTATGAAGGAGTCACCGATGCAATGCTTCTCGATATCCACAAAAAAAGAGAAGCCTTCTATATAAATATAAATCATTTTTTTGTAACTTTTGGGTCAATTATTATTACAACCTATCTGATATTCCTTAATATGAACTGGCGGGATTCTCTTTTACAGTCCAGTATTTGTGTTTTCGTACTAGCCATTATTTTTATAATGATTACTTTAAAAGTAAAAAAAAGTAAAACGATAAAGTTTTCTGAAAGATTAAAAATACTAACTCAGAAAAAAGGAGTGGTTATACTCTTTTTTATTACAGCTATCGCAGCCGGATTGGAAATGGAGTTTGTTGGAATAATAACAACCTTTCTTATGAACCTAAAAAACTTTTCGGAGACCATTTCTAAAATCGGGCTAATATTGTTTTTTTCCGGAATTGCTGCAGGAAGGATCTTGATAGGCATATTCTCAAAAAAACGACTGATATCCCTGTTTCTTTTATTGTTATGCGGATCTTCAACAATTCTTCTTATCGGGCTTCTTTTGGTTGAGATAAATATTCTTGTCTATGCTTTGATTTTTCTATGCGGTATTACTTTCTCGGCAGTGCTTCCTCTTGCAATTACATTAGCAGGCCTGCTTTATAAAGACATAGCAGGTACTGTTATTGGAGTATTAAAAATAGCAATACCAATTGGAGGGATAATTATTCCATTTATTTTTTCGATACTCGCAAAATATTTTTCATTTAATACATCCCTTTTTCTTCTCCCCGCTTTTACATTTTTAACTTTTATAATAATATTACTTAATAAAGAAAAATTAAATCTGCCTGACAGTTAATAATATTTTAAATAATTTCATTTCAGCCTTCTCTTATTAAATGTCCATGAATGAAATTACACCAAAGGCTATTCAATATAATAATAAGATATACATCGCAGCAGGTAGTGGTAATCAAGGCTGGTCGGAAACCTACGGTTTCCTGCTCGCCCAAGCATCCGGGGCAGGGCACCTCCCGTAATTGCAGAGTCTTGCACTGTTTAATTATTTTTTTCTGTTTTTGTTTCATTAGGAGTAGTATGCCTGCTTATAACGAAAACGGCAGGATTTTAACTCGGCTTATAAGATTAATAGAAATTTCCAACAGATTTTTTCTCCATGATAGAGTTACTGATATAATTTTTGCGATTTTTTTCCTTTTAAGAG
>SDBV01010611.1_pt1 | contig 12046 bp, 9 predicted proteins | sample 2277081 | NCBI WGS metagenome assembly SDBV01 (sample SAMN10402039, study PRJNA504765) | marine sediment metagenome | isolation source: marine sediment core GS10_PC15, 223 cmbsf | place: Arctic Ocean: Southern Knipovich Ridge | collected 2010 | reverse complement strand
GAATGGCAACTACGCAGAGGTTGAGTCCGGCCGGGGTCGAAGGATTAAAACACTGGAAGCTCTGATCGATGAGTGCGGGATCGATATGACCGTATGGAAGGTCGAGCGGCACGTTATCAATAAATGGGAAGTCGGGGCTAAAGACCTGGTCGGCAACATCGTGGTCCAGCCTTTATATCAGGTGAAAGCTTGGCTCTCCAAGAAGGTGCCGGATAAAACAGTCTTCCCGCCGCTTCAGATCGTCCACGTCAAAGCGCCGAAGGTCAAACGAGTCGAGATCCCAAAACGGGAGGTCAAGACGGCGCTGGTACTATCGGATGCACAGATGGCGTTTATGCGGGACCAACAATCACTGAAGCTGGAGCCATTTCACGACCGGCTGATATTCGACCTTGCTCTCCAGGTGGCGGAACTCGCGCAACCGGACCTGATCGTGTGGAACGGCGATATGTTCGATCTTCCGGACTGGAGTGACAAGTTCATTCACACTCCTGCCTGCCGGGACACGCTGCAGGCCTCGCTTATCGAGCTGGCGTGGTGGATCAGGCAATTCGGAGCCGTCTGCCCATCCGCAGAGCAGCACTTCATTCCCGGCAACCATGAGCATCGCATGGACAAGGCGATTGTCAGGAATCTTTCGGCGGCTTACGCGCTGAAAAGCATCGACAACATGGAAGGTTTTCCCGCTCTCTCGCTTCCGAACCTGTTGGCCGTGGAAAAGCTCGGGGTCAAATGGGCCGGAGAGTACCCGAGCGCTCATATCTGGCTTAACGAGGATCTGCGTGTTGGACACGGAGAAGTTGCCCGAGCAGCGAGTGGCGATACGGTCTAAGCTCTGATCCGTGAAGCCCGGTATTCAGAGATTGTGGGGCATGTCCACAGGATCGAGGAAGCAAGCAGGACGATCCACGACGCGAAGGGCATCTATTCCGTGACCGTGGCGTGTTTTGGGACTATGGCGCGGATCGACGGCATCGTGCCGGCGAAGAAAGACCGGAACAACTGGCAGCCGGGATTCGGCCTGGTCGAGTACGGGGAGAAAGATTTCGAGCTGCGCCCCATGAGAGTGCGGGATGGCCGGGCGATCTATCGGGGCAAGTCGCTCCAAGGCAGGAATCGGAGCGCCGAGATAGCGAAGGATACCGATTGGCCCTCGCTGGAAGTGGCCTGATGAATACGGGCGGATTATCGAATGAAGAGCTTTACGGAGACGGTCCCTGGCCGTCCGACGACCAGATAAAGGAATTGCTGAAGGGCAAAGAAGGCGCCAAGCACGACGGCGGGAAGCTCCAGTGGCACCTGTTGCCGGTGGAAGCTGTCGAGGAGATCGTCAAGGTGCTGATGTACGGCGCTGAGAAATACTCGCCGTACAACTGGAAGAAGGTGCCGGATTTCGAAAACCGTTATTTCGATGCCACCATGCGCCACATGTCGGAGTGGCTGAAGGGCAAAAAGTACGAGGACGAGTCGATGTTGAGGGTATTGGCTCATGCCGGGTGCAACATATTGTTTCTGATCTGGAAGGAAATGGAGAAGGAACGGGAACATGGATTATAAGATCACGATCCAGGACGTGACCGAGCAGAATAAGGCCGAAAAACTTCGGCAAACGGTAGATCGGCTGGCCAAGGCGTTCAAGCTGCCCATAACGTATCAAGCAGAGCATCGGCAAGCGCGAGGAGTACGCTTATCAGGCACAGCGGGATCTGTATGACCGGTGGACACTGCACTTCGCGCGGATCGCCGACGGCCTATACCTGGGGCTTTGCCGGATCTTCGATCTTCCGATCACCAAGATTTTCAGCAAGTCCCTGGACGTGCTTCAGAAAGCGGTGGATGACGATAAGCCTTTGAGCATTCGGGGCCAGATCATCTACAACCCGGAAAGTCGTCAGCCGATCAAGCGCAAGGATTGGGAGAGCCTTTTATCGGCTATCGAGAAGTTTTTGAACCGGCGGCTCCGGGGAGCTGAGAAAAAGATCGTTCTTGAAAATAGAGCTCTAGGCAGAATTATCAATCGACTCCTGAAATACAATACCTGGGACGCGATCAAGGACGTTCCGCTGGATGAAATCAAGTACAAGGGCCGGACCTTTTCCTATATTTCCGATTCATTCGAGAACCTGAAAAAGACGTTCGACACGTCTTTCGAGACCGGCCAGGTGCCTTTGATGTGGGATCACCTGGGCAATCACATAACCGAGATGGGGAACGACGTGAAAACGGCGGTCAAGAACACTTTCGTCCGGGGAGCCTTGCAGGGAAAGAGCAAGGGCGAGGTTTCGCAGGATCTTTTCGATTATTTCGGGAGCTACAACAAGGACTGGAGCCGGATCTACGAGTACGAGAGCGTGGACAATTTCAACAACGCTTTCCTCATAGAGGAGCGGGTCAACGCCGACCCGGATGAGAAGCTCTATTACGAGCGGTTTGAGATTCTGGACGAGCATACCTGTAAGCACTGCGCGTCGATCAAGGGCAAGATTGTGCTGTTTGTCGATCATCCCTTGCCGGATGAGAGGATCACAGATCCCCACACGGACACGGCTATCTGGCCCGGCAAAACGAATATTGGCAAGAGGGGGCAGCGCAATTGGTGGATAGCAGCCGGGGCGCAGCATCCTTATTGCCGGGGATCGTGGAACAGGACGGGAACGACACCTATGCCTCCTCTCAGGAACTCATGGACGCGTTGGGGCCCGTTGATGAGCACACATGAGAGCCATGCCTCACAAGCGGGCCTCGATGTTCCCGGGATCATGCAGGCTGTGGTCGCTTCCGGGCGCAGCTTTGAGAACCTTGCCGTCCGGGAAATACCTGTCCCCCACGTAGGCCCCAATCAGCTCCTGGCCCGTGTCGATGCAGCCGGGGTATGTACCAGCAACCTGAAACTGATCGCCCAGGGAGAAGACCATCCCTTCGTGAACGGCTGGGACATGGCGAAATGGCCCATCATCCTTGGCGACGAAGGAACCGTTACGCTCGTGAGAGTCGGCGACGATCTTAAGCGCCACTACGCCGCCGGACAGCGCTACGTCGTCCAGCCGGCCGTCGACGTGCCGCCGATCCGTCACAGGGAACGGTATCGCGACGACGCCGAGGGCATGCGCAAGTGTGCCGTCGGCTACACGCTTCCGGGCCACCTGGCGCAGTATATGCTCATCCAGGAAGAGGTGCTCGAAGGCGGATGTCTTCTGCCTCTGCCGGACGACGGCATTCCTTACTTCGCCGCCTCGATGGCTGAGCCCATCAGCTGCGTCTACTCGGCTCAGGAGCGGAACTATCACATCCGGAAGGAAGGGCCCGCAAGCCCTCGCGAGCCGATCATTGGACTCCTGAGGGGCGGCGTGACGGTCGTAAGGGGCGCCGGCGTCATGGGCCGCATGCACGCCGAGCTGGCGTTGCGCTTCCGGCCGAGGGTCCTGATCGTCGCCGACTACCGAAGCGAAAGACTGGAAAGAACGATGCGGAGTATCGCAGACGAGGCCGGCCGAGCCGGGTGCAGGCTGCTGTGCGTATCCCCGGACGATCTTGAGGCCACGCTGCACCAGGTAGCTCAGGGCAAAGGAGCGGACGATTTCATCCTCGCCATTGGCGTCCGCGAAGAACAGCAGAAAGCGCTTTCGCTGCTGGCGGACGGCGGCGTGGCGAACCTGTTCGGGGGGCTTCCCCAGGGCGAACATGTCCTCGAACTGGACGCCTTGGCCGTCCACTACCGCGAGATCAAAGTCGTTGGGTCCAGCGGCGGCGAGCCCAGTGACCTGTCGGCTGCGCTGAAGGCTATCGCCGAGGGCCACATCGACGCGGGCAATTATGTCGGGGCCGTCGGGTCGCTCGACAACGCGATCGACGTGTTGAAAATGATCAGGGATCGAAAGCTCGAAGGCCGGGCCATCCTCTATCCGCACGTCGGCTCGACGCCCTTGCGAATGGTCGATCGCTGGAGCAAGTCAGAGGCGGGCCGATTCCTCGGTGAAGAATCCGGGTTCGACGGGCCCCGCCCCGATTCCACTCCATAGGGTCGGCGTCGACCCCCTGGAGCGGAATCGGGACGAGGCACCGTTGCGGGCGTCGGTATCGAGACAAGGGTTCATCGAGAGAGGTCCGTCCGGGGAACCATGCGACAGAACGTCCTTACCGGGTTCGGGTTCGGCCCCGTCCAGGCCGGGTTGTTCGTCAAAGAGGCATACGAAAGCCGAAGCTTCAGACGAATCGTTGTCGCCGAGGTCGATCAGCACTTGGTCGATGCTGTGCGCGCCAACGGAGGACGCTACTCGCTCAATGTCGCGCACGCCACCGGGATTGACCAGATGACAGTCGACGGGGTCGAACTCGTCAACCCGACCAGCGATGCCGGTCGTGAGCGCTTGCTCCAGACGCTTGGAGAATCAACGGAGATCGTCACGGCCCTTCCCTCTGTCGACGTATACACCGTTGGAGGCGACAGCAGCGTGGCTTCGCTGATCGCCGGCGGGTTGCAGGAGAAGGGCGCGGCGGCCACGATCGTCTATGCGGCCGAGAACAACAACCGCGCTGCCGAGATCCTGGAGGGAATCGTCACGAACAGACTCCCGGATCGGTGCGACAGTGCGTCCGGCTCCGCCCGACCGGTCCAGTTCTTGAACACCGTCATCGGCAAGATGAGTCGCGTTGTTGTCAACCCCGACGAGATCGCTGGAACCGGTCTCGCCCCCGTTGCCCCCGGGATCAGCAAGGCCTTCCTTGTCGAATCTTTCAGTCACATCCTCGTCACGCGCGCACGCATGCCTGGGTTCATACCGGGGGTCAGTGCTTTCGAGGAGAAGGACGACCTGCTACCGTTCGAGGAGGCCAAACTATACGGCCATAACGCCGTTCACTCCCTGCTGGCCTATCTCGGTGCGGCAAAGGGGTACCGGACAATGCCCGAGCTCAAGCAGGATGCCGACATCATGCGGATCGGCCGCGCCGCCTTCCTCGATGAATCCGGAGCCGCACTGATAAGGAAACACGGCGGCACGGGCGAGAGGCTGTTCACTCCCGAGGGCTTTCGCGAGTATGCCGATGACCTGCTCGAGCGGATGACCTGTCCCTTCCTTGCCGACACCGTCGAGCGCGCGGCCCGTGATCCACTGCGTAAGCTCGGACGCGACGACAGGATCTTCGGGACGATGGCTCTTGCCCTGGAGCACGGTATCGAGCCGCAGAACATGGCGCTCGGCGCGGCCGCCGCCCTGGAGTTCCTTCTGCGGCACGCAGACACGTACGGTGTGCCGCTCCGGCTGCGTGCAACGGATCCAGATGACAGAGGCATCGACCAGCTTCTGCGCTGGATCTGGCATGGTGAAACAGGAGGGTATTCGGAGCAGTTGGTCCGTTGCGTCGAGAGAGCGCTGCCCAAGCTTGCTGAGGTCAAGTAGTGGCGAAAGAGAAGCTCAGCACCCGCCGGCGTCCTGCACCACTATGCCCCCCGCTGGCTGACCGGTGGCGTCCATCTTCGGACTTTCGTCGAGTTCCTGCTGGTCCTGCCGGCCCAGCCGTAGCGTCCACACGATGCCATGCCCGCCCTTCAATATGTGGGCCAAACTCGTGAACCCCACCCCCGCGCGTTCTTTGCCGCCGCGGGGCGTCGCCCTCCAACAGTTGATAAGAGACGGATACAGCTGTCCCCCTTTGGTCATTCAGTCCTGCACACTTCCCCCTGTGCCACCTACTTCATCGATTTCAGCGTGAAGTCCTTGATGGTCATTCCCTTGACTACCCCCTCGCGCGAGAAGCGGAGGAGATTCTTCCCTTTCACCAGGGTGACCTGGACCGGTTCTGTCTTGCCCCACATGCCGACAGTAAAAGGCGCCGCGATGTCGGTCGGCTTCTCGGCACCGTTGACCGTGACCAGGAGATGCTGCTTCCAGCTGGGCGTCACCACCCGCGCGCTGAGCGCGTATTTCCCGGCTCTTGGCGCATCAAAGGTGTATTCGAACTCTTCGTGCTTCCCCAGGCGGCCGTAGTGCAGCTGCATCCCACCCAGGTTGCTCTCCATGAAGATGATTTTCCTCGTGCTGTTCGTCGGTTTGCTGCAGGCCACCGCGGGAATCGTTATCACCCCGTCATTGCCGACGACGATCCTTCTGTCCTCTTCGGCTATGGTCGCTGCTTTGATTGCTTCCTTCACCTTGGATTCATTTGCTTCGCCAATGTCCGTACCCACCGCGGCCAGCGCCACGGCTTTGGCCTTTTCAATAATTGCCCGCTGCCAGTAAAGCGACACGCCATTCCAGAAGGCGGGAGCGCCGGAGTGGAATCCGAAGGTCCGCTTTTCTCCCAGGACGTCGCCGACCCACTGGGCTCGCCTCACCTGCAGGTATGCCTTCTCACTGTTCCGCGCCTGCGTACTCGCCAGGAAATCGCGGTCCTTGCGATAACGCGTCTTGGTCCAGCCAATCCCCCAGCCTCCGCCAAGGCAGACCACCCAGCCATCGGGTGTCCAGTGCGCCAAGGCGGCATGACCGCGCTGGGGACGAGCCGTGGTCGGGACTCCGAAGGCGCGCAGAATGAAGCGCCCGAAGAAGGCGCGCCGGCCGCAGACCCCGCCGTTCATAAGGATATTCTGAAAGAACTGCAGCTCGGGCTTGTCGTATTTGTTGTCCTGCGACCCGTACCTGACTTCGGTCCTGACCGCCCCTACATAACGCCACCGGTAGTCGAATGTGGAGATGTGGTCTGGCCGATAGTTGCGAAGCATCTCTCGCCCCCAGGCGAGAGTTTCATCCGGCGCGTACCCATCGACGACCATTCGGTAGTCCCATACCCCCAGCCCCTTGAACTCCGAATCCAGTTCGCCGCCCAGGTAGGCCTTCTCGAAGTGGATGTACCGCTTCACCGGGTCCACGGTCGCCGGCGCATCGGTCCGGCTCTTGGCGTTTCTCTGCCCGACGGGTACCGCATGCTCCAGACTGATACCCAGCGCCAGCCGCTGCAGAACACCGTCCCGGGCCTTCCAGCTCGCCTTCCGGATAGCCGTGTAGATTTCCATTGCCCGGCCGTATTTGCCATCCTTGGCGCCGTCCGCGACCAGCATCTGCTTCATCAGATCGGCATCCGCCAGCATCCGCTCGATCAGCCTTTCCTGCTCCTCTCCCTGCTGGGCGAACTCCGCCAGGCCGCGCGGCGTGGCCTCCAACAGGACGACGTATTTCACCAGCTGGGCATCCAGCCTGTCGCTCGCCAGGAACGTCCCCAGGTTGAGTTCGTTGAGCGTTTTCAGTGTATGGGCCTGCGCCCGGGCCAGCGCCTCCTTGGCCGCCTCGAGATCCCTGGTCAACTTCGGCTCTTCAAGCTTCGCCTTGTCCAACGCTTTCTGACGCTCTTTGAGTGCTTTGATCCCGTCCTCCTTGTTCGCCTGCCACTTGGCCAGTTCTTTCTGCGCCGCTTCGCGTTCGGCATCCGTGGTCGCCTTCTTCAGCATCGCCTTCGCCTTTGCGATGCCCTTCTCGGTGAGCGGCGTTTCCGGCGCCGCTCTCTTGCTGGCCGCCCGTGCGCTCGATGCCCCGATCGCCGCGGCTATCAGCGCTCCACAGATACCTGCAATTGTCCTTGCTCTCATTGCTTCGTGTCCTCCTACAAACTCAGCGACTCACTCTTTGCTCTGTCCGGGACTTGCCATATGGAGATCCACCGTAAGCCTCCTCACGTCCAAGATGGTATCCCGAGCCCCGTCCCATGCAAGGTCTTCTTCCTCCCGATCGTCTCGGCGCCCCATGAGCGGCCCGGACACGCGTCCTGACGGATTCAAGGCCCGGCCTCAGGCACCCCAACCCCGAGGGGGCGAGGAGGGGGCGAAGTTGTGTCCGGCGTTCGATGGGCCCCGCGCGTTCTCTGCCGCCACGGGGCGTCCGCGAACGAGCCCTGCTCACGAGGCGAGCCGCTCCCACACGGCCCGTCTCACCATCCGTAGGACGTAGCGGGCCCCCGCTAGGCTGAGCTATCCGCGCGCCGCAAAGCCGAGTACCTCCAAGCCCTTCTGGACGTGCCTGCTCCCGTGGAACAGCTTCCAGATGAGCTGCGTCGAGTAGTTCTCGCACATCAGGAGAACGAGGCCCTTGTCGATGCCGAGATAGCTCCTGCCGATCCACGGCCGGTCGCCGTCGCTGCCGGCCATGAAGCTGTAAGCGTCGTAGAGCCCGTACTTCCCGACGAGCCCGGGGATGGTGTACATTTACTCGAGCGCCTCGATGGACTCCTTCGGCGTGAAGACGACGAAGCCGGATGAGCCGTAGGGGGCCACCGTGCCGTCCTCCAGAAGCTTGTGCCCAGCGCCGATGGGCTTGGAGCCGTACATCCCGCTGTATACCGTGCTCGGGCTCATCGACGCGGACATGCCCCAGGAGTTGGGGCCGAGGCCCTTGATCTCGCCGGCACGGTCGATCGCGTACTGCCGTGCCGCGATGGCGGCGTGACGCGAGTTCTCGAACCAGTTGCGTCCCAGCTTGTCCTCCATGTTCCGGAAGTCGACGAAGCTGTGCGTCCACTGGTACGTGAAGGCCGCGCCCGTGCCGCAGAAGATGAATTCCTCGCCCTTGCAGCGGCCCTTGTACGTGATCATGGCGTAGTAGGATTCGGCGCCCGTGGCGAAGTCCGGATTGGGCGCCCCGGCGCCCAGAACATAGAGGAACATGTGCTCCGAGTAGGCGGCCCAGCCTCCGAAGAAACCCTCCTCATTCATGCCGCCGTGGGGCTCCTTCTCCGGCTTCTCCTCGGGGAAGCAGGCGAGGTACGGGTGCTTCGTCCGGGGGTTCGTGAACCACTTCCAGTCCATGCGCGCGTAGAGTTCCTCGGCCAGCTCCTGGACCTCCCCGCCGAAGTACTCGCCAGCAACAAGGGCACCCATGATCATGGTCCCGGTGCTGCCGTTCGAGAGCTCAACACCATGCGCGTCGTTCCAGCCGCGTAGTCCGGTGTCGGGATCGATGAAGTGGTAGTAGAAGCCGCGGACGTGCTTGAGCTTCCTGAGGGTCTTCAGGGCGATCACGGTGCGCCCGTGCCCTTCCTCTTTCGTGATCCACCCGCGCTCCACGCCGATGACGATGGCGGCCAGGTAGAAGCCCTGCGATTCGATCGGTATGGGCGAGTACCGGCCCAGGCCGACGTAGTCACCATTCGTCAGGCCGTAGGTCGGGCTCTTCGGATCGGAGACCCATTCGTTCCAGAAGAAGTCGAAGCAGCCGCGCAGCTCCCGCTCCATGAGTGGCGTGAGCTCGCGTGGATCGGAGGCGACCGGGTACCTGAGCGGCTCGCCCTTGGCGGGGGTCACATCTCCCCCTCTCGCTATCGCCTCGTGTCGTCCTCGTCCGCCGCCGAGGTCGCCGCGCGTGCACGACACGAAGGCGGTCCACGCCACTGCGCCGACCACGGCATGCCAAGGGAACCAGCGCTGTGTACGCAGATGTGGCATCGCGGGCGATCCGGGAGCTTCCGCCGACCCGCGAGGATCTCTCGCGTCCGCCTCGCGGACGTATGCGTCCCGCACGTCGTCTCCTTCCCAGAGCGCCCAAGCTGTTGAGCGCACGGCCATCGATGCGTCAAGGCCGACATCCGCGGAGGCCCAGATCTCGCAGCCGACCGGGAATACCTCGTACCCGGCCACTCACCCCACGGCAGGATAGGTCCGGCCGGGTTGAGCGTCAATGTTCCGCCGGCAGTCCGGCAGGCCGCCCCTACCCCGAGGGGGCGAGGAGGGGGCAGAGCTGTGTCCGGTGTTCGAAAGCCCCCGCGCGTTCTTTGCTGCCGCGCTGCGTCCGCGAACGGGCCGCAGGCTTGCGGCGCGGACGAGCCCTGTGTAGCATACCCGTACGGAACCCGGGGCTACCGGCGGCGTCTGCGCGGGCGCCACCGGCGGGAATGGTGGAACAGGCGGGGTAGATTATCCGGCCAGTGGAGGGACTGAACGGCTACTTTCGTCGAACGGGAAAGGACAAGGCGCATTATGTTACGTCTTCAGTGGCCTAGGTTTGCAGTGCCTCTTTGCATAGCCCTTGTGTGTCAGGCATGGGGCCCGGCATGGAGCGGCGACATCTACATGGCCCCAAATGGGAAAGACACGGACCCTGGGACGAAAGGAGCACCCGTTGCAACCTTAACACGCGCACGCGATATGGTCCGTGAGCTCAAGAGATCAGCAAAGACCGACGCCCGAATCACTGTTCACATTCGCGGGGGAAGGTATTTTCTCGATAAGACTGTAGTCTTCGGACGGGAGGATTCAGGCTCCGAGAAGGCCCCCGTGATATACAAGGCACACGGCGACGAACATCCGGTGTTCAGCGGCGGCGTACAGATACGCGGCTGGAAGGCGTGGAAAGACGGTATCTACGTGGCGCCCGCGGGTGATTGTGATTTCCGCCAGTTGTACGTGCAGGGGCGAAAGGCCGTTCGGGCGAGATTCCCGAATGCGGGCAACTATCTCCGCCTGGTGGATTGGACGACGGACAAACGCATTCGCATGAGAGGCAAAGACGTCCCCGACCCCTCCGTGCTCACCGGCAGCGAGATGGTCGTCAAGAAGCACTGGAACCAGAGCCGGTTCAAGATAGCGTCATGTCCCCGTGAGGGAGGCTTTGTCTACATTGTTCCGAGTGAACCCCATCGAACTTTTGAATGGAGCCACAAGTATCCCCAGAAGAAACGCCACCAGGTTTGTCATTTTGAGGACTCTCTCAGCTTCCTGGATGCCCCGGGCGAATGGCACCTTGATCGAAAGTCCCGCAAAGTCTACTACAAACCGCGAAACGGCGAGACGATGAAGACAGCGGAGGTCATCGTCCCGGTTCTGAAGACACTGATCAGCGTCGACAGCGCAGAGCATATTCAATTCATCGGCCTTGCATTTGAACACACGACCTGGCTGGGACCGGACAGCCACTTTTATGGAATCCAATCCAATATCTTTATGGCTCCCAAGGAAGCACCGAACATAGTACCCCAGGCGGTCTTTCTGGCCTCCTGCAGCAACGTGCGTTTCGAGCGGAACATCCTCCGGAACATGGGCGGCGCCGCAATCGGTCTTGGATACAGCACGTACCGTAATGTGTTCGCAGGCAACGTAATAAGGGATATTGCCGCCAATGGATTCACCATCTACTCCGATACTCGCACCTGGCCACCCGATACCCACTTTTGTCGGGACGATGTGATCCGCGACAACTACATAGGGAATTGCGGAACTGAATACTACGGGTCATCGGGTATTGGCGCTTTTTGGGCTGACGGACTTGTGATTGAGCACAACGAGATCTACGCCCTGCCTTACAATGGCATCCATCTCCACTGGTATGGGTTTCCGCTGAAGAACACGACAATAAAGGGGAACCCCATTCATCATCTCATACAGTTCTGTGATGACGGCGGAGGAATACACATGGTGGCGACGATACCGGAAACCCACATTGTCCGGAACTACCTGCATAACGTGAAGAGGAGCAGGTTCGCCGGGAACCATATTCCGGCATGCATCTACCTTGATAACAAGACGATCGGCGCCCACATTTCGGAGAATGTTCTGGAGGACGGCAACACAGAGATCGGGTTCAGACAGCATTCACCACGTGGGGGACGCAATCCCCTTGGCAAGAACCAGTACAGGGATGGTAAGATGCCGCAAGCCGATGTCGATAGAGTCAAGCGTGAGGCCGGTCCGCGGGATCCGTTCACCTCAATGAAGAAACATGCGTACGAATCGAACATCTGGTCCCCCCTGAAGGATGCCGCCAAGCCAATATACCTAGAGAAACGATACAAATGAGAATCCCGGATGCTGCAGCAGACGCGGACATGCCACACCGCTGAGCTGAGCTTGGTCGTTTCCCGGCGGCCCAGTGGCCTGTGCAGCCGAGGCGAGATCGCCTCCGGCCCCAGTGCCCCAACCCCGAGGGGGCGAGGAGGGGGCAAAGTTGATCTTCCCGTAGGAACCCCCGTTTCCGAGCGGCGGCGGGCGCGGACGGCCGCTTGAGTCACGCGGCGGCGGGCCGTAAGGGATACCGCCACCGGGCCGGGGCCGCCGGCCGCCGGACGA
>SDBV01010610.1_pt1 | contig 12047 bp, 9 predicted proteins | sample 2277081 | NCBI WGS metagenome assembly SDBV01 (sample SAMN10402039, study PRJNA504765) | marine sediment metagenome | isolation source: marine sediment core GS10_PC15, 223 cmbsf | place: Arctic Ocean: Southern Knipovich Ridge | collected 2010 | reverse complement strand
GCGCCGGGCTGCTCCCTATCCGCGGACATTCCAACGTGCAAGGCATGGGGTCGGTGGGCGTTACCCCCAAGCTCAAAGACGCGATTCTCGAGCGGCTGAAAACTCATTTCGGCGTCGAATTGCCCAGCCAGCGCGGGTTCGACACCATCGAGTGCATCGAGGCGGCCGCCGCCGGAAGGCTCAAGTTCGGACTCTGCCTGGGCGGCAACCTCTACGGCTCGAACCCCGATGCGGCGTTTGCCGGTGCGGCGCTCGAAAAACTCGACATGCTGGTGCATCTCAATACCACGCTCAACACGGGTCACGCCCACGGATTGGCCGCCGAAACGATCATCCTGCCGGTGCTCGCGCGCGACGAAGAACCGCAGCCGAGCACGCAGGAGTCGATGTTCAACTTTGTTCGATTGAGTGACGGGGGACCGGCGCGACACATCGGCCCACGCAGCGAGGTCCACCTCGTCGCCCAACTCGGAAGCCGCCTGCTGGCCCCTGGCGGTCCCATCGATTGGAAACAGATGGCCCACACCGGACAGATCCGCCAGGCGATGGCCAAGGTGATCCCCGGCTGGGAGCAGATCGGCCAGATCGACCAGACCGCCGAAGAATTCCAGATCGCCGGACGACGGATCAGCGAGCCCCGATTTCCGACGTCCACCGGCCGCGCGCAGTTGCACGTTCATGACCTGCCCTCGCTGGCCGGCGCCGATGGGCAGTTGCGACTGATGACCGTCCGTAGCGAGGGCCAATTCAACACGGTGGTCTACGAAGACTACGACCTTTACCGCGGGCAGGACCGCCGCGACGTGATCCTGATCCACCCCCAGGATCTCGAGCGGCTGGGGATTCACCCTGACGCGCCGGTGGACGTCCGAAGCGAGATCGGGACACTAACTGGCATCATGGCAAAGGCTTACGATAGAATCAGGCCGGGTAACGCACTGATGTACTACCCGGAGGCTAATGTGCTGGTGCCCCGCCGAGTGGACCCCCAATCGCGGACCCCCGCGTTCAAGAACATTGTGGTGACGGTGGCGCCGATGGTCGGTCCCGCGGCCCAACCGGCCGCCACAGCGACCTACGGCGGCGTCTACTTGCCCAATGACGGCGAACCGCCGTCGACTCGCGACGGAATGCGGGCCTGTTGAGCCCCCCGCTGCGGTCTTTTGTGCGTGCGGTTTCCCCCCGATTGTCGGTGTTTTTCACCCGGATGGTCTGGTATTTCGGTTCCCGTGAGGTAAGATGTCATGGTTCCGCGCTAGCGGAATGCAGGTGCAAGGGCCTGTTCTGGTACCTGCCTACTTATTTTTTTGTCGATGTGGTTTAGGAGTGCGTGAGTATGTCGGTTGGCAAGATCAAAAAGATAGTGCAAGACAAGGGGTTCGGTTTCATCCAAACGGATGCCGGACAGGACGTGTTTTTCCATCATTCGACCGTGGCTGACCAGGGCTTCGACACGTTGAGCGAAGGCCAGCAAGTCGAATACACGGTCGACGACGCGGCAACACCCAGGGGCAAGGGCCCGCGTGCCACGTCGGTCGTTCCCGCGTAGTGCCCGACGGGTCCCCCCAGGCAATTTGGAAACACATACAATTGGCCAGCGAGCCGGGATTTAGCTTCCCGGCTCGCTCTTTTTGTTGCGCAGGTGCGCATTTCCGGCTGCGTGCCACTTGCGCAGGCGTGCGTTGATGCGTCGGGCTGAGCGGATCGCGCTGTCATCCGCCCTGGTCGATCGACGTGGCATCACTTCTCGGCTGTCGTAGGGTCGATGATCGATTTGACCTGGGCGATGCTATTGGCCGGAAACCGGCCCTGCTTGGCATGCTGTTGGATCATCTGTTTGTTGGGCGCGATGTACACGCAGTAGATCTTGTCGTCGGTTACGTAGCTATGCACCCATTGGATCTGCGGGCCGAGATTCCGCAAGACTCCACACGACGTTTGCGACGCGGCCCGCAACTCTTCGGTCGACAGTGAGCCGGCGCCCGGCATGTTGCGCTCGATGACGTACTTTGGCATTTCAGTTGGCTCCTTGGCGTGCTTCGAAGCGGATGGCGACCGACGACGATTGTGCGCTACTCGCCGAGCGTGTGCAACCATTGGGCTCGCGGAGGTCGATTTGACTCTGCCTGGTCGACCGTTCATGATCACCGCAGGCGATACTCCTTGCAGGTACGACATCGCGACTCGCTCCAGGATTGCCAGACTCATGCGGCGTTTTCTCGTTGTCGCGGCATTGGCTGTCGCTTGGATCACGCTTTCGGCGCTTCCGCTGGCGGCGCTCGATGCACAACACGTGGTCGTCTACCGCGAGGCGGGCCGTTTCGGCGGTTGGCCCGCCAACCACGGCATGTGGAGCTGGGGCGACGAAATGCTCGTCGGCTTTAGTGCCGGCTACTACAAGGACAACGGGCCCAAGTACCATGCGATCGACCACGACAAACCCGAGGAACACCTTTTGGCTCGTAGTCTCGACGGCGGCCGGACCTGGCGTATCGAGAATCCGGCCAGCAAGGGCGCCCTGCTGCCGCGCGGTGACGCGTTGCACGGCACCGAGTTGCCGCGCGTCGTCATGCGCCCGTTGACCGATTGCCCCGGCGGCATCGACTTTGCGCATCGGGATTTCGCCATGACGGTGCGGATGCCGAGCAACCACGGTGGTCAATCACGGTTCTTCTATTCCACCGACCGGGGCCATCACTGGAACGGCCCATTCAAGTTTCCCATGCTCGGGCTCAAGGGGATTGCGGCCCGCACGGACTACATTGTCAACGGCCCGAGCGACTGCACCGTGTTCCTGACGGCCTCGAAGTCGAACGGCCGCGAAGGGCGCCCGTTCTGTGCCCGCACGGCCGACGGCGGAAAGACGTGGGCTTTTGTCGGCTGGATCGGGCCTGAGCCGGCCGGCTACGCGATCATGCCTTCCAGCGTGCGATTGACCGAATCCGGTGGGCTGCTGTCGGCCATTCGCGTGCGCGACGGCGACGAGAGTTGGATCGACGCCTATTTCTCGCCCGACGACGGCGTGCATTGGAAAAAACGCAGCACGCCCGTGCCCGATACCGGCGAGGGCAATCCGGCGGCCATGCTCCGTCTCAGCGACGGACGGATATGCGTCACGTATGGCGTACGTGCCGAACCGTTCGGCATCCGCGCGCGATTGAGCGGTGACGAGGGCCGGACGTGGGGCCGCCAGATCATCCTGCGCGATGACGGCGGCGGGCGCGATCTCGGCTATCCGCGGAGCGTCCAGCGCCCCGACGGCAAGGTCGTGACCGTCTACTATTTCTACCACCACCACAAGGGACCGCGCACCATCGGCGCCACGATCTGGGATCCCAGCCAGATCAACCGGTAGCGGCGTCGCCCGAGCGGTACACTTTGCCGATGTCCGCTATCAGCGTGCTCGATGCGATTCGCGCGTATCTAGAGTCCAAGGGCGTCGAGTTCGTCGAAAAGCATCACGAACCGACGCGTACTTCCGACGAGTCGGCCCGGGCACGCGGAGAGCCGTTGCGAATCGGGGCCAAGGCCTTGCTGATCAAGACCGATGGTCGCTTCCGGCTGTTCGTGCTTCCGGCGGACCGCAAGGTTGACGCGCGGGCCATCAAACGCCACTTCGGCGCCAAGAAACTGCGGTTTGCCGACGCCGCCGAGTTGCTGACGCTGACCGGGTTGGCGCCAGGCAGCGTTCCGCCGTTCGGCGAACCGATTCTCGAGCTGGAACTGATTGCCGACCCGGCCCTGTGCGACAACGACAAAGTGGCGTTCAACGCGGGCTCGCTCACCGCGTCGATCGTCATGTCTTCGGCCGACTATCGCCGCGTGGCCGGCGCCCAATGGTTGGCTTTCTCGCTGCCGGCGTAGCGGCGCGGCGTGCAGGTCGCCTTCGGGCCCGTGCAGTAAGACGGTCAACGCTTTTGATCGCGCTGGTCGCGCACCCGGGCCTGCCACGCTTCGAGCCACTGGAGTGCCGCCCGAGGGGTCGTTTCGTCGAGGTTCAGTTCGCGTAGTTCGCCCACGGCTGGATGTTCCTCGGCCGCGAAAAGCGTCAACTGCAAGTCGCCGCTCTTGATGCGCTTGGCGCGCCGCGACAACTTGCTCTGCCCCTGGGCGTCGAGCCCGTCGTTTTCCAATTGAGCCAGGATCTGCTTGGCCCGCTCGACCACTTGCGGCGGTACGCCGGCCAGCCGGGCAACGTGAATGCCGTAGCTCTTGTCGGCCGCGCCGGGCACGATCTTGTGCAGGAAGACCACCTGGTCTTGCCACTCGCGCACCGCCACATTGTAGTTGCGCACGCCGGCCAACGACGTGGCCAGCGCCGTGAGCTCGTGGTAGTGCGTGGCAAAGAAGGTGCGACAGCCGATGCGATCGTGCAAATACTCGAGCACGGCCCAGGCCAGCGACAGCCCGTCGTACGTACTGGTGCCACGTCCGATTTCGTCGAGGATCACCAGGCTGCGCGGCGTGGCGCTATTGAGGATCCGTGCGCTTTCGATCATTTCGACCATGAACGTGCTTTGGCCGCGGGCCAATTCGTCGCTGGCGCCGACGCGGGCGAATATCCGGTCGGCCACGCCGATCGTCGCGCGGCGCGCCGGCACGAAGCTGCCCATCTGGGCCATCAGCGTGATCAGCGCTACTTGGCGAATGAACGTGCTCTTGCCGGACATGTTTGGCCCGGTGATCAACAGCGAAAAGCCCTCTTCGGGTCCGCACACGGCGTCGTTGGGGACGAACGAACCTTCGGCGATCAGCGCGTCGAGCACGGGGTGCCGGCCGTCGATGATTTCGAGCACCGGCTCTTCGACGATTGTCGGGCGGCAATAGTTGCGGCGCCGCGCCAGATCCGCCAAGGACGTCAAGACGTCGAGCTGCGCCAGCACGGCGGCCGTGCACTGGATGCGTGCGGCCGCCGCGGCCACCATCTCGCGCAGCTCGCAAAACAGCTTGGTCTCCAATTCGCGCGACTTCTCATCGGCCGACAGGACGCGCTCTTCGTACTCCTTGAGCTCGGGTGTGATGTAGCGTTCGGCGTTCTTGACCGTCTGCTTGCGGATGTAGTGCTCGGGTATTTTCGAGCTGTTCGCGTTGGTGATCTCGAGATAGTAGCCAAAGACCTTGTTGAAGCCGACTTTTAGGTTCCCAATTCCGCTGCGCTGCGCTTCGGCGGCTTGATACTCGGCGATCCACTGCTTACCGCCTGTGGTCAACTCGCGCAGCGCGTCGAGTTCTTGCGAGAATCCGTCGCGGATGAAGCCCCCCTCGCGACTCGCCAGCGGACAATCGTCCACCAGCGCCCGCTCGAGCCCCGCGCGCACTTCGGAGCATAAATCGAGTTGGGCTTCCAGGTGCTGCAAGAGATCGGCGTGCCGGGCCGTGATCTTGGCTTTGATCTGCGGCAGACCCCGCAGCGTGCGTCCGGTGAAGGATAAATCGCGTGGACTGGCCCGGCCGGTCGTGACCCGCGCCAGCAACCGTTCGAGATCGTAGACCGTGCGCAGTTGATCCTGCAATGCACCTGCCAGCGTCGTGTCGTCGACGAGCTCGGCCACGGCATCGAGCCGCGAGTTGATGGGCTCGATTTGCGTCAGCGGATTACCTAACCATTCGGCCAGCAGCCGCGAGCCCATCGCGGTGACGGTCCGGTCGATCACGTCGAGCAGCGAGCCCTCGCGGCGGCCTTCGCGATAGGTGCAGGTGATTTCCAGGCTGCGGCGCGTGGCGGCGTCGATTTCGAGCGTATCTCCGGCCGAGTAGCGCAACGGCCGATCGATGTGCGACAGGGACGCTTTCTGGGTCTCGACCAGGTAGCCCAACACGGCGCCGGCTGCGCGAATCGCGGGCCCGTCACTGTCGCCGAAGCCGAAGCCTTCGAGGTTAGCCACCGCGAAATGCTTGGTCAGCACGTCCCGCGCGGCGTCGGCCGCGAAAGACCACGCCGGCCGGCGGGTGACCATCGTTTCCGGACCGAGCGTCGCGTCGGGCAGTTCGGCATCTTCGCTGAGTAGACATTCGGCCGGTGCGATGCGCGCCAATTCGTCGCGGATTCGGGCTTGCGGGAAACAGGCCGCCTGAAAACGGCCGGTCGAAAGCTCGACCCAGGCCAGACCCGCCGTGTCGCGATTCACAACCAGCGCCGCCAGATAGTTGCTCGCGCGGGGGTCCAACAGCGCGTCGTCGGTCACCGTGCCGGCGGTGACGATCCGCGTCAATTCGCGGCGCACGAGCCCCTTGGCTTGTTTCGCATCCTCCACCTGGTCGCAGATGGCGACGCGCTGGCCGGCGGAGATCAGCTTGGCCAGGTAGCTTTCGAGTTGATGGTAGGGAAACCCGGCCATGGGCACGGGGTTCTCGCCCTTGTCGCGGCTGGTCAGCGCGAGATTGAGCAAACGGGCGGCCGTCTTCGCGTCGTCGAAGAACAGCTCGTAAAAGTCGCCCATCCGAAACAGCAACAGCGCATCGGGACACGCCGCCTTGGCGTCCTGATACTGTCTCATCATGGGGCTAACCAGCATCCGCGCGATCTCCGGGGCCGCACGCGCATGCTAGCAGACGATCGCATCCAAAGGGAGGGGGAGCGCGCGTCAGGGCCAGGGAGCAGCGATTCGTACTACGCCCCCCGGTACTTGAGCGGCCGATGCGGCGCTGTGCTGGATGAATTCGAGCGCGATGGCCGCCCCCGCGCGCGCAGCTCAGCCGCGGACATCGAAATCGCTCTCGCCGGCGGGCGTGCCAAGCCAGTAATCGAGCACTCCCACCACGGCGCTCGGTCGATAGCGGGCAATGGCTCGCAGGCGGAATTGCAGATACACCGTGTCCTTCGGACCCCAGGCATTCGGTTCGGGCGCGTTCGAGTCGCGAAGCGCAAGCGCAGCTTCGCTATGGGATTCAAAGACCATGGAGTACCCCGCGACGTGCGACGAGAGAAGTGAGACGCTGGCCGTATATCGGCGCGGCGGGCTCGACGACTTTAACATCGTGCGAAATTCGAGCCGGCCGGGGAACGGCTGAAGGCGACGGCACCAGCAAGCTGCGCACAGCCGCTAGCTATCTGCCGCGCGGGCTCGGACAGAAGAACGGGTGGCAAGAACGCGTTTCGCACCCACCTGCGACGCGCCGAGAGGGCCAACGGCCCGCAAACATACCAGCCTGCGGCATCGCCGCAGGTTTGCGGGCCATCATACAATCCATTTTTCCTAAAGGGCCAACGGCCCGTTCGATTGCTACATTCCACGCGTGGCGCCTGTCCGATTCAAGTCCATCGTCGTTGGCGCGCGATGCGTCGGGCTTTCAGCCCTCGATACCGTCAACGCGATCATTTACGTGCGGCGTTGCCGCACGCTGGTATCGAGGCGCACCTTTGGTGCTGCAATCGTCGCGACGGTCCCCGACGTGGCGACCGGTTGCAGTCTCACGGCAACTCGCGGAGGCGCAGATTCCGAAACTCGACCGGGGCGCCCTCCGACTCGAGGCACAAGTAGCCGGTCGACGGTTCGCAGCCGGTTCCGCCGGAGACTTCCTGGCCGTTGACCCACAAGCGGACCTCCCCGTTGATGGCACGGATGTAATAGTGGTTCCACTCGCCGCGCCCCTTGGAGAGTTCTTGGGAGGGAAAGCTGCGTCTGCCGTTGGGCGCGACCGGCGGAAAAGGCGTCATCTTGGATCCGCCCACGGGAAACACGTCGCCGTGCGAAGTGAACCAGTCGGGCTTCTTGCCCGTGCGCTGCTCGTACTGTTCGGTGTATCCCAGGTCGAGCACTTGCACCTCGATGCCGTGCGGCAGTTTGCCGGGCGCCAAGTCGTCGAGCGACGCCTTGGGCGTCCACACGAACACGCCCGAGTTGCCGCCACTCTTGAGGTGCCGCCACTCGACGACCAGCTCGAAGTTCGCAAGCGGTTCGCGCGAGCGAATCACCCCGACCGGTTGGCCGGTGCAGTGGATTTCGCCGCCGGGCCACGACCAGGTATCGGGCCGGCAGTTGACGTTGACGAAATCCGCCTCGCCCAGCGTCCGCCACCCGGGCCCGTTGCCGTCGATCGTGGCTTTGGGCAAAGCGGCATCATCACCAACGGCCGGACCGGCCACGGACACGGCAATCGCGGCTACGAGATACGCAACTAAGCAAGAAATTCGCATTGGTGTCGTCTCAATGGGGCAAGAATGGTGAACGGGATTGGCGACCGTGCCGCCGATTGTCGCACAACGACGCACGCCGTGTCAAAAAAAAACGGCCCAACGAGTGCGGCACGACAACCGCATGGCATCTTGGCCCGTCCTGCTGCTCGCTCATTTGGAACTTTCCTGTTTTGCGTGCTTGAGCAGCGGCGTGAAGAGTTCGATGGGAACCGGGAAGACAATCGTGGAGTTGTTCTCCGATCCCACGTCGGAGAGGGTCTGCAGAAACCGCATCTGCATCGCCATGGGATAGTCCTTGATGATCTCCGCCGCGTCGCGCAGCCGGGTCGCCGCCTGGAACTCTCCTTCGGCGTGGATCACCTTGGCGCGTCGCTCCCGTTCGCTCTCGGCTTGCCTTGCCATGGCGCGTTTCATTTCCTCGGGCAAGTCCACGTGCTTGACCTCGACCAAGGCGACTTTCACGCCCCAGGGGTCCGTCTGCTGGTCGATGACCTCCCGGAGCCTACGGTTGATGCGGTCTCGCTCGGCCAGCAGGTCGTCCAATTCCGCCTGACCGAGGATGCTGCGAAGCGACGTCTGCGAAAGTTGACTCGTGGCATACAAGTAGTTCTCCACTTCCAGAATCGCTTTCAACGGGTCGATCACGCGGAAGTAAACCACCGCATTGACTTTGATCGACACGTTGTCGTGCGTAATGACGTCCTGAGAAGGGACGTCGGTCACAATCGTGCGCAAACTGACGCGCACCATTCGATCGACGGGCCAGAAGATCAGGATCAAGCCCGGGCCCTTGGGTTTCTCCAAAACACGGCCGAGTCGGAAGACCACGCCTCGTTGGTACTCCGGCAGAACGCGGATGCAGGTCACGACATAGAAGACCACGATCCCCAGGATCATGCCCACGATGCCCAGAATGTTCAGGTCTCCCAATGGCGTTCCCATGATGTGCGCTCCTCAATTGTCAGGAAGGCGGAGTGGTTCGGGTATCTTCCGGCTCACTTGGTGTGGGTTCTTGATCGGGTGGGCACACGTGAAGCGTGAGGCCGCGTCGCTCGCGGATTTCCAGGACGTCTCCGGTGGTGACGGGCATGGGGCAGACGGCCTTCCAGATTTCACCATGGGCCCGCACCGTCCCGGCGTACTGGCCTTCTTCGGGAACGAAGTCGTCTTGAGCGACGGTTTCGGCGCCGATCAGCGCCTCGGTTCCCGTGTGTACCTTGCCCCGCTGCGCCCGTACGACACCGCCGACGAGGAAGAACGTGATTCCGGCGGTGGCGATGGCGATCGGAATCACAAGGCTCAACGAAACGCCCATGAAACCGGCGGGCGAATCGACGAGCATGATTCCTCCGAAAAAGAGGCACACGACCCCGCCCAGCGTCAAGGCGCCGAAACTAATGAAGAACACCTCGGCCACGAACAACGTCAGCGCCAACCCGATCAGCAGCAACCCGACGTAGTTCACCGGCAGGATCGCCAGGGCAAAGAACGCCATGACCAGGCAAATGGCGCCCAGCGTGCCCGCCACGCCCCAGCCCGGCGAATAGAATTCGAACAACACACCGTAGAAGCCGAATATCAGCAGCAGAAACGCCACGTTGGGATGTGCCACGGCGGCCAGGATGCGTTCGCCCCACCACATGTCGTGGCGACGGACGATCGCACCCGCGGTGTTCAGCGTCACTGGGCCGCGCGGTGTCTCGACTTCCCGACCGTCGATCTTTGCCAACAGGTCGTCCAAGTCGTCGGCCATCAGATCGACGGCGTGTTCTTCGACGGCGGTAGTGGCGGAAACCGAAAGGCTTTCTTTCACTGCGCGTTCGGCCCAATCGGCGTTGCGGCCGCGCAACTCGGCCAGCGAGCGCGCCCAAGCGACCGTGTCGTTAACGGCCTTTTCTTCCGAGGGGGTTTTGGCGGGTGCAGCTTCGTCCTTCTTCGTCTCTTTGGCCGGAGAAGACGGCGCGCCTGGCAAGCCCCCGAGTTGGACCGGATGGGCCGCCCCGATATTCGTCCCGGGCGCCATGGCCGCCACGTGGCTCGCCATGGTGATAAACACGCCGGCCGACGCCGCCCGCCCCCCCGACGGCGCGACATACACCACGATCGGCACGTCGCTGCGCAGAATGTCCTTTACGACTTGCCGCGTTGAATCGAGCAGTCCGCCCGGCGTGTCCAGCAAGATCACCAGACACTCGGCACGCTCGTCTTCGGCCAGGTCGATCGCCCGGCCGAGAAAGCGAGCGAGGATCGGCGTGATTGCTTCATTCTCTAGCCGGACTTCGATAACAAGCGGCCGAGAGGGGGCCGCTGCCTCCGGCTCCACGCCGTAGCAGCACCACCCAAGTCCGCTGCTCAGTGCAATTACGGTGGCCACCCATCGCATGGGACAACCTCGCTTGTCTGTCGACAATCGGCCGAAAAAATGGGGCAGCCGCTGTCGGGACCAGACCTGGCTGCACACCGCCCCTTGCAGCACGTTTCAAGGCAACCGTAGCTCTCGCTGTGTCCAGCAGACGCCAGGATACCTCGACACTGCCTCAACCGCGACCCCCCCAGAACGCTCAACGCGGGGCTGTCAAATGTGACCATCAACGTTGGTTCGCCACTATTAGCCCGACTCGGTCTCGCCACGCGTGGTGCCGTTGCAGATCGTGGATGCGTCTATCAAGTAGAGCAATTGACGTGCCCTTCGCCCAAGAAAGCACATGAAGCGAGAACTGGTCGAACTATGGCGCACGGTGCCGGTGGTGCGGACCGAAATGGGCGTGGGGACCGAAATGCGCGAGCCGGATCGCACATTGGTACGCCGCGGCACCGGCCCATGCCCGAGCGATTTGCTCGCCGCCAGACGTACGTCATGGGGCCCGGTGATTCGCGTCACGGTCGACAGGCCAGCGTCACGCGCCGTTGCTGCTTGCAATGCTTTCGGTAGGTAATCGGTTGGGCGTGGTCGCGGCGTGCGGCCGTAGGGCCTCCGGCGGTTCTGCGGATTCTTCCGCAAGTCGGCTTGATACCGTGGTCGATGACGATACTGATAGGGTTGCGAAGTCAGCAGGTTCACGCATGCACGCGCTTGTTTCCAGCTTGATGGCTGTTTTGCTGCTGACCAACGCGGCGTTTGGTTGCTGTCGGCATCATGCGCGAGATTGCGCACAGGCCGAGGAGGCGTCCACTTCAGCGGCCCATGCGAAATCGTGTTGCCAGCACGAACAACACCAACACCAACACCGCCAACCGCGAAACCGGGGCAACTGCGAGCTTGAATGCTATGGAGCTTGCACGTATTTGCCGCCCGAGAGGACGGAAACCGATTTTTTCAGCGTGGTTCTTCCGCTGGACCTTCTCCCGCTGGTCGACCCGTTCTCTGAATCGCAGTGCGCGTCTGCATCGTGGTGGAAAGCATCCCCGGGGCGCGTAGGGATACGACCACACTTGCGGCTCCACCTTCTGCATCGAAGTCTGCTTGTTTGATGCGTTGCGGCCGAGCCTGACGCGACGTGGCCGGTGCTGCGCCCTTGCCGGTGCGAAAGCCAGATTGGCATTCGCCGATGCCGAGGGTTTTCTGGCGCCGGCCGATACGGCCCGAAGCGTGCCTTCCATTTCCGCAAGCGGATAGAGCGCAGTCCTAGTAAACCGAAATCGTCCCGCAACATCGCTCGAAACCCCAATTGGCCGAAAGGAGTCGCCATGAATCGATATCTCGCATTGTTCGCGGCCGCGATCGCGCTTGGACCACACGCACTGGCACAGACTGCGTCGGCCCAAAGCGACGCCCAGCAGGTGCTCACGGTTGCCGCTGCCGAGCAAAAGTACACCTTCCTTCTGTTTTACAAGAGCAACAGTGCTGCAACACAGACCATGCTGCGCACGTTGAAGCGCGGGCTGGCGGCGCGGGCTGCCGAGGCGACCA
>SDBV01010609.1_pt1 | contig 12047 bp, 20 predicted proteins | sample 2277081 | NCBI WGS metagenome assembly SDBV01 (sample SAMN10402039, study PRJNA504765) | marine sediment metagenome | isolation source: marine sediment core GS10_PC15, 223 cmbsf | place: Arctic Ocean: Southern Knipovich Ridge | collected 2010 | reverse complement strand
CGTTGGCGATGGCCTCCTCGAGGCGGTGGGCCCCGTCCACCAGGACATAGTCCTCCCCGACCTTCACCACGATAATGGGGGCGAGGAAACCGCCCTCTTTTATCGCCTCTTTGAATTGCTCCAGGGCCTCCGGGTCAAACCTTGCCCGGACTCTCACCTCCGGGATCTTGACCGTCCTGGGGTCCAGGCTTACCATTTTCAACGGGCTTTTCCTCCTTTTTACCGGCCTTTGGTTCGGGCCGGGTCTTAGTCTTGGGGGCCTCCGGGCCCGGTCCAGCTCCCATTACAACCCCCAGGGTAAAGGGGATCTCCTCAGTCAGAATTATCTCCACTTCCGGGCCGGCCGCGGACAGGATCTCCCGCTGGACGGCCTCCAGGTCCCCGCATGGTTTCTTAGCCCATTCCGTCGCGTATTGGGGTTTGATCCAAACGATGTAATCCACGTTTTCCCTCCTGTAGTCTTGACTTTTACTCCCGACCTAAAATAAGATGTCCCCGGGACCCTCTCAAACGATGCCCGAGGACTATCTTATAAGGAGGTGCCCTCATGGGACACAATTCAATTAAGCCAAGTCTAAACACAAAACCCCATCCTGTCAAGCCCCCGTTTCCACACTCCCCACTATCGAAAAGATTAGTGATACACCATAAGGTTCGGAGGGGTGGGGTCCCCTGGGATCTTCTAAGAACAGGGGAGCCCCCCACCCCTCATCCTTATGGTGTATCACCCCAAAACCGGGTTCTAAGCCCCGGGCTGTTTCTAAGGAATTATGACCAGGTCGTCTATTGTCTGGATAAGGTCCTGGGCTTGACTAATGCCCAGAGTGAGGTTGTGCTCCGGCTCCTCCGCCTCTGGGCCTATTATGGGGAGGTCTACCCCACCGAGGCCCAGATCACCGCGGACCCGGGTTGCAGTAAAGCGACGTTCTGGAGGACGGTCCGCCAGCTCCGGGAGAGGGGCCTCCTGGAGGTTATCAACCGCTTTGTGCTCCGGGAGCATGCCCAGATCTCGAACCTCTACCGGCTGGACGGCCTGATCCTGGTGATCGCCCGGTTTCTGGCCGACAAGCTGGGCCGGATCTATGCGGAGTGGACCCGGCCTTTCTTGATGATTTCCTGGCCGAACTTTTGGACGGTGATGGCTCGAGGGTGGGGAAGTAGAGCTGCCCCTTCTGGATGGCGTTGAAGATATTACCCAGCTGGCCGAAGGACCGCCGGCTGGCCCTCTCCCGGTCCAGGTGACAGCCCTGGCATAGGACCAGGAGGTTTTCCCGGGCACAGTTGGCCGGGTTGTGGTCCCGGTGGTGGGTGGTGAGGGTTATGGGGCCGCTGTCGGGGCCCCGGGCCCGTTGGAAGGTAAACCCCGCGGGGGTGAGCCACTTTGTCTTGAGGGCGGCCCGGGGCTCCCGGCCGCACTTCTCGCACTTGTTCCCCCTCTCCTGGATGGTCCTCTGGGAGATCTCTTCCCAGTCGGGGGGATAGAGGGCCTTTGTCTCGGGCCTCATGCCCCCTTGACTCTCCGGAGCTCCTCGACCAGGTCGACCGCCCTCTTGATAACGTCGTCGAAGGTTTCCCGCTTGTCCCGGAGGGCCTCGAGGCGGTCATAGGTTTGCTTATGGATCCTTATGGTCTTTAACATTCGCACCTTAAAACCCGTCCTCCTCCGCCGCGTCCTCCAGGGTCCGGCGGACTTCATCCTCGGCGGCGTCCCTGGTCCAGCCGGCCTCCACCAGGCGCTCCACCATGGCCTCGTTGCTCAAGTGACCGCTCATGGTTGCTGCCCTCCTCGTTTTAGCCGAAGATCCGGGGCCCCCAATAGTCCCCTATGGTCGCCCCGATAAATATGCCTATGATCATCCAAAGGATCAGGAGCGCCCAATACGACTTGTCCCTATAATACCGCTTCATGCTTTCACCCCCTTTCCTGTCCACCAGCTCCGGCCGGCGGCTTTGCCTAGGGCTCGGGCACTTTCGCCCCCTTCCCGGCCCGATAGTATTTTCTAGGGGACACCCCAGGCCCCGGCCTATTATGGGTCCGGGTGGTGCTGGGAGGAGGCCGGTCCCGGCGAGTCCGTTTGACTTTCCTCCCCGGGGAGGGCTCCCTCTGCTCGGAGCTCCTCGATCTCCTTGAGGGTCCGGAGGAGGTCCCCGGCCAGGGCCCATATTTCCTCGACCTGGTCGGCCAATTCCGTATTCCCCACCTCCCGGAGCTCCACAACCGCGCTCCATAGGTCCGGGACCTGGACCTCCTCCAGCGGGACCTCCCTCTCCTCAGTTCCCCCTTTTGACCTGGTGATGTTCAATGCTTCCCTCCCTTTTTTAGTCCACCAGCTCCGGCCGGCGGCTATTGGCCTGTTTTCTCGATCTCCCATAGGGCCCTCCGGAGGTCAAGGGCCAGGTGCCAGTTTTCCCGGACCAGCTCCGCCGCCTCGGGGAACCCCCTATCCTCCAGCCCCCTAGATACGGCCCACAGGTCCGGGACCTCGATCTCCCCCAGGGGGACCGTTTCCGAGGCCCTCCCTTCGTGTGTCCTGGTAATGTCCAAAGCTCCACCCCCTTTTTTAGTCCACCAGCTCCCGCCGGCGGCTATTGCCTAACACTCCAGAAGATAATGCTTGTGCCCTGGCATCTCCGGGCAATCGTGCGGGTTATCCAGGCTATCCCCGAACTTCTCATCTGAAAGTTGCCATTTGCCGGAGATGCCGGTGGGGCCGATACTGTTGGCATGAGCTATGGCTTCGTCCAGGGGCAGGGACGTGCAGATCGCCCACATAACAAGCCCCTGGCTCCCCAATGTATAGAACTGTAGAGTTTCTTCCTGCTGTTTCACTGTTTCCCCTCCCTTTTTTAGTCCACCAGCTCCCGCCGGCGGCTTGGCGCCCTGGGGGCATGAGCTCCGGGACCAGGCCCGCGGGCCCACCACCCCCAGGGCTTGCCGGCCGGGTCCCCTGGTGGAGGGCCGGCCCCTAAAGTCTACCCCGGAGTAAACCGGGTGTCAAGGGTTTACCGGGTAATAGTCGCAAAACGGGTCGCCCTTTGGGTTATGAAAACTGGTAAATACTGTGAATTACTGGCAAAGACAGGCATTTAATGGTAAACGCTTGGTAATAAAAGTACCACCGGCCCGGGCTCCTGGGGGCAGTACTGCGCCCCCCGAAGCTGGGCCGGGGGGGTACAATCCACCGGATTATCGCGGGAAGGCCCTCAGAATCGCATTACAGAGGCCCTATCCTATGGACATTGGTTCCGGATCCGTCCTAATGCCCCTTATCTGGTCGTTTTCCCCACACCCCGGGCATGGATCCCGAGAATATAGCTGATGATGTTCGCCCACTTTGACTACCTTGGCGTGTCCCCGGAACCTGGCCCCGCATTTACAGGTGAGGGTGTCATGGCCCAAGTCGTCGAACCCAGACCAGTCTATATCCATGACCACGTCTACCCCTCCTGCGTTTGTTTTTTCCGGGCCCGGATCACCCCTGGCCGTGGAGCCACTCGGCCCGGGCCAGGGCCCACTCATTCTTGATCCGGGACTGCTCCGACTCAGCCCTCCGGAGCTTTTTCCGGAGATCATCACGTTTGGCGGTGGCCGCTGCGGGGAGGACCTCGGCGCTCACCAGGAGCCTCTCCTCCTCGGCCAGGGCCCTCCGGAGGACCTCGACGTCCTGTTCCACCTCTATGACCTTTTTGGCGGCCTCCTGGAGCTCCGGAGTCCCCTGGGCCCGGGCGGATCCGGAGCTGGTGGACCAGGCCGCGGCCCGGGCCTTGAACTCGGCGAAGTCCCGGGGGCTAAAGGGGGACACCTCGGCGCGGACCGCCAGGATGAACTCGGAGGCCGCCGGCGTAAAGTCGAGGTCCTGGAGCATGATATAGCCCTCCTCCGGGGTGAGCAGCCCCTTTTTCACCGCGGCGACCACGTCGGCCTTGGATTGCTCCCGGGGCTTGATGATCCCCTTGAGCTCCTCGAGGGCCTGGTAGATCTGGACCAGGAGGGCGGCATCCTCGGGGGAGTACTCGAGGTCCACCAGGCGCTCGACGAGCTGGTCCGCGGTGATCTCCCCCACCCGGTAGGCCGTCTTGAGGTCGGACTTGGAAAGCTGCCGGGCCTCCTCGAGGGGCACCATGGCGGCCGGCGGGGGGTTGCTCAGGACCAGGGTATTTATCGGCCTGGGGGCATAGAGGATCCCCTCCAGGAGGACCCGGGCCTCGGCCTCACCCATGATCCCCTTCCGGAGGGCGGCGAGTATGTCCGCCTTGGACAGCTCCCGGAGCTCCTGGACCTCCTCGATGGGGATCTGGGCGGCGTAGATGGTGGATAGCAGCTGGGCATCGGCCAGGGTGTACCGGCGGTCGATAAACCTCTGGGTGGCCTGGGCCGGGGTCATTAGCCCGGCCTTGACCGCGGCCTTTATGTCCCCCTTGGTGAGCTCCCGGGCCTTCTCCGCCTCCTCGACCTCGTCGGCCGGGATATTGACGTCCAGCTTGAACTCGGCCTCGTCCCGGTTAAAGCCCAGGTCCATGAGGACCTCCACCGCCTGGAGGCGGGTCAGCTTGCCCTGTTTTACCCCCTTGTAGACGTCGGACACGGTCCGGGTCCGGTCGGCCTCGGTCCTCTCCGGCTGGGCCGCCTTGAGCTTTGTCTCGATCATCTCCTGGATCCGGACGGCCGGCATACCCATTTTGCCCAGCTCCTCCCGGACGTCGTCGAGGGATATCCACCCGTTTTTCCACCGGGCGATCAGGTCCGGCCAGGCGGTATATACTTTGGTCCACAGGACATAGTCGTCCAGGTCCTTACCGTGATAGCCCTGGTGGGTGTAGACCTCCCGGAGCCGGACCTCATCGATGGTCCTCATATCCCACCACCGGCGGACGTCAACCCGGGTGGGGACCTCGTATGATATGTCGATCAGCTTATCCCTCCAGAATGGGGGGATCTCCACCAGGCGGAACCAGTCCGACATATCCTCCCGGGAGAAGTCGGTCCTCCGGAGCATTTCTACTATGGTCCTTAATTCGGGGTGTTCCCAATGGGCCCGCCAATAGTTCCGGATCTGCTCGTCGGTCATGCCGGCTTTATAGAACGGCTCCTTTTCGATCTTATCCAGCTCGGAGTCCAGGCCGTATCGATCGACCATCTCCGGCTCGAAAACCTCCCGGGCCTGCCACCGGACCAGGTCGGCCGGGGCCGGGTAAAACAGGGTGAGAAACTTGAGGGCCTCAATCTGATCGTCGCTCCAGCCCTGGTCATTCAGGTCCCCGAACAGGTGCTCCCATGCCTTCGGATCCCGCCTCCAGGCGGTGATGATGGACAGGGCATCGAGGCGGAATGTCTCCAGGACCCGGTCCTGTTGGTACTCCAGGAGCCGGCCCAGGGGTTGGGCAACCGATGTAATCATGGGGATGATCATAAAAGCCGCCAGGATCACCAGGAGGATAACCGGGAGGGGCTGGGTGCCGGCCAGCAGCTTACTGATCAGGGCCTTTATCTCCGGGGGGGTGTTGGGGTCCTCCGAGATCTTCCGGAGCTGGGCCTGGGCCAGGTCGATGGCCTCCGGCTCGTTGCCGGCCAGGAAACCGTTGACGCTTTCCATGATGGACCGGGACAGCCATCCCCGGAGCTGGTCTTTCCACCCCTCGGCCCAGGCGCTTATACTGGCATGGATCCGGTCCCCTATGGGCAAGGTCCACCCCCTCCGGCCGGCCGCCTAATAGTGCGACCTTTAGGGGTCCTGCATATCCGGAGATCACAAAAATTACGAGAGTAAGTTTCCGTGGCCACGGGCTTTACAATAAAACAACACCGGTCTTTTTCACCCCTCACCAGAAACGCTCCAGGCCGCGCTCAAGTATCTTGAGGACCTGGTCCTCGGGGTCGGTGAAAAACTCCACCACCTTATCCCTCCAGTCGGACCAGCCGGCCCAAAAGGGCTCCCGGGTGGTAAAGGCGGTATCGATGAGGGCCTGGACGTCCAGGAGGGCTCCGGACCACCAGCCGGAGATCTCCCCGAGGACCTGGCCCCGCCAGTCCGTGAACCACTGGACCAGGGCGGCGATATCGCCGGTGGACCCCCGGAGCTCCACGATCCCCGCCTCCAGGATCCCGACGCGGCCCTGGAGGTCCTGGACCAGGGACCAGGTCCAGGCTTTCGATTCATCGATCCAGGCGGCCACGGTGGACCCTGTGGAGCTCCACCAGGCGTTGACCAGGTCGGTAACATAGGTCGGCCAGTAGTAGAACCAGTCCCGGATCTCCTCCAGGTTGGGGACATAGGACAGGAGGGTTGACCAGATCGTGGACCAGCCCAGGCCATCCCCGAGCTGGGCCTGGACGGTATTCACCCACTCCCCAAACTGCGAGAATCTCCAGGCCAGGTCGTTGAAGATCAGGACCAGATCGTAAAACCAATCGGCCATGATATTGAGGGGCCAGCCGGCGAAATAGACGTCCAGGTATAGCTCAGAAAAGGTGTCCTGGGCCGCGGTGAGGCGGTCAACGATCCAGGTCATAAACACCATGGGTCCACCCCCATATATTGTGGTTAGGCAGCTGCCGCGGTGACCATATGTAGTGGTCCGCCGGCCGGATTACTCACCGGGCCTTGATCTTATCCGCTTTGATGGCCAGGGCCGTTAGGATCTTGGCGACCACGTCCTCGGTGAAGTGCTCCTCGGCTATGTCGGCGGTGAGGACCGTCCCCGCGGTCGTCCGGATCTGGTGGCGGTAGTATTTCTGGATCCCCCCGGAGTCCCGGGCCCGGGACAGCTCGTCGATCTTTAGGACCTCGTATTCAGCAGCCATGGGTCACTCCTCCTTCGGCTTTTTCTGGACCCTGCCCACCTTGAGCCAAGGCGTCAGGTCTATTCCGTAGTAGCCGGCCACTATCCCCAGGAGGGACCACCCCACCACGGTATCTATGCCCTGGTGGAGGAGGGATCCGGCCAGGACCACCACCGCCAGGGCGATCACATCCTTGGGTCCCCATGATTTCATTCCATACCCCTTTCTTTTCGGCCCCCTTTATTCCTTGAGCCTCATGGCTCGACTCAGTATATCCAGCCTCTCCGCGTCACTTGTCGCCCTCTCAAGTAGGTCCTTATAGTCGGGCGGCTCCTCTATGGGGGTGCCGGTGATCTGCTTGTTCACCAGGTCTATACGAAAATCATCACTCCGGAAGGATGGGGGGCCACCGGGAATAATGGCCACCCTTTCCCCCCCCTTGGGCTTGAGGTTGCCCTGGGCCCCCTCATCCCCATTCCAGGACCTCACCACCTTGGAGGTCACATGGTATAGAATCTCTAGCATCGACTGTCCCTCTTATTCCCTGGCGATATATTTGAATAGCATCCCCACGATGTTAGACACATCGTCTAGGGTATCGTTTCCGTGAGCCGCGTCCCAATATACCTCGGCGTGTAAAAGGTCCCCAATGGCTAGATTGGCAAGCGTAAGGGAGCCGGTATCAAAGTTGAAATAGTTAGTCCCACCAGTTGCCGGGCCCTGCCAATTTCCAGTCTCGCTATGAGTGTTATACGCCTCATTATCAGCGCCCCACGAAGCCGCCAACCTCATTCGCATAGATCCCGCCGCGGCGGGGCTTGACCAACATATTTGTAGATCGGTAAAAGAAACAAAGTCCGGGAGTATCCTAAAGGAAAATCTAGCCCGAACTAGCAAATTAGCAGCTCTTTGTATCACTGGAAAGGTGCCTACTTCTAGGTCGTGAGTCCCATCGGCAGAATATGCTTCCCGAGCCGATTTATATCTTTCCCTAGGAACGTCCGTATGTTCATCATAATCGTGAGTCTTGGCGTGGTGGGCATCCTCATCAGAATCATGGTCAAAGGCCCAGTTGCTATCCGGGGCCTTGCCAGCCTCCCCGTTAGTCGGGGAAGCCTCCAGGAAGCCCGATATGCTGGCCGGCTGCTCCACAACCTTAGAGCCGCCGTCCAGGGTGGCAATACCACTCGCCGCCCCCTTCTCCGAGTCCAGGACATATTGAGTGTGGTCGTCGTCGGTGAGGTCAATCAGTCCGGCATGGGTGAGATGTGTCCATGTCCCACCGACAAAGCAGATATAGAGCTTGTTAGTATCAGTCGCCAGGTAGATATCCCTGGAAACAGGGGTGCTCGACTTGTTGGCATCGAGGCCGCCCGCGAAGCTCCCCACGTCGGCCAGGGTTACTAGTCCCGATTGGTAATAATCCGGGAGATCCGGCATACTACCCCTCCGCCTTTTTCCCGCCCCTGAATATCCTCTTGGGGGACAGGATCGAAAACGCCGCCTTGATAGCGTCAGTCACGGCCAGGGCTACAATGGCTTTCCTGGGCAACACGACCACGCCAAAAGTGACCACATGGGCATAGGTGGTACTTTGGGCCCAGCCGACTAGCTTGAGCTCGTAGGGCTCCTGGTAAACCTCGTAATACTCGCCCCACTGGATGGGGAATCCGGAGCCGGTTATGAACATGGCCGGGGTGGAGGGGAAGATGGCCCTCTCATGGTATTTCACCCGGGCGAATACCAGCCCATTACAGCCGGCGGGGAAAAAGACATAGACTTGGGTGATGATGCCATGGGCGATCTGGAGAGTCTCCTCCAGGGGGACGGCCTCGGTGTGGGTTGTCTCCACGGTAAGGGACCTGGTAAACAGCAAAGCCGGCCCTCTCTATGGGGAGGTTTACTCCCCCTTTTCCCCGGACAGGACGCGCCACTGGACAAACATACCCTTTGGGTTGGCTATGACGTCCACATACAGCCCGTCGGGGCAGTGGACCGGCTCCGGAGGGGCAAACTCCACTTGCTTACTCTGGGCCGTCCGGAAGGCCACGACTTCCCTCCCACTGGTGTTTACACCGTTGTAAAGCGTGGCCGTGGCCGTGGCCGAGGAGCTGGGGATGAACACGGCATAGAGGACCTCACAGTCCCCCTTGCAGAGGACCGTATCTTTTGTTACCCATGCCCAGGAGGTCTTGCCCGTGTTCATTCCCAGCTCCTATCCCTTCACCCTAGTAGAGGACCTCCTCCTCCACCACCACAGAGACCACCCGGCTGGCGTTATTCTCTGTAATCTCGAGCTCCAGTTTGCTCATGCCCCGGGTGTCCAGCATGTCCTCCAGCTCCGGGTGCTGGTCAAAGCCCAGGAGGACCGCCCGCTGATAGCCGGCCCCATCACACCATACCTCCAGCCAACTCGAGGTAAGGGCCGACGCATTATCTATCCTGATTACGCCGTCAATTATCCCGTTCCCGATCGTCACTGAGCCGTTATGGTAATCCCTGGCGGGGACTACCACACAGACTGCCGAGGAGTGATAGGGGAGGAAAGCGTCGGTTTGGTGGGTATCATTGACCGCCTGGATGTAAAGGGCGACGTTCTGCTTGAGGTCCAGGCCATAGTCGGCCTTGTTCTGGAGGGCCAGCTCCATCATGCTATCGTGCTTCTCGGGGGAATACTCCCCGTCGCCCACCACCAGCTCCAGGACGTCGAAGTGGGAGGCGATGCTTACCCTCTCGGTCCACCCCTTGACCAGGATCCGCCGGATACGCCGGCCGGTGGCGATCAGGAGGGGCTTGATAACCCCGTCGGCCGAGGTGGTGTAGTAGAGCCTCTCGTTGGCCTTCATGTACCCCACCGGCGAGGGTATGGGGTCCCCCATCCACCGCCAGCCCCAGATCTTATACTGGAGGCTCAGGTCGGTAAAGCCCCGGGCGGCGTCCTCCCGGATAGCATTGGTGAGGACAATCTCGGCGTTGGGGAGCCGGGACATATCGAACATGTACCTTTTATCCTGGAGGCTCCGGCCGGCCAGGAGGTACAGGGTGTCAAAGTTGGACTCCCCGTTGGATTCCCCATGCTTATGCCGGGGGATCTGCCGGAAGTCGAAGGTATTGAGGGCGTTGACCTCCGCCCCCCTCATGGACTTGACAACCTCGGTGCCTGAGAAGATCAGCTCTATCCGGGTGATGGCGTCCCGGAGCCAGTCCTGGGTGGTCAGCTCGGCCCGGTCTTGATACCTGGTGGCGTATAGCTGGACGGAAAAGGCGCTATACAGCCCCACGGAGGGCAGAGGGAAACGGTAGGTATCATCCGAGGGCACGCTGGCCTCGGTGTGCAGCAGCCGTTTAAGCCAATATCCCATAGTTTACCTACCCTCCCGGACCCAAGCCAGCGATCCGCTTGGCATTGAGTGCCTTGGTGATCTGCTCCACCCGCCGGATATTGGCCGGATCACCCCGGGGTTTCCGGGCGTCCAGGGTCAGGCCGGCGATCAGGGTCAAGTAGGGCTCGACCCCGGCTTTGTAGTCGGACAGGGCCGCGGTGACACCCGAGGCGAAACGGTTTTGGGCCACGTCCCGGATCTTCCGGGCGAACTTGGCGGCTCCGGCCTTGACAACACCCCGGCGAAATCGCTCTTGTATGCCGGCAGCGGTGACGGCCTGATGGTAGTTCCCAGCGGCGGCGGCGGTATTCTTGGCCCAATCCTCGGCGGCGGCCTCGGCGTTAGTGGCAAACTCCGCCGCGGCTCGAGAGGCGTTTTCCCCCCACTTGGTGGCCGAGCCCTCGAGGGGCTTGACCTTTATGGCCCCGAAAACCAGGATCGGGGCCAGGGCCGCCAGGGGATCGCCGGCCCCGTCCGGTATGGCGATCAGGCCGCCGGCCAGGGCCAGGACCCCGACCAGGAGGAGAAGCCCCAGCAACATTTTACCTTTCAACATGTCGATATACCTCCAGTTTTGATACCGTTTTCCGATTGGTGTTGCCACCATTTCACACTATTATTTGACAGTCTACACCCGGTGGGGCTATTCTGTCCCTAGCGCAAACAGTTGACCCAAAGTGAGGGCCCCATGGCTAGACAGGAACGTGAGCGCCGGTATCTCTCCCAGTATCTCCTCCAGGAATGGCCCCGCGGGGGCTATCAAGTCAACGTCGAGCTGGGCCCCATCCCTGCGGAGTTTGTGGACCGCTATGGCCCCAAAAAGGCCGCGGCCCTATTCCGGCCCACCCGCCCCCGGGTGGACGCGGTCAAGTGGACCCGGGAACGCTATTATCTGATCGAGGCGAAGATCCGGGACATCAAGGCCGGGGTCGGAGATCTCATGTTCTACCGGGGTATGGTCTCTGACACGCGCGATCTACCCAACTACAGCGGCCAGGAGCTGGTCCTCCGCCTGGTGGTTCCCTGGATGATCGACTGGATAGGGGTTGCGGCCGAGAAAAACGGTATAGAGGTCGTGATATTCGAGGTTGACTGGATGGCCGCCTATGTCGAGGAGCGCAAGCATTACTATAGCCCGGAATGGCGGGCGCAGCGCGACGAAAAGAAACGGCTCCGGGAAGCCCTGGGGGTGGATTAGAGGCTATGGGTTGCGGGGTTTACTGGCAACAGATCCGGGAGGTGGAGAGGGCCCTGGGCTCCCTCCGCCGGCTGGGGATCATGGAGGGGTCCCCGGCCTTCGGGGAGCTCATGCGGATCCGGGGGAAGCTCCTCCGGAATGTGGGGGTCAAGTTTCCCCGGTCCGTGTCCCAGATCGCCAAGATCATCGGCCTCTCCCCGGGCATCATCACCCTATGGCATGATGTAGAGTCCGGGTGGATGACTGAGGGAAGGATCAAGCCGGGGGCCCCCCCGGTTTACCGGGCGGCGTCCGACGAGGTGGCCGTCAGGATCATAAACGGGGATATTGACCATGAGCTCGAGGACGTGCTTATGACCCCGGACCCCTTCATAGGGAACTGAGGAAAGAGGCGGACCATGTGCGAACAATGCACCAGCTGGAGGGTCATATCGACCACGACCTGTCTCCTGATGAACTATATCCAGCTGTTTCCCGGGGTCCCCACCCGGATGCACTTCACCGACGACTATCTCATTGAGCGATGGATCCCCGAAGGGAACACCGGGAAAGACAAAAAAGTTACCTCCCTCACGTTCCAGGTGGACGAACTGGAGGGGGTGGACGTGGCCCGGACCTTCTCGATCCTCTCCCAAAAGCTGGCGGCTCACATGGAGCCCTTCCTTAAGGATAGACGGTATAGGGC
>SDBV01010608.1_pt1 | contig 12047 bp, 13 predicted proteins | sample 2277081 | NCBI WGS metagenome assembly SDBV01 (sample SAMN10402039, study PRJNA504765) | marine sediment metagenome | isolation source: marine sediment core GS10_PC15, 223 cmbsf | place: Arctic Ocean: Southern Knipovich Ridge | collected 2010 | reverse complement strand
GTTTGGCGATTTTGACTACAGTTGAAAATATAGGAATACAGTTTCTATTAACGAATTTTTTGAATAGTCCTTTAGAAATTAGTATTATTGTTGCATTGTCTATTGGATATATAACTAAATTCTTTTTAGATCGCAAATATGTATTTAATGTTTAATCATTATTATTATCTAGAATAAAAAAAATAAAAAAATTTAATAGAATAAGTGGTATTTTTAATCATATGTCAAACGAGCAGGAACCCCGTGAGGGTAGTGATGATAAATCAATCGTTGATGCGCTCTCAACATTAGGATGGGTTGAAGAAGAGGAAGAAGAAGAAGAAATATTACCACCTGGAGATAATCTCCAAGAACAACTTGCATTCTTTAAGGAAGAGAATAAAAGATTAATTGGAGAGATCAATGAAAAAAATGAGAAAATACAATATTTTGAAGTTAATGTACAAGAATTAACCAAAAAAGCCGAAAGTAAGAGCATTCAAGACCAAGCAGTTCAAAAATTATTTGAGACAATAGAAAGTAAAAATGATGAAATTGAAAACCTAAATATTCTTCTTGATGAGCAATCTAAAAAATCAAATAGAATTATCGATGATCAGATTGATAAAATAAAAACCTTGACATCTGAAATTGACAATATTAACTTAAATGAAACGGATAATCAAGATTTAAATAAAAAGATTCAAGAAAAAGATACTAAAATAAATGAATTGATGGAACAGCTTCAATACCTTGAGAATGATTCAATCCAAAGATCTAAGTTTGAAAAGCTTGAAGTTCTCTTAGAAAAAAAGGATGAAATCATTACTGAAAAAGAAAAAGCCATTTTTAATGTTGAAAACATTTTAAAAACTGCGAATCAGAAGATTCAGGATCTTCAACAACAATTTGAAACGTTCAACCTCATGAAAAAAGACTTAGAGAAAAAAATAGAAAGAAATAAAGCCTTAGTAGTAGAAATTGAAGAGTTGAACCAAAAAAATATTTCTAACCAAGAATTAATCAATCATCACGAAGAAAAACTAGAAGAAGCACATAAAAAATTTGGAAACCTAGCTGGGAAATTTGAATTAGAGTTAGGTAGCATGCGAAACATGCTCGATGACAGAGACAATGATCTTAAAAATTTAACTGAAAGTACTCAAAAACTACAAGATGAGTTACAAGAATCAGAACAAATAGAAGAAAAACTTCTTAATGATATTCAAAAGATGAAAGACGAAAAAATAAAGTGGGAATCTGATCTTGAAGAAAATAATAAAAAGATAATTGAACTAAAGAAAACGATTAAATTAATGCGTAGAGATCTGAAAAAAATATAGTCAGAAATAGTAAAATATCTTAACATATGGCTAAGGGTTTTAAACTTCTAATGGTTGAAAATCAATGTAGTAATTTTTTGATTATTCTAATCTTAAAGCGTTGAACAATTTTCACATATTTTAAGTTTTTTGTATCTAATTAAATTCTCCCGATAGTGACGAAAATTCTTAGAGCTCCAAATTTCTAAAAAATGTTGTTCATTTATATTTCCAAAAGTATGAATACCATCATAATCATAACAACAAGCCCCTATCCTTCCATCCCATAAGATAAGGGATTTATGACACCAACTACAAGTTGCTGAAGGATTTTTTAATTCAAGTTTTCCATTAACTACATTATATCTTCTTTTTTTAGATTTTTTTGGAAGATATTTCTCAGCTAATTCTTTAATAGGATTATTTTCTCTAAAACCTTTTGATTGAACGGGAAAGCAGATCTCTTTGAACCAAACACCATCCACTCCAATTTCATTTATAGCAAAATCATATATGGTTTTTAGATGGTTTTCATTTCCTCTACTAACGATAATTTCTGCAATAATTAGTGGAAATGGTGTTTTTTTATCTTTTTTTGCTTCACATAAGGCTTTAATATCTCTTATTGTTGATTTAAAATTAGCTCCTTTTCTAAATTGTTCGAATAAAGTTTGATCTATATGATCTATATTAACAATAAGGACATTTAATTGAGATTCAAAAATTTCTTTAATTCTTTGTTTTTTAATTAGAGTTGCATTTGTATCAACTAGTGTGTATATATATTATGCTCATTGGCATCTTTTACCATTTTAAAAAGATTGGGATTAAGAAATGGTTCTCCAGCAAAGTTAAAATCAAAAATTAACGCAAAATCTTTCACATCGTCAAGAAATTTTTGATATGTTTTGTATTTCATCATACCTTGTTTTCTTGTCATATATGTGTGAGGTGTTGTGCATAATGGACATTTTAAATTACACATACACGCAGGTTCAATCATTATTAAAATGGGCGTCTTGGAAACTTTGTAATATATTAATTTACGTAAGAGCTTTAAGTCAATCTTAGGCAAAAAAAAAGTTTTATTCTGGACATAATATTTGATTAGTGGAGAAATCTATTTTCTAAACATTAAAAGGGTTCACCTATGTTTTTTTTATAATTTCCTAGTTATCTTCTTAATTCTTGTAATAAGAGATTATAATATTTCTTTTCTTTTTCCTCTAGAGTAATATAATTATTTATCTTAAATTTAACCATTACTTTTCCTTATTAATTTAATAAATCAAATTACTGAAATGGGTTATTAAATAAATGAAATAACGAATATATAGATATTAATAGTGTATAAAATTATTCTAAATTAACTTTAGATCTTTCAAAAAAAATAAAGAAAAAAAATTTAAAAGTTCTTATTGGGAATAGTTAATTGTCCAGTTCTTTAGAAAGCCAAAAAACTTTAAGTTCCCGTGCCAATTCAACTTATACATTAATCTTCTTCTCCCATTTCGGTTTATGGACTATTTCTCTCTCCATTCGAGCCCGCATTGTCCGCATTTAAATTTCTTACCGTACATACGTGGGTAATCCAAGATTATATTACCTTTATCAACGCTTTCATGAATCATAAGTGGGTTATAATTATGACATTCTGGACATTTTCTACGACCTTCAGTCTTATCAACTGTTATAATTGTACTATCCGTTTTACCGGGTATGCCAGGAGCGGCTCCAGAAGCTTTAATTTGAACGTCATCCCTACTAATATCACCAGGAGATACTTCTTTTACTTCCGATTTAAATTCTGGTTGGATTGCTTTCGCAACTTTATCGTCTTCATCAACACCTTCTAATACAGATTCTGCTTTTAATTGTACAGCATCAGATTCTTTATAATCTTCTCCTCTCTCTAAAGCTACCATAAACTCTGCGTCATCTCCTTCCTCAAAGATTGTTTCTTGTTGTAATCCCGCCCTATCAGCGTCTATTGCGCGTGCCCATTGCCCAGCTTTGACACGTTCTTTGACATTAGTCGATTTTCCCTGCCAAATATATACTTTATTGCCTAAATCAGCGACAAAACAATCTTCTGAAGATAATGATTCTTTCTTAAAAGAAACTTGAACCATTTTCATAGCGTTTATATCCTCGAATTCCTCGGATGATACTCGGTAAAGTACATTTTTCCATTCGTGAAAACCGGCCCAATCTCCGGTAGTAACATCTTTTAATAGTGTTTTAGCAAAATTTTTCTCGACAATCTTCATCGTGCCAAAAGAGGAAACTGCTTTCATAAACTCTTTCGTCTCTTGGAGTTGGTCTATTGTAATTATTTTTGCAGCTCCACCACGTTCTTGATCAAGTGTTCGAGCTTGTGCTGCTCCACCAGTTTTTTCATCTACTGAACATTTATTTCCTATCCATACATAGATAGTTTTCTCATCGTCTAATAAATAAACATCCCCAGAGCTAAAAATTGATTTTTTAATTTCTTTTAAATTACCTTGATCGATAAGATAAAGTTTCATTTATATCAACTAATTTTTTTAAAAATTCTTTTTAATAACATTATAAATTTAAATTTATAAAAATATTGTTATATTTCTAAGTTTATTCCTAAATTAACTCGATCAAAATAAGAATTTTAAAGCAGAAGTTAAATATTATTATAAAAAATGGGTTTAAAAATCATTTAGAGCTAAATTAAATCTTTTTATCAATTCTGGTATTTCACTAAGATCTATAGAGCAATAAGCGATTCGTATACCATTTATTTTATCATCTAGTTTTTCAATTGGAATAATTCCCACTTTATATTTTTTTAATAAATGATCGGCGAATTTAGTCGCCTTAATTTTATCAGGATTCAAATTTACGAATAGAAAAAATCCACCCGAATTAGGATCGACTGAAATATCCGGGTTATTTATCTTACTAATCTCAGAATTGATTTTTTCGTACCTTTCTTTAAGTAATTTTTGTACTTTTTCACGCGATTCAATGATTTGGTTCAGTCCATTCTCTATAAACAATTTTTGGGTGAGAGTTTGATAAAAATGGTTAGAGTTAGAAATTGTCGCACGGATAAATCCTTCCAATTTATTATGAATTTCATTTTTTAATTCATCTAGTTCACTAATGTTATTGATCCAATTTGGTTTTAATCCTATGGTAACAAAACCGATTCGTCCTCCATATATTAAAAGTTCTTTTGTAATTCCATCTAATTTAATTGGAATAACGTTTTCATCTAATTGATGAAGATCATAGAATATAGATCTGTCTAACACATCATCTTTATAAATATATGGTTCATACGCATCATCTACTAATACAATAATAGGTTTACCAAGGACTTTTTGGCTTTCTTTCAACAAATTAACTAGATCAGTAGCTTCTTCTTTAGTAGGAACATATCCAGTAGGATTATTAGGAAAATTTAAGAACACTACAATTTTTTCTTGTATATTCGCAACTTGTTTAATTGCGCTTTTTAATCCTTCAAGATTTATTTTCTTTTCTTTAAAGAAATCAAAAGATTTAATCTTTGCACCAATGAATTTTTGAATGATATTATCATAATTACCCCATCTTTTGTTGGGAATAATAATAGATTCTCCTGGGTTTAAGAAGAGAGTGCAGCTTTGAAATATTCCGTTAGTTACACCGCTGGTAATTATTGGTGTTGTAATATACGTTTTTAACCTGTTCAATTTATCTTTCTCATTCCCTTCATAATACAATGACTTCTTTAATATCCAGTCTTTCCAAATTTCTCGTGTTTCGATTTCACCTCCAATAGAAGCATATGGAACAATCTGTTTAACATTTAAATTTCTCGTATAACCCGAGATTTCCTTGATGTAACACGGTAGCCAATCAGAGCTACCTCCATTAATAAAATCTTTTTCAAATCCGTAAGCTGTTCCAATAGTTCCTATAATTTCTGCTTCTGCCTTTGCACGTCCAGACCAATAAAAAATCCCGTCTGGTAAGAAAATTCTTTTTCCTATCTCTGAAAAAGCATTGTATAAGGGTGTTTTTTCAATATAATTAAAATTCATAGCTAATTGAATTTCTCAAAATAATATATAATAAATTAATTAAGCAATCTAAATGAAATTTACTTACAGAATTTAAATATTAAAATAACTTAAAAAAAATTATGAGTAATGAAAATAATTCTGAAGAAGAGAAAAGTGATGAGAAACCTTTTTTAAAAGGGTGGAAAAATTTCACTGATGGAATAAAAGGTAGTTTTCAAAACTTTCAAAAATCACTTGAAGCACAAGCCAAGAAAAATACAAAATTATTGGATGAAAATAAAGAAAAAGCAAATAAATTCCTTGCTAAGACTAAACAAACGTGGGAAAATAAACTTAAAGGATGGAATGAGGATATAGAAAAAAGAAAAATAGAGACAAAAGAACAATGGGAAACTCACACAAAAATGATTAATCAAGAAATAGAAAACTGGCAAGACAAGACAAGGGAGGATTTGAAGGATGGTATGGGCTTAATAAGAAAGGGATTTATTAAGGCATATTTATGGGTTTTGTTATTAACTATTCCGATACTTATAATAATTATTGTCGTATTTGCTGTTATTCTTAAACTTATGGCATGATTTTTTTCAATTCATTCTTTATTTTCGAATTTTTTTGATTTAATTTAACAACTTAATAATTAATCTAATGAAAATTTTGTGAATTTTAGGATATCTAGTGCGTCTTATCATTGAATTGGACAACCCACACAGAATCTAAAAGATTCAAGTAAGAAAATTAATTTAAAAAAAAACATAGAAACAAGTAAAAAAAAGAGAAAATTAAAAAAATAGGTTTGTTAGTTTTTGAATTGAAGTTTCTCTGAGGATTACGGAATAAGTCTTACTGTATTTTATGAAATTTACCCATGCTAATTAAATTTTTTTAATGATATTCAAAATTTAAATTCTTTAATGTTTAAACATTATTCAATATTTTAATTTGTATTTTAAAATTACTAAAAATACTTTAGAATCAAGAACAAACTTTATTATTTTTTTATAGAAGAATAAATATTAAAGAAAACTCAACTTGATTTCATAATAAAAGCATTGATCTCATTAATTAATAAAATAAAAATAATAGAAACAAATTTATTACTAAATGATTGAGATATTTACAATATCGTTTATTGTTGCAATGACGGGTGCAATGGTGCCAGGGCAAGTCCTCACATTTACCATTTATAAATCCCTTAAGAGTGAAAAAGGATATTTAGCTGGTCTACTTATAGTAATGGGGCACGCTACTTTAGAATTTTCTTTGATAATTCTTCTGTTATTAGGAGCTTCCCTTCTCTTTCAAAATTTAGTATTTTTAATAGCAATCGGAATTATTGGTGGTAGTTGTCTATTAGTATTTGGAATCCTTGTAATAAAAGATGTATATAAACAAAAATACGAAATAAGTTTTACTATCTCTGAACATGATATAAAGGGTTTTAAAGGTAATAGTTTTATTGGAGGTATTTTCTATTCAATAACTAACCCTTATTGGGAGTTTTGGTGGGCAGCAGTAGGTTTAAAACTCATGATAGATTTAGATGTGTCTTTTGCAAATCCCATAAAACTTTTATTATTTATGTTTGGGCATGAGTTTGGAGATTTTATATGGTATGTGCCAATTTCTGTTTTCGTTTATTTTGGAGGGAGATCATTAAATCAAAAAGTCTATAAATATATTCTAGTAATATGTGGAACTTTCATGATAATTTTGGGGATTTATTTAATGATTAATATCATAATATTTCCTCCTACATCATAATCTCTATATTAATTAATCTGTTTGAGCAAAGTAGGTTTTAATTTTTATAAAAATTGAGAAATAAATATTCCAAAGCTAAAATCTTTCTAATTCATGATCTGTTTCACTTTCAAATAAATCTGAATGAGGTTCAAGAAAATGATTTTGACAAAGAGGACATGCGTTATATTTTGAGAGCCAAAATGCTACACAGAGATAATGATATGTACTTCCACAAAAAGGACATATTATCACTTTATCTTTGACAAAATTGATAAATTTATGACAAATTGTACATGAAACATCAGAATCAGATATTCCCTGCCTTAATTTTACTCGATTAGTTAAAATTTTTTCTAATTTTACTAATTCTACTTGATATAATCCTAGAGAATTATTTAACTGATTAATTTTAGAAGTTATCTCAGAAATTCTTTCTTTTAATTGTTCCTCTGTTAATTTCTCTGCTAAAAATGCAGATAATGCAAAATTAAGAGGTAAACCTTCAAAATTTTCTGTTTGTTCTGTTATTTCAGTAATCGTTGCAAATAAAATTCCTTCTTTATCTATTAACTCCTTAAAATTCTTGAATAATTTATTAATTAAAAGAGATATCAGAAAAGTTAATTGTTGTTTTTTACGATTAAAATTATCCTCCCATAATTTTATAATTTGATACAAATCTACATCATTAGATTTGGCACTATCCAATCTCGTAAAAACATCATTTTTTATTTTCTGGATTTTTATATAGTAATCATTTAAAATTTCTTTAATCTTTTTTAATTGAGGAAATTCTTCTTTAATTATTATAGATGCCTCATCTTCGTAAACTCTGATAAACTCATTAACTTCTGTAATTTTTCCAGTTACATATTCCCTTAATTGAATTCTTAACTCTTCATCTTTAACTGTTTTGATAAAGTCAAGGTATTCATTTTTTCTACGGAAAATCTCAGAAGACACATTTGAAAAGATTTTCTTCAGTGAAGCCGTAATACTCTCATAGGGACTTAGATAGCTTTCTATACTGAGAACCCAATCTTCAACAGCATCTATTTTTGATGAAAATATTTCAATTTTGTTATAATAATAATTCGCAATTTCTTCAAATTTTTCTGCTTCGTTTACATCATGAATTTTCTCTTGGAACTTTCTTTCCAAGCCCAATATGTAATAATCAACGATCTTAGGTAGGAAAATGCTTATTTTTTCATTCTTTAACTCTTTAAAGCGGAAATTCACGTCCTTTTCTTTTAAATCTAAATCCTTAAACTCACGAAAAACATCCTGTAAATTTTCTTCAATTAATTGATTAACTAATGGACGTATGAAGTTCTTTAAATTTTGTGTGATTTCTTTCCTTTCAAGAATGTTAATGAATTCATCTCCTTGATATGCTTCAAATATCTTGTTTAAATACAGAAGATAAATTAAATCCGAATAAAATTTAATTCTCCTTTCATTTTTGGATAAAAAGAACTCGTAGATCTCATTAAAATGAAATGTTAAAATTTCTTCTTTTTTATCTTTTTTTCTTTTTTTCGAAAGTGAATCATTAATAGCATTAATAAAATCGGTTAATTCTTTTATTTCATTCCAATCTTCTAAATTAGAAGGAATTCCATTTAATTTAAAATTTAAATTTTTTATTCTATTAATCTCAACCCATAAATATATCTTATCATCAAATTCAGTTTTAATTTCTTTACCGGAATGGTTTATTTCAGAGATCTGTTTATTACTTTTTTCAAGAAGATTTTCAATGATAGATAATGAATCATCTAAAACCACAAAATTTCTTGTAATTCTTTTAATATTTCTGATATTTGAACTTAGATTCTGTAAGTTATCTGAAATAAGTTTTAATTCATCTAACAGTTCTGTTTTTAAATTTAAAAATTTAGACTCAGAGTTTATCCCTGAAATTAATGAAGATTTTAAATATATTCCAATAAAATTCTTTAAATTCTTTATATATTTTAAGTACAATTCAAGAGTAATTGAAGAGAATTGTAATTTTGACTTTATGTAATCATTAACCTTAGTATCTTCAGCATTCTCTGATTTTAGCTTCATTAAATTTTCTTTAATTTCTAAAATCTCATTTTTTGTAAAACCATAAATTTCTCGAGTATCATTAAATGTATTATTGGAAAAGTTCAATATAGATCAAACCCGGTATTAGTAAAAAGATAGTTCAACTTAATATTTAGAAGACTTTCATAAATAAATTTTTATTGGTTATAACGTCAAATATAAAAATTTTAGAATAAGTTTCTTACAATTCATTCTCCTAATTCTTTTATCTCAAAATGCTTCTCTGTACCACCATCTTTAGTAATTGTCAAGAGGTCAATTCCATTCCCTGTCATTGCGTCTCGTTTAATTGAATTTCTAATTGCCTTCTCAACTAATTTTTCTCCGCCAACAACAGTCATATTAGGTTTATATTCAGCTTCTAATATACCAATCGACAATAGCATTCCGGTTCCTGCTGTTCCATAATCATCTGGCATTAGACTGCCTAGGGCATCTAATGTGTAAAGTTTAGGACCATCTTTATCCATTCCCGCAACTACTAAATTGGTATATAATGGCGCCATCTTTCTACTATAAAGATAGTTAGAAACTATTTTTGCCATACTCCTTGTTGAAATTCTCTCCCCTGCATCTAAGAAATATAAATTTGCTTGAGCTCTTAATATCCTTACTAATATTTGAAAATCCCCAATTAATCCATATGCTGCTAATCCGGTATGTTCAGTTAGTTTAAAAACTTTCTTTGTAGATTTATTGATGACTGTATAACCCCAAACAGCCCGTCTATCATTGCCTAAAACGACTCCATCTTTGCATTTAAGGGCAACGGCACAACTACCAGGAACTGTTATTTGAGACATTTTTTTAAATTGATCTAATTTTATTTAATTATTAAAAAATAGAAAGATAATTAAAATTTCTTCTTTTAAATTTTTAATTCAATTTTAAAATTCCTAATAACTTATAAAATCAAATCTTTTTATCCTTATTCTAATTAGCGTGAAAAAAAAAAAAGATTGAATTAATTGTCTTAATGTGATAATATCAGTACCTAATTTCTTATCATCCGATAATGATGGATTTTTTAATCATTTATTTATAGGATTTGGTCTTGTCGGACCATTTATCGGTGGATTTCTTGTTATTATAGGAATTATAGAAATTATAGAAATTTATCTTTTTTCTTTTTTTAATTTAAATACACACGTTTCCTGAGCATCTGTACAATTTGATTATTTAAGTGGGCTAATTCAATGCGTTCAGCCATAATTGCCTTTGACTTCTCTAATGTTTCCCATCTACTTTTTTCATTAAGCAATTCATCCTGCTCCATACTAATTCTCTCTGCTAATAGGATCTGACCATATTTTTCAGCAATATCAAGAGCTTTGGTTAATAATTTTTGAGCTTCCTTAAATTCAAAAGTTATTAATTTCAACTTAGCTTGAAACGAGTATGCTTCAACAAGCAACCAAAATGACTGTTGACTTTTGGCAATATCCTTTAATTGAGTAAGATAAGGGTGAATCTCATCTAATGCTTTTAAATCGTTTGTTTCGCATAGATCTGTTAAGTATAGATCACATAGATGTATTAGAGCCTGATAATTGGTCTCAATAAATGTATCCTCTTCATCAACAATTTGCTTTAATATCTCCTTTGCTTTTAAATGATTGATGTCTTGAGGTTTCTTTTTCAACAACATTGCCTTTCCATAACGATAAGCATCATCTAACCACTTGTTATATTCTTGATTAATGATTTGTTTTATACGGTCTTGGCATTGCTGAGCTTTTTCAAGAGAATTCATATTTATATATAAATCAAAAAGAGAGGTGAGAATAATCTAATTGCTTGTAGAAGTGAGAGCAACTGTTAGGAAAAATGATTATAAGATAGGTAAACCTATTAGCAATGTAATGGTTACAAAGCAAGGGAAGACAGGGATTGAGATTTATGTTAGTACTTTTGGGAGAATTATTTTCCTACTTGAAAATAAAACACAGAGAAATCCCTTTTGGAAATTATTATTTGATTTTTCTAGTAACCGGAATAATTTCATTAGCAATTGTTCAAAAACGAAGAAAATTATAAATTATAAATAAACAAATTTAAAATTTAAATACTAACAAAAACACTTCATATTTTTAATATAATCAAACAGTGAATGATCATTGATGTTGACTCTTTAATTAAAATAAAAATTTTTTGTCGTAATTTTTTTTTCATTTGAATCTTCTTGTTCTTCTGATTTGACGAAACATTTAAATAACTCTTCAGATATAATACTATCTAAGAAACTTTAAAAATAATTTAAAAAAAAATTGAAAAGCTAAATTTTAAAATTTTTGGAGGAATAAGAAATGGCAAAAAAGAAACATTCGTTCGCGTGGTCGCCCATCAGGCGATTAATGAAACAACAGGGAGCCAGAATTGTCGCTCGAAATGCTGTTGATTTATTAATTGACCATCTAGAGAAGAAGGCAACTGCATTAACTGTACAAGCAAGAATTTTTACTATGCATGCGAACCGTAAAATAGGCTATAAACGTCTTATAGCTTGTATATAGATTACAAAAAACGATCTCTTACTATCGATTAAATACGTATAAGCATGTATGTAGGAAAAATAAATTTAATAATTATTTTTTTTAATTCTTTTAAATTATAGAATTTAACTCTAATCCTCAAAAAATAGATAATCTTAATTATAATTCTATTCTTATCCTTTTCAATATTTCATTTAATCTTAAGCTCCCTATATTGAAATTAATTTTTACTTCTTAATTCAATTGTGTCTTAATTGATATGATCAGATATTATGTAATATAATATTCAACATCGATTATTATTTTCAATTAAAAATTTTTTAATTCTCCATTAAATTATAGGATAACTAATATTAAAGACC
>SDBV01010607.1_pt1 | contig 12047 bp, 13 predicted proteins | sample 2277081 | NCBI WGS metagenome assembly SDBV01 (sample SAMN10402039, study PRJNA504765) | marine sediment metagenome | isolation source: marine sediment core GS10_PC15, 223 cmbsf | place: Arctic Ocean: Southern Knipovich Ridge | collected 2010 | reverse complement strand
GTTCCCATCTCTTTTATCTAACATAAATTGAACCTCTCCAGTTGTTGTTCTCTTCCCCCAGAATGCCACTGAGAAATCACCTGTATTAAATCTAAAGTCAGCATCACTAACATTAATATAATCATCCACACCATCAAACTCAAATGCTCCTCCAATATAACCAGTTTGATTAAATTCAGGACAAGTCTCCATAGAAGTACATACTCCATTATTATCATAAATAGAAACATCATCAGTTAAATTTTCCCAAGCACCAACACTAAAGTTATTATCAAAGTGAAGTAAAAGTAAAGTATCAGCTAAATTATTCTCATCATGACTTAAAGTTACATTACCACTTTCAAAAGTTATATTACCAAAGTTAGTTGTACCATTACTAAAATCTCCAATAGTTGTATCTATAATATATTTATCAGTTGAATTAGTACCATCAATCCCACAAAAGATTAAATCCCCTTTCATAAATATATTTGAAGCTAAAGTACTTGAAGTTTCTCCAGAAAGAACTTCATTATTTTTATACCATTTATATGCTAATCCTGAAGTATAATTTAATTTATTACAATAAAGAGTATTATTTGTCTTTATATTTTCATAAGTCCTATAATCATAATGACTTTGAGTATTAACATAAACTCCTGCTTCTGTGATATTTCCAGAAATAAATGGTTCCCCTATCCAAACTGGGTCTAATAAATCTCCTGGAGCACCCATACTCCATTTAACATTATCAGTAGGATTATTCTTATATCCAACTAATTTAAATTTTTTGGTAGAGTAACGAGGAAATACAAATACATAAAGTCTATCCTTTGGAACATTTCCTAATCTGGTTTCCATAGTAAAATCCATAGGAACCCATTTACCATAATATTCTACATATAATTCATATCTTTCTATATCTGGAGAGAAATCTAAGGTTACTTCTTCTTTATTGTAAATATAAACTGATTTAGCAGTAGGATTATAAATAGTTAAATAAGAAATACAAGGGTCTAATTCTGTTCCTTGACATATTTTATCACCATCAGAAGTAATTTGTAAACCTATAATTGTAAGAATAGTGAATAAACTAATTAAAGTCGCACCAATTCCAAGATATATCCGTTTGTATTTTCCTGCCATTCATCTGTTTATTTATTTACCATATTTTCCTTCAGCCGCTTTTCTCATAGCTGTAGTCATCATTTTAATTGCTCTTGCTTTACATTTCTTACCTTGTTCAATCATCTCCTTGTCCTTATATACTTTACCTTCCCTAATTAACTTAACTCCTCTATTATACCAATAAGGAACTAATCCTTTAATGAATCCTGTCAATCCTAATGCTGATAAAATTACTCCAGCTAAAATATATAAATAATCATAAATATCTTTTTCTTCATCTTTAGGTTTTTCTGGACAATCATCTGTGTCTGAAACTTTAGAACCATCCCAACATACATATATAATTGTGTCCCCTGCTGATACTTCTTCATCTCCATCTTCGGTGGTTTTTGTAACTTTATCAGTAGGACTTAATTCAAAATTAACAGTACATCCTCCACCTTTTTCACATCCACCTTGTCCTATTTTTATTGTCTTTTTACATTTATCTGCAGTACAAAATCTAAGATGAATTTCCATTCCTTCCATCCACATAACAAAAGGAGGATTACCTAATGAAAATTGATATTCACAGTTTTGATTAACTACTGTACTTATTTCTTCAAATTGAAGAGTCTTATAATTGATAGTCTCAAGATAAACATTAAATCCAGCAATACATTCTCCTGTTTCAAGACTTGCCTTTCCATCAACTGCATAAGGGGGTATAGGAGCATCTGCTATAACAGTTAAACTAAATAAAAATAAAAATACTACAAGTAAAGGAATTATTTTTTTCATTATCCAAAACCTCCAAGACTTCTATTAAAGTACACATTCAATCCTTTAACTGTATAATTTCCATTGTAAGCCCATACAGCTTCTCCATAATCCATTGTTATAAAATTATTATAACCTTTTTCAAATTTCCATGAGAAATATTGTTGGTCATTATATATATCCCCTAATACTGAATTATTAATATATGCAAGACGTTGAATACTTGTATTATCTACTTGTGGTGTTCCACCAATCATATCAGTCCAATTCTGTTTTTGGAATGAGGTTTCATAATTAGTAAAGTTAATTCCACTCATATTATGTATAGACATTAAATGATAACCACTTCCAATAACACTTGAATTAGCAGACATATTTGTATTAATAACTGTATAATTATAAGGCCATACTCTATCTTCCCATTCATAAGGTCCTGTAGAATTGATATAAACAACTGCTACTTCTCCTCTTGTAAAATTAATATGATAATTTGTTATACTTCCTGTAGCAAAGATTACCCATGTTCCATTCCATTTATATACATATTGGGCTTTAGTTTCATTTGCTATCTGACCCATCTCTGTAAATCCATTTCTAATTATTCCACAGAAATTATATCCTTCAGATTGATTCCAACAAGTAGAGTCTGTCATATAATCCATTGAGGCATTATATATCTCTGTTTGTCCTATGTTTCCTGCTCTATCTATAGTAGTTATATTATAAGTATAATTTGTATCTGAACCAAGAGGTGTAGTAAATACTATTCCATGACTATTATTATTTGAACTATTTGTTTGTCCATACCAATCTCCACCAGCTTCATAGAAATTTAATGAATAAACTAAAAAGTTATTTTCTACTGAAGGGTCATGTGTTATATTTGGAGTATGGTCTGTACTTCTCATTCCTCTAAGCAATGTTAAATTTGCTGGTGGTGGAGCAACTGTATCTACATTTATAGCTCTTCCAACTAAACTTGCTGGAGTTCCAGAAGAATCAAAACAAGTAATATTATAACGATAAGGTGTAGGATAAGTTGTATCTGCTACACTAACCATAAATGATACATGTTCTCCTGAAATAAAAGAGGAGTTAGTTTGATTTAATCTAAATGTAGTATCTCCTGAGCTTGTAAAATTACCCCATAATTCACATCCTCCTTTAAATGCTTCAGTAACATTAGCTTGAATTATTGTAGCTGATGTTGTACTCCAACTATTATTTTCAGTAATTGTTGAAATTGTTGGTGCTGTTTCATCCACAAAAAATGTTCTATTTGCACTGTATGCCATATTACCAGCAATATCTGTAAAGTTCCAGAAGTAGGTTATATACCCACTTGGGAAATTATCTATTAAAATCTCACCAGATTCTGTATTGTTAGTATAAACAAATGTATGATTTAACATATAAACTCCCGACTCATTAGTATAAAGATAACCTAAAATAGGATTAGTCTCAATTACTGTAACATTAAATTTAATACTATTTGTAGTAAAATTACCTGCTGTATTTGTATAAGCCAAAGGCCAATTCAAAGTAGCCACAGGATTAGTAGAATCTACCCAAAAATTATGTGTTGAACTTCTTACAGAAATATTAGAAGAATTAACATAATTTGTACCTGGTCCCTCTGACCAATTATAAGCTGTAATATAATAACTGAATTTTCCATCTTCTCCTAACTCAGTTATATTAAATTGAACTGTTGTTCCATTTGGAACTGCAAGATAGTTTATAGTCTGATTTTCAAAAAATTCTCCACTTTGATTTCCAAAACCCCAAGTATAAGAGATATTCATATCAAAAGAGGAACCATTTCCCCATCCACCAAAACTTCTTCCAAAATCTCCAGTAATTTGAGGTGTTACATTTATATATAGTGTAGGTGAAGTAGTCCAACCATTTCCTGGTTTTGAATCTATATCAATAGATACTGTTCCTGTCTCTGGTTGAGTATCCCCAACAACTAAAAGACTAACTCCAAAAATAAGTATAAAAATAATAAAGGAAAATACAAACTTTGTTTGACTTCTTTTATTCATTATAAATTAACCTCCACTGCTGTATCAGTACCCATTGCTAAAACTACATCATTATTCCCATCTATAAGGGTGTGTGTTGTTGCTCCTTTTTTAGCAGAACCAAATACAACTATTTCAAGTAAATCACCATCTGTCCAATGAGTAGGTTCTTCTCCAAGATAATTTTTATTTGCTAAATTAAAAAGAATCATATCAGCTTGAGCTTTTGCATGCCAAACATCTCCAGTACTTTTATTTAAAAGAACTCCAAATTCTGTATCATCAGCAGTAGCTCCAGTTAATTCCACAGATATTATTTTGCTTACAACTGGCATTTAAAATCCTCCATATATATCTATTGTACTCTCTGCGAGAGCAAAAATCTTAAAACTCTCAACACTTGATATATATCTTATGATATTTAATTGTTTAACTGTGTGAACTTTAATAGGATATTTAAGAACTCTATTGTCTATTTCTGTAATTAAACAACCAATTGTTGGAATAATTCTAAGTTTTCCAACACTATTAGATACACCAAAATTAAGGTATCTATCAGTTGCTGTATCAGTTCCGATTCCAAAATGAATTTTTCTTTCCTCACCTGCTGTAACATAAATTGTTATTGCATTATGTGCATATCCCATATTTTATTTTACCTTTCTAAATATTTTGCTAATTCTTCCTTCATAGCATCAAGAGATTTTCTTCCATCAAGTTTAAGTCCAATAGATTCTGCATATTTATCAAGTTTCTTTTTACTTGTAGTTTTTTCCCAATCAAATTTCTTTTCTGGTTCTAATTTGTTATCTATTGTCTTTTTCACTTTTATTAGGGTTCCAACATTTCTTGCTTCCCAAGGAAGGCTACTACCTTTTTTATAAAACTTTCCTTCAAAAGTTATATCACATTTAGTAATAAAAGAGGCACCTTCTTTTTGGTATCTTTCTTTCTCTGCTTTCTCCCATTCATTCATCTTACTGGTCTCCCCATAAATGAACTGTACATTTTACGTCGGAAGTTGCTCCAGTTAATCTAACTGTTGCTTGTTTAGCACCATTAGTAAATTCTAATGTAGCTACATTTGATGCTGATGAGTCTGCATTAATATCTATACTTCCTCCCCATATCCTAAAATCCACAGTAATAGTTTCTCCTTCAGAAGCTTCAACTAATGCTTTAAGTTCTCCAGGACCCATCAACTCCATTTTTCTTACATAATCAACTTCAACCATTTTTTATATCCTCCAGGCAAAACCTTAAGATGTTCTTAAGGCACTATGCCATATATTATTTTTTGGTTTAGTACAATACAAGTTAAAGTATATTGTTGTAAATCCTTTTTCGTCATCTCCAACAATTCCCATCTTAGTTACGGATGGTGCTTTTTGAATTGCAAATCTTGTATGACTAAAATCCATTAAAAATACATCATCTGTATTTGCTTGTCCATCTGAAAAGAATGGAATTCCATCAAGGTCAAGCCTACTTGTAAATCCTACTCTGGAACTTTGTGGTAAATTTCCATAGTACATTTTCTGTAAGACTCCTTTAAGTAATCTTTCTTGCCTTAAACTTCCAACAAATACCATATTTTCTACTTTAGCATCTGCAGGTGTAGTCTGTACATTCTCAATCATAGTTCTCCATACATCAAATCCAAAAGATTCAGATGTAGTAATTGGTGCTTGAGCTTGTAACCAAATTAGAGAACTTCTATCCTTTCCATATAAATTTCCAGTGTTTCCTAAAAGATGTTCAACTCCAAGCATATTAAAAGTAGCTGTAGTTGCACCATTATAGGTAGTACCACCTGTTAAAAGTTTAGAGTTAATGTCTTTCAACATTGCAATATTCTTTTCAGAAATTTGTCTTGTTACTATATCTCCAATTCCACCTGCAGCATTAGCAGCTATCTTCATTTGGTTTGTAACTTTATAAATTCCCCTCCAATATGCAAAGTTTTGTTCACATCTTACATATGTTGAATCTGTTTCTGTCCAAGTGGCATCATTCTCAAGATAACCACCTATTGTGCCATCTGCATCATAATCTGTTACTACTCTAAATTGAATGTTTTGTCTATTACTCCAATCTTCTTTAGGTAAAATTCCAAGAAAGATTGTATCATCATTCAACTGAGATATTAACATAGGGTCATATACATCCCCTAACTCAGTAGGTGCCTGAAAATAAGTTGTCTCATCATTAGTAGGTGAATTAAATGCAGTCATTGCTTTTACTCCAACTCTTGCCATACTAATATCATATGTACCAATATCAGGTTCAAGTCCTTCTATAACATTTTTTAATTTAGTATTAAATATTTGGTGCTTTACTGCTCTCTGTTTATAAAGTATATCTGGGTATTTAGTAACTAATTTACTTGCTATCTCTTTCATTCTTGTAGTATTCATATTTAATTTCTCTTCTTTCATAGAAGTATTGAAATTATCACTTTCTTCGTTTAGAATATCAAAATATTCTTTAACTTCTGGAATACCAACTGCTCCATCTTCAAATTTCATAAAACCAGGTGCTGCTTTTGCAAAAATCTTACTTGCAATTTCGCCCATTTTAGTCTCTTGTTCCTTGGTCTTTACTTGTTCTGCTTCTTTAGTTTTGGCTTCATTCATTTCTTTAACTTGAGCTCTCATATCATTTAATTCTGTTTCTTTAGCATCTGCTGCTTTTTCTTCTTCTGTTTTATCTTTATCTTCTTCAGCTTTCTTTTTAGCTTCCTCTTCCTCTTTTGCTTTATATTCAGCTTGTTCTTTAACTTTAATTTCTCCTTGTAATTTCTCAAATTCTTCCTTATAATTTACCCCATCCTTTTTTTTAATATCAGTTTCCATTTTTGCCTCCGCATTGGTTTTTCTATATTCTTTATATCCATATTCTTGAATTGTAGCACTTGGATTATCAATAAATCTTGCATCTGCAAATCCATATCCAATTAATTCTATATCATCAAGAATATTATCATCTCCTTCTTTATGGTCGGCTATTGTATTATATTCAATAGAATAACCAGGATAATAACCATGTTTAACATAATCCTTTGTTTTTTCATATTCTGGATGATGTTTATTATGGTGTGTTGTTACATAAGCTCCCCATTCTCCATCTGGGAGTTGTTTAAGTTCAGCATTATTTCCTCTACCTGCTATAGGTAAGTCTTTAAATTCTCTATTTTCTATATCAATCCAATCATGTCTGATTGAAACAAAATTTGGATAAAATAAACTTTTACTTGTTTGATTATTATTTATTTGGTCTACAATCTTTGCAAGGGTAGACTTTGGAATAACATCACCAGACTTGTCTCTATGACTTGTAGCAATAAAACCTGAAGAATAGAATTCTTTTTCTTCTTCTTTAAATTTAATTCCATTATTAAAATGATAGAAATAATTTTTCTTTGACTCTTTATTTGTCATCCTAAAAATCTAAAAGAAATAACTTGTTTAAAAATACTACCTAAGTACCTTCATTTTTCATTTGTCTTGATTCTTCTCTTTTATTTTGCTCATTTCTCCTCTGATTACGTGTTTGAGGATTACCTTTTTTATCTTGGTTACCTGGGAGAGAAAAGTCTGGCCCTTCTATGGTTTCTGTTAAATCTTTAATGTTTTTCTTAGTTTCTTCATCAAATTTTTCAAGTTCATCTTCTTTTATCATAAAGAGTTCTTTTATTTTTTCTTTAGATAATTGTACACCTCTTTCTCTAAAAGTCTTATCCATACCCATAACTGCTGCAACATTCTGTGTATCAAGTTGTGCTTTTCTAATATCATCTTGGAGATAAGAATTGTTAAACTTAATTCTAACTCCAAAGAAAGGGATAAATAATTGTGTATTTAATATGGTTGCAATTTTAGTTTGTTGTCGTTTTATGAATCTCCAATAAGCGGTATCTGCTTGGTCATTAGGAGGGGTACTTTCAACTAACCCTAATATTGCTTGAACTCTCCCTGAAGGCATATGAAAGTTAGCAGCCAAGGTAGCAACAGCAGAAACATAAAGATTTAAGAATTCCATGTCTTTATCCCATTTGTTTAAATCATGAATCTGAAATTCCTCTCCATAGGTTCCAACATAATTACCTCTTTTTTTATAAGCTCTCTTATAAGTTTGAAGTCTTTGTTTAAATCCTTTAACACTTGGGTCATTTGGATTCATTCCCTTAAACATAAAGAGTTTTTCCATAGTTCCTGCATCTTCAAAGAATCTTCCAGCATAAGCTCTAAGCATTATAATTTGTGAAATAACAGGAAGACTTGCAATTACAGGAGAAAATCCGTACTCTTTTCCATCCCAACCCATATATTTACCATGAATAATTTGAGAAGGTGGCCATATTCTTACAACCATTCCAGCAAAGTTTGATTTACCAGAGGGGGGCTGTCCTGTATTATAATCCACTATAGGGCCTGAACTTCCAGAAGATTGCATAAATCCAATAATATCAAGTGGTGAACTAAGTATAGAAACAGAACTCCATGCTACGTGTCTAAACTTTACAAATCTATTATAGTCTTCATCTTTGAATTCTTTCATTTTAATTTCAAAATCATCATCTCCTTCCAATATATTAATTACTTGTTTTATTTTTATTTTATCATTCCTTTTTTTATATTGATTATAATTATTAATCATCTTCTCCATAGAATTCCTTGATGTATTCTTATCTACTTTATACCACCAAGCTACATTTCCTAATTGGAAATAATCAAATAACCCATCTTCCATACCTTGTTCAAAATTATTACTTTCACACCAATTTTCTGCTTTTTGTACTCTCTCTTTTGCAGTCTTTTTATTTTTTGTATCTGAAGTATCTGGAATAAAATAATATCCATCAGATAAAAAATCTGTTGTAGCATAATTAACTATATCTAATTGTTCTGGACAGTTCTTAAGAAAATTATCAATAATATTTCTATAATTCTCTGGTTGTGTAGTCATAATCAACGCACTTGAATAATTATACATATTATTAATGTAAGGAACACCTGGAATGAATCCTGAGAAGTCTGGTGAGTTTTTTTGTACGGAATCTCTATTTCTTTGAAGATTTAGAGAAAAAAGCTGTTTTTTCTTGATATTTTCAAATAATTCCATAAAATATAGAGTTTTTTCAAGTTTATAAATATTATGTTAAAAGTTTGTGGGTCTTATAATCAGCTATCTTCTTAGATTCACAAAATGGACATTCATCATCTTCATATTCAAAATCTTCTGTACAAGAAAGACAAACCACTCTTTTAATATAGTCCTTGGTTTCCTTTGGAGAATCTTCAGTAATATAAGAAAGGGAGACTTCACCATGTATTAATCTTGATGCACAATAAACTGCATTTGCAAAAGCATCTGCATGGTCATCATGTATTTTTTCAGAATAGTGATGAATCTTCAAATGGCCTCCTTCTGTTTTCTCAAATTTAAGTCCAAATAATTGTTGTTGTAACTTTGGATAAAAATCTTCTGGAATTTCAATTCTTCCCTGTTCAAACATACTTTTAAGATTATTATAAATCTTTGACTTTTCTGGTAGTGAATAAGTAAGAGTCTCAACTTGATATGAACTAAAAATCATTTTATCCATTAAATCATCTTTAATTGAATCAGACACCCCTATTCTATCATATGCAAATTTAACAACATTATAATCTTTATTAAGCCTTTTTAATTCATTATAAATTATTCCTTTTTCAGTTCTTTTACCAAAATCATTTTGATAACAAAGTCTAATTTTTAGTGGTTCATCTTCTTTTCTTATAATTTTAAATCCATACATAACATTATCATCTACATCTCTCCCTGTTGTATCTCTTCCTGCAAAATCACCCCCCAAGAATATTGAATCATTTGAATTCATAGATATTGAAACACCCTTAATAATTGCCCTTTCCCATTCTTCTCTTGTAATATATCCCCCAACATTTGAAGTAAATCTTCCCCCATATACTGAATCAAATTTATCTCCTGGAAGTCTTTTTTTATGATATAAAAATTCTTTAAGGGTATTATTTGGATTGGCTAACCAACAATATTGATAACAATTAAATCTATCATCATATTCAAAGGTATTCCAAAGAAGTCCAGTTTGTCCCCAAGGATTAGAAATAACAGTTATTTGTCCCATAGTAAAATATTCATTCTTCCAATTCTTTGTTGCATTGGTTCTTGGTTCAATAACTTGATTATAATAATCTACTTGATTATTTATTCCTTCGCCTTGTATTCTTAATTCCCAAAAACTTACCTCATCACAATTTATTTTAGTAAAAGGATAACCAAGAATAGAAGTAGTTGGTGGAGCAGTTATTATTTGACAATTTGAATTTCTTGGACCTTTAAAGTGTAATTCTGAACGATTATCAATATCTCCTTTAATTTCATCAAAATCAAGATTTGCAGTATTCATAAGATTTTTTACTTCACCAAGTACAAATTTTGCTTGGTCATCAGATTTTGAAATAATTCCCGCACACGCATTTGGAACATGAATAGCATGATGAAGTGTATCAAGAGCACTACACGCAAGAGATTTACCTATTTGATTAGCAGCACATATTGACCTAAATCTATTTCTATCATTTAGAATCTTATCTTGAAAACCATAGAGTCTAAGGGGATTTCCTTGTTTATCTTTTAGAAAAGCATATGCCCATATTGTTGGGTCAAACATTAATTTTCTATGTTCTGGATTTCTCCCATTATAAGAGTCTTTCAAAGAATCCCATAATACAAATTTTTTAGCAGTCTCTTTTTCTAACTTATATCTATCTCGCCAATTTTCTTCAAGTATCTTACTTATTATCTTTCCCATCAATTACCTCTACATCTATAGGTTTAAAAAGTTCATCACGGATGTCTTTAATACTTACTTTCTTCTCATATACAAATTTACTTCCATATTTCATCTTATGAGATTCAGTTAAAAAATCTTTAACAAGTTTAGCAGTATTTCTTTCTCCATCTGTCATAGGGCGATTTCCTGCCTCAATTCTTTCTTTCATCCTAAGTTGATGTTCTGCTATCATATCCTGTGTAATAGCCATTAACATAAATTCCTCTTTAATTTCTTTAACATTATGAGTTTTTAACCAAATAGTAAAGGCATCAAAATATTTAAGGTAATTAGGGTCCTGTGGGTCAATATTATTTCTAACAAGAATTTTTTCAACCTTTGTAAGACTTTTTCTTTTAGATTTAGGATTCTTCATAAGTAAACCATTATCAAGCCTTATAACAGTAGGATATTTAATAGCATTTGCAGAAGCCTTAAGTTTACCAAGTTCAGAAGTAGGTCCTGTCTTTCTCTCATTCTTTATATTCATATTAGGTTTTCCCATAATAATCAATAAAATTCAAACTTTATAAATATTTCCACAATTTCGTTTATTGCTCTAATGACTCCACAGTTACCTTATATTTCTTTCCAAGTATCATTCTATTATCAAATACCTTATTCTTAGGTATAATGAAGTTAAAACTTTTTACTTCCTTATTTTTAGTAGATGCAGCAGTTAGTTTTAAGTAATCTATATATTTTTGTTCTTTTTCCATATTAATTACCTCCCTCATTTAGAATATCTACATATATATAAATCTTTCTATTTCAAAATAGAATGTATTTGAAAATGGCATAAATTTCTGAGAGTTACCTATTTAGATAAATCAACAATCAAACTCAACCACTACCCCTCATATCACCAAACCGAAAGCCTTATATAGTAGTATGCCTTATCAATAGTATGAAAAAAACAACCCCAAACCAAACCAATAACATTAAAGGGCAAACCTTTAAGGGAGAAAATAAAATGAATGGAATGAATGAATTAACAAAAGAACAGGTATATAATGAGGTAGTAGTTCAAGGCAGAAAAGCAACATTAAGGGAATGGTATATGTTAGGGTATCATTTCAACCTTTTTATTAAAGGAGGTGTATGATGAAATTAACCGAATTAAGGAAGTCTTTAAAGGTGAAATCCTTCAGTGATAGAGTAAGGAAAATGCCTTTAAAGGATTTTGAACGCTTATTAAAAGAAATTAATTAACATTTCTTATTTTCTATTTTGAGTATAAGCCTTGTATGTATCATATTCTTAACAGAACGCCATACGTATAGTTTGTGTTATAGTTA
>SDBV01010606.1_pt1 | contig 12048 bp, 11 predicted proteins | sample 2277081 | NCBI WGS metagenome assembly SDBV01 (sample SAMN10402039, study PRJNA504765) | marine sediment metagenome | isolation source: marine sediment core GS10_PC15, 223 cmbsf | place: Arctic Ocean: Southern Knipovich Ridge | collected 2010 | reverse complement strand
ACTATGGGCAAACCGGAGAAAAAACGGCGTTAGAAATCCCAGAGGCGGATGTGGGGATAATAAGTGGGGGCATACGGACTGAGGAGAATAAACAGATAGCCGAAGAGATGAGAAGGAAATGTAAAACACTAATCGCCATAGGTTCCTGTGCTAATTTCGGTGGTATCCCGGCACTGGCAAATATGTATCCCACTAGCCAAATACTTGATAGGGTTTATCGGGAAACCAAGAGCACCGATCCAGCCGATGACCCCACCGTTGATCTCTCGCCGCTTACCGACCGTGTCTATGCGCTGAGTGAGGTGGTTAATGTTGACGTAGTTTTGCCCGGTTGCCCGACTACCCCTGAGTTAGTTGCCGAGGCTTTAACCTGCCTCTTGGAGGGAAAGCCCTTCTCTTTACCCGAGAGAAGTGTTTGTGATGACTGCCCGGTAATAAGGGAAAAGAAAGCAGAGCTAACACTAAAAAGACCACTGCAAAACGCTCAATTCACTGCCGGGCGCTATGATGATATGCGCTGTCTAAACGAGCAAGGTATTCTATGTCTCGGGCCGGCAACCAGGTCTGGTTGCGGTGGTAGCGAAAAGACCCCCCGGTGTATAAAGGCATACATGCCCTGTCGTGGTTGCTTTGGTCCCATACGGGCTGGTGCCAACCCTATGGTTGATATGATGGGGGCCATCTATTCTGTTGGCCTTGACGCTAAAATGATAGAGGACAGAATGGCTACCTTTAACAGATTCATCGGTGCTGGTCGCCTGCGCCCTCTACCGAAAAGACCATAACAGAGCATCAAAAACTGAGAGCAGAATAAAAATCCAGCGAGTCATATGACTTGCGATTACAAAGTAAGAAGGAGGTAAGAACGTGAAGCAGATTGTAATTCAGCCGGTTACGAGAGTTGAAGGTGGTGCTAGAGTAACCATTCAACTTGATGACCAGGGTAATGTTACCGATACTAGATTTCAGATTTTGGAATTACGTGGCTTTGAAAAGTTCTGTATGGGCAGACCAGTAGAGGAGATGCCCAGGATTACGTGCCGTATCTGTGGTGTCTGTCCCATGTCACACCATCTGGCATCAGCCAAGGCTTGCGATGCTATATTCGGGGTTGAGCCGCCACCGGCAGGCAGGAAACTGAGGGAATTAGCCAACGCTGTCGCCTACATAGAAGAGCATATTCTTCATTTTTATTTCTTGGCTGGTGCTGACTTCATCATGGGACCTGATGCCGACTATTCTGTGCGGAATGTGATCGGCATTGTGGGCAAACTACCTGAAGTGGGCAGAAAGGTAGTCCGCATGAGGCATATGGGCGCCAAGATGGTGGAAATACTTTGTGGAAAGTCCATCCATCCAGCAGCCGCTGTGCCCGGTGGGTTCAGCAAGCCATTGACTGAGGAGGAAAGACAAAAACTTCTGGAAATGGCCAAAGAAGAGTTGGAATTTGCTAAGTTCTCCATTGTTTATGCCAAGGAGAATATCTTCACCAAATACATTGATCTCGTGAAAACCTTAGGAGTAATTACAACTGGTTTTCTCGGTACAGTAGATAATGATGGTGCCCTCAATCTTTATGATGGAAAATTAAGGATGATGACAGCAGATGGACAGTACGAAGAGTTCGCCGCGGCGGACTATCTGGACTACATCGGCGAGCACATAGAGCCATGGGCATATGTAAAGTTTCCCTACAGTAAAAAAGCGGGGGGATTCTCCATGGACCTCGATAATCCGGTAGGAATATACCGAACAAACACCCTGGCACGGATAAATGTCTGCGATAAGATTGCTACCCCATTGGCACAGAAAGAGCTTGAGGAGTTCAGGGAGAAGTTCGGGCGGCCAGTGCAACTAACGCTGCTCTACAACTGGGCGAGGCTAATCGAACTTTTATACAATACCGAACGTACCATTGAGCTACTGAACGACCCGGATATTACCAGTACTGAGACCAGGGTACCGGTAACACCACGCGCTGGCAGAGGCGTTGGCTGTATCGAGGCGCCCCGAGGGACACTTATCCACGATTACGAGACCGATGAAAAAGGACTGGTAACCAAGGTCAACCTTATCGTAGGAACGACTCACAACCATGGCCCGATAAACATGTCCGTCAAGCAGTCAGCTATGTCTCTGATAAAGAACGGGGAATACGACGAGACACTGCTGAACAAGATAGAAATGTCGATTCGTGCCTATGACCCCTGCCTCTCCTGTGCCAGCCATAACCTTGACGGTCAGATTGCGATAAAAATTGACATACAGAATGCAACAGGGAAAATAATCGACACCTTTACAAATTAAGATATGGAATACGCACCCGATTATTATCAGAAGGCAACCCTTATTCTAGGGTGTGGTAATATATTAGTTGGCGATGATGGCTTTGGCCCGGTGGTGGTTGATTATCTTACAGAACACTACCGGGTCCCGGCTGATGCAGCCATTCTTGATGTTGGCACCGGGGTAAGAGAAATACTCTTTAACATTATTCTCGCTGAGAAAAAACCGAAGAGAATAATCATTATTGACGCCTTGGATTGCAACAGGGAACCGGGAGAACTTTTTACTGTCTCTATTGAAGATATTCCGATAAAGAAGATACATGATTTCTCAGTTCACCAGATGCCTACTTTAAACATGCTAAAGGAATTAAGGGATCTGTGTGATGTAGAGGTGGTTGTGCTGGCAGCCCAACCAGAAAGCATACCGGAAACCGTTCAATCGGGGCTATCAAAACAGCTTCAAGAAGCTGTGCCTAAGGTGAGCCAATATATAGCAAAAAACTACTTTCAAGCTCAATGCACCAGTAGCATATGATTGTCGGTGGGAATGCTTTGATGCTGGTATCTTTCTAAAGAGAATAAGTGCCTTCGTGAAGCGAGAGACCTGGAGAGGGTTGATGGGAAGTCCTGTTAAGAGAGCAAAGATAGAGTCATCTATAATAACGTGCCCGGCAGAGACAGTAGGTGTCGAGCCGGTCAGAGCCAGGATTATCGTGCGGGGTATAGTGCAAGGTGTTGGTTTCCGGCCTTTCATCTATCGTCTGGCTAATAACTTCAAACTGAAAGGGTGGGTGCTCAATTCTACCGAGGGAGTGGTCATTGAAGTCGAAGGTCATACCAAGAGGTTAGAGGAATTCATTGGCGATATAACCCTCAAGGCGCCACCACTGGCGGTAGTTGAAAGAGTCGAGAGCAGTCTTCTCCCTCCTGTTGGCTACCAGTCCTTTATTATTCAGGCTAGCCAGGAACAGGAAGATAAGTTTGTATTAATCTCACCCGATATTTGTATTTGTCCTGATTGTCTCAGAGAATTTTTCGACCCCTTTAACCGGCGTTACCATTACCCCTTTATTAATTGCACTAATTGTGGGCCGCGTTTTACTATCATTAAGGATATTCCCTATGATAGACCAAAAACCACGATGGCCGTATTTCAAATGTGCCCTAGTTGTGAAGAAGAATACCACAATCCAGATGACCGTCGCTTTCATGCTCAGCCTAATGCCTGCCCCGACTGCGGTCCCCGAGTTTGGCTGGTAGATGGGAGAACTGCCGGCGAGAGCTTTGCCGAGGGTGAAAAGGCTATCACGGAGGTGCGACACCTACTTAGTAGAGGCACTATTATAGCTGTGAAAGGGCTTGGTGGCTTTCACTTAGCTTGTGATGCTACTAATGATGTCTCGGTTGCGCTCCTGCAGGAACGCAAGTGTCGGGTGAATAAGCCCTTTGCTATCATGTCCCTTGATTGTCAAGTAGTAGAAAAGTATTGCCATGTCAGTGATGCCGAAAGACAGCTTCTTGAGTCGCCACAGCGACCCATTATGTTGTTACGCCGTAAAGCAGACTCGCCCATTTCAGCGTTAGTTGCCCCCGGTAATTCCTACCTGGGCGTCATGCTGCCTTACACACCTTTACATTATCTGCTACTTGAGAGGAGAGGAGATGAGACGGATACCCTGGCACTGGTTATGACCAGTGGCAATATCAGTGAGGAACCCATCGCCATAAGTAATGATGAAGCACTGGAACGTCTTAAACCACTGGCTGACGCTTTCCTGCTCCACGACCGTGATATCTACGTTCGTTGCGATGATACGGTAACGCGGGTATTTGATGGCACGGAAGTAATTATTCGGCGCTCTCGTGGCTATACTCCCTTCCCGGTGAGGCTCAACTTCGAAATGAAACAAGTTCTCGCTTGTGGGGCTGAGTTAAAGAACACCTTCTGTGTTACCAAAGAGAATTATGCCTTCCTTAGCCAACATATTGGCGATATGGGAAATTTAGAGACCCTAAGCTCCTTTGAATCAGAGATAGAACACTTTAAGGGGCTTTTCCGAGTCTCGCCAGAGGTGATTGCCTATGACCTCCATCCTGATTATCTGCCTACAAAGTATGCCGCTCGATTAAAGCGTGAAGTAACAGGGAATTCATGTCCAGAGGTGCAGTTTGTGCCCATACAGCACCATCACGCCCACATTGCTAGCTGCATGGCAGAGAATGGGGTGAATGAGCCAGTAATAGGTGTTGCCTTTGATGGAACAGGCTATGGGGAAGATGGCCAAATCTGGGGTGGTGAATTTCTAGCGGGTGATTTCCAACATTTTGAGCGTTGCGCCCATTTGAAATATGTGGTGCTGCCCGGCGGCGAGGCAGCAATTAGAAAGCCCTATCGCATGGCTATCAGCCATCTGTACCATCTTCCCAGTACCTTAACCAGTGGCATTACCCTGTTTGACCGGATTGACCCGGTGGAATTTGAGATTGTGAAAAGGCAAATTGAGGGGAGGATTAATTCTCCTCTCACCTCCAGTTGCGGCCGGCTTTTTGATGCCGTTTCTTCATTATTGGGTGTATGTGACGTCATAACCTACGAAGGACAGGCAGCAATTGAACTTGAAATGCTTGCCGACGAGAGCGTTAAGGACGGGTATCATTGGCCTCTTTCCCCAGGTAAGTTTCCTGTCACCATTAATCAGGAACCTATCCTTTGTGACATCATTCACGATTTGAAGGCTGGCGTTCCCATCACTGTTATTTCTGCCAAATTCCATAATGCTGTAGCCGAAATGGTCTCTAAGGTCTGCTGCCTGATTCGGGACCGAGACGGCTTAAACAAAGTGGCACTCAGTGGAGGAGTCTTTCAGAATGTTTATCTCCTTAAACGAACCCTGAGCCACCTCCAGAGAAGGGGCTTTGAACCGTATATTCATCATCAAGTGCCCTGTAACGATGGAGGTATCGCTTTGGGTCAAGCAGTAATTGCCAATGCCAAATTTACCAACCCTGGGTTGAGAAGGAGAAGTACCCATGTGCTTAGCAGTACCAGTTAGGGTATTAAAAATAGATGGTCTTAAGGCGATAGTGGAGCTGGGTGGACTGACTCGCCAAGCAAGCTTAATGCTTGTGCCTGATACTCAGGTGGGCGATTATGTCCTCTTGCATGCCGGGTTTGCTATTCAAAAGCTGGATGAGAGGGAAGCAAATGAAACAATAAGCCTCTTTGCTGAGATTGCTGAAGGGGTAGCCGACTAACCCAAATCTATCTGAGGTGAAACCAGGTGAGATTTATTGACGAGTTCCGCAACTCCGCTGCAGGGCAAGGTCTTGCGGCAAAAATACAAGAAAAGAATATACCGCCGGTTAATCTAATGGAGGTATGTGGCACCCATACTGTCGCCATCTTTAAGCACGGCATCCGCCAACTCCTGCCGAAGAACGTTAACCTGCTTTCCGGTCCCGGATGCCCGGTGTGTGTAACCCCTAACGCTGATATCGATAAAGCTATTGCTCTCGCTCAAAATCACGGGGTGATCCTAACCACCTTTGGTGATATGATAAAAGTGCCAGGAAGTTACTCCAGCCTACACCAGGTTAGGGCTGCAGGTGCCAATATTAGGGTGGTCTATTCCGTTCTGGATGCCCTGAAGATTGCCGAAAATAATCCTCGTAAACCGGTGGTCTTTTTTGGTGTTGGTTTTGAAACAACAGCCCCAACCACGGCTGGTGCCATCCTCGAGGCGGAAAGGCTGAGGATTGATAACTTTTTCTTTCTCTCTGTTCATAAGTTGATCCCACCGGCGATGAGAGTTCTGCTTGATTCCGATGAGGTACACATCGATGGCTTTATTTGCCCCGGGCACGTGAGCACTATTATCGGCTCACAGCCGTATGAATTCATTTCCCGAGAATATGGCATCCCTTGTGTTATCACTGGTTTTGAGCCACTAGACATACTGCAGGGGATTGATATGCTATTGGAACAAATTGCTGTTGAAAAACCACGAGTGGACATTCAATACCGTCGCGTCGTTCGCAAAGAAGGAAACCCAGTGGCTTTGAGGCATATGAACACGGTTTTTGAGATTACCGAGGCTTACTGGAGAGGGATTGGCATCATCCCCGAAAGTGGTTTGAAGTTAGGTCAGCAATTCAGGCGGTTCGATGCTGAGTATACTTTTAAAATTACCCACAGACCTGCCAAGGAAGCAGCCGGTTGCTGCTGTGGTGATATAATACGAGGTGTGTCTACGCCGCTGGAGTGTCCTCTTTTTGGTAAAGCCTGTACACCGGAACATCCGGTAGGCCCTTGCATGGTTTCAACTGAGGGAACCTGCTCCGCCTGGTATCTTTATGGAGAGAAAGACAAGGCTCTGGTACAAGCCGAAAAGCTGTAACAAGCAACATACTGTAGTCTTAGATCAATTGAAGGAGTAAAGGCATGCCAAAGGATATAATAATCCTGGGTCATGGAAGTGGCGGCAAGCTCAGCCACGATTTAATTAAGTCATTGTTTTTGCCACATTTTATCAATACCATCCTGGAAGCTGGCGATGACTCTGCTGTCTTTCCCTTAACTGACAGCGATAACATTCCCCAAGGGCAGCAGCTATCTAAAGAGGAGATAGCCTTTACCACCGATTCGTATGTTGTGAAACCTCTCTTCTGGCCAGGAGGTGATATAGGCAAGCTGGCTGTCTGTGGTACTGTCAACGACCTAGCCATGGTCGGTGCTATTCCTCTGTATTTATCGGCTGCCTTCGTCATAGAAGAAGGACTCCCAATCTCAACTCTACGCAGAATTGTAGCCTCAATGAAAAAAGCAACAAGGGAGGCTAGAGTAAAGATTGTGACTGGTGACACTAAGGTAGTCGAGAGAGGTAGCGCTGATGGTCTCTTTATTAATACAGCCGGTGTGGGTATGGTTTCTAGTGGAGCAAGGATAACAGGCAGCAATATCCAACCAGGGGACATGGTTATACTCTCAGGCACCATTGGTGACCACGGTATCGCTGTTCTTTCTGAGAGAGAAGGCTTAGTTTTCAGTAACAGCTTTAAGAGTGATGTTGCCCCTCTCAACGGTATGGTAAGAGCCATGCTGAGGGCAAGTCACAAGATCCATACCATGCGCGACCCTACCCGGGGTGGACTAGCTACTACTCTGAACGAGATTGCCCAGCAGTCGAAGTTTGGCATTCAAATTATAGAGGAGCAAATTCCCATCCGGGAGGAGGTAGCCGCCGCCTGCGAGATACTGGGCTACGACCCACTTTATGTGGCTAATGAAGGCAAAATGGTCGCCTTTGTTGCCCCAGAGGATGCTGAAAGAGTGTTGCAAGCAATGCGAAGGACACGCTATGGCCATGAGGCTACCATTATCGGTGAGGTGCTGCCTGAATCCAAAGCGAGGGTGGTGATGAAAACGAGAATTGGCGGCACCAGAATAGTTGATATGTTGACGGGTGAGATGCTACCTCGCATATGTTAGCCAGTTATTTATGAAAAAGTTGCCCAAATCAATGTTACTGTCCCGTAAGACCCACTGTTCACAAAGAGTTTACCAAAAATCGGCTAATCGTTTACTTGTTGTTGCCAAAACCCGAGTCCTCAGTTCCGCTCACCAGTTTGTAATTCACACTTCCCCAAATTTAAGTTTACAGCAGTATTATTTTCACAAATCTCCTGGGTTTTCTCCGAGTTGTCCATTTCGTCATTTTTTTACTACAAAGGCAACCTTATATAGGTTGCCTGCACTGGTTTGACAAAGCAGCTCTCTCTAATGTATACTTAACAATTGGTTCTAGTTTAGGTTATTACAAGCTTTTTAAAATCACTTCAGACTACGTAAGCATTGCATGACCGAACTCTAACTAAAATTCAAAAGAGAGGAGGTCATACAATGAGTTTCGAAGATAAGTCTCTCCAGTGTTCCGATTGTGGAGCTACCTTCACTTTCAGCGTTGAGGAACAAGAGTTTTTCCAGTCCAAAGGCTATACCAATGAGCCAAAGCGCTGTCCCTCGTGCCGCCAGGCAAGGAAGTCAGAACGTTACGGAAACAGCAGCTACGGGGCCAGACGCCAGATGTTTCCCGCAACATGTGCCGAGTGCGGCAAGGAAACCGAAGTGCCTTTTGAACCACGCGGTGATAAACCGGTTTACTGTAGTGATTGCTATCGTAAAGTAAGACCGAGCAGGTAATACTGTCGGTTAACTTCAGGACATACATGGGCTGAGGATAATTAGCCCGTGTATGTCTTTGGAATGTGTTGGTGTGTTATGTCATTACAAGTCTCAATACGTGAAGGTGAATCCCAAGATTCTTTGTTGCGTCGCTTCCAGAGGATAGTGCAAACGAGTGGAGTTTTGCGCGAGGCAAAGGCCCATCGTTATTTTCTATCCAAGGGAGAGATGGCACGTTTGAAAGCGCAAAAGAGTGCCAGGCGAAGGCGCCGTTACGGGTAAACCAAAAAGCAACCAATAAGCTAATGTTACTGGTCGTACTCAGCATAGGTACTTGAGTCAAGACAGTCATCGGGGGGTTACTAAACTAAGCAAGAGGGGTACTAATATGAAAATCTATGTTGGTAACTTATCCTATGACGTAACTGAGGACGAATTACGCCAAGAATTCGAGGCTTTTGGAGAAGTGGCGTCTGTCAGCATTATAACAGACAAGTATAGTGGGCAACCCAAGGGATTCGGGTTTGTTGAGATGGCATCAGTGTCTGAAGGTCAAGCTGCAATTACTGCCCTCAACGAAAAAACACTAAAAGAGCGAACGCTTAGTGTTAGCGCGACTCGCCATCGTTCTGATGATAGGGGTGGTGGATCTTATAGCGGCAGAAGGAGCAGTGGATTTGGTGGAGGAAACCGTAGAAGATACTAAACTCCCTCTTCATTTATTTTTTGCTCAAGACACCTGGGATATATTCATAACCCGAAATTACCAAAGAAGGGTGGGCAATATGAATATCTATGTGGGTAATTTATCTCTGGATGTGACCAAGGAAGAGCTGCGACAAGAATTCATGGCCTTCGGAGAAGTGAAATCTGTAACCATTATGAACAATAAGTATATTGGTAGTGGTCAATCTGGAGGGTACGGATTTGTTGAAATGCCATCATTATCTGAAGGTCAAGCTGCAATTACTGCCCTCAATGGAAGAATACTCAGGCATAAAACGATTGATATTATTCAAGCCCTCCCTCTTTCTGACAATAGTGGCAATGGCTCCTCTAGTCACAAGAGAGGAAGCAAATATAGCAGGAATGTAAGACAGAGAAAAAGCTAATCCAGTGGTTATGATTTATATGCCTAAGGTGCATAACAATCAGCTGGAAAGCATGATTTAGTGGCACAACCTGCCCTTTATTGCTAAAACTACCTTGGCGAGAGCAACGGGGCTGAAATATACCTCAACCTCAAACTCCCTCCTTAGCTCACTTAGACCCCAAAGCAAGCTCACCCTTATTTGCTTGCTACGTAAGTCCGTGGCGAATATAATATAAGGACATGGAGGGGTAAGGGTGAGAGTTATTCTATATACGGGGAAGGGTGGAGTAGGCAAAACCACAGTAGCTGCTGCCTCTGCCTTGCGCTCAGCACAGCTCGGTTACCGAACCATTATCCTCAGCACCGATAGTGCTCACAGCCTCGCCGATTCTTTTGACCTTGCCCTTGGTGGTGAGCCTCAACCTATAGTTTCCAACCTCTGGGGACAAGAACCAGAAGTGTCACAGACCATAGATAAGCAGTGGAGCACTATCCAAAAATGGGTAGCAGCTATCTTTGCCTGGCGAGGGATGGACGAATTAGTCGCTGATGAGATGGCTATCCTCCCCGGAATGGAGGAGCTAGCCAACCTGTTATATATCGCTGATTACTATCGGAGTGGTAAATACGATGTCATTATTGTGGATTGTGCCCCTACCGGGGAAACACTGCGCTTCCTTAGTTTCCCCGAGATGTTCGGCTGGTGGGTGGGAAAGCTACTTCCCCTTAGCCGTAAGGCGGCTAGTATGGTCAGTCCTTTAGTTAAAGGGCTAATGAAGATACCCGTACCTGATGAAGAGGTCTTCGCCTCCATGGACGACCTGCACTCCGAGCTTCATGAAATGAAGGCTATCCTCAGTAATCGGAATATATCCTCAATGCGCTTGGTGGTTAACCCCGAGAAGATGGTAATTAAGGAAACCCAGCGCACCTTTACCTACCTTAACCTCTACGGCTATATCACCGACCTTATCATCTGTAATCGTGTTATCCCCGATAAAGTAGATGACCGTTATTTTGACTCCTGGAAGGCGAGCCAGAACAAATATTTTGAGGTAATCAAGGAGGTCTTTGCTCCCATCCCCATCCTCACCATACCCCTCCTCGAGCAAGAAGCGGTGGGGCTCCCCATGCTGGAGGCTATAGCTGATGCCCTTTACCAAGAAGATGACCCTACCAAGTTTTTCTTCCAGGGACAGGTTCAGGATTTGCGGAAAGAAGATAAGCATTACATTCTCACTCTGTCCCTCCCTCTTATTGAAAAGGGGGACATCTCTCTGACACAGAGCGGTAACGAACTCATCATCCGGGTGGGAAACTTCAAACGGAATATTATTCTCCCTCGCACCCTGGTTAATTTCACAGCAACAGTAGCAAAATTTAAAGAGGGTAAGCTGAAAATCCAATTTACCAATGACAAGAGTATAAAATAGGGTGTCCGAAATAACTGAAGAGGGGTGAAATATGTCAGAAAAGATTCTTGAAATTGAGCATCACCCGGGAGAAGAGGTAGTATTGCGCTTCAAAACACCAAGTCTCTCCCTCATGCCTGAGGAAACCAGGAGCCATTTCAGAGCGGCGCGTAAAGAAATGCTGCTAGCCCTCCGCAGTTTGCTTGATAAAGCCATCGAGCGAGTTGAGGAAGTGGAGAAGACCAAAGCAAAGAAGAGAACCAAGGTTGAAGTTCAGTGAGAAAAAACTGAGGTTTTGGTCGCCCTCAGCATGATTACACTCAGAGAAGGACCTCGCCAACACCCAGTAAGTTGTGCAGGATAGAGAGCCATTGCTCATTCACTTCTTGACTCTCTTTTTACGCCTGCCGTATAATGCTTTGCCGAGCCGCTTTAGCGCTCTACCCGACTTGAATCTATTTAGATTAACAAAACCCCTGGTTCTATTCATTGTCAACACCCTCATCAGGCGTTTTAATGCTCTCCTCTCCTAGTTTTTCAACAGGCGTTTCACCAGCAAGCTGCAATTTATCACCAAGTCTTGTTAATTTTCTTGCCGCCTCGTCATACTTCCGTGCAGCATGCCCAATATGCATACCCAATGTAGCGTAGTCTTCTTGAAAATCGCTAAGGTCACCCTGCAGACGTCCCAGGTGTCCCAGGATTTCATGTGCGGCACTCTCAATATGTAACCCTTTTAATCCCAGTATAATAACCTGTAAATAGGCATAAAAGCTATTCGGTGAAACTGGGATAACCCTTTTTTGGAGAGAATAGGAATATATCGCACTTTCTTCAGCATGACCAGGGAGTATGGTTTCATAATAGACATTTTCTGCCGGAATATACATGAGGGCAAAGTCAAACGTATTTTCATCAGGCAAAATATATTTAGCCACGTTGTCAATATGTTTCTTAATAGTGCGGGTGAATTGCCTCCGTAAGGCTGCCTGCTCCTCTTCGGATTCTGATGAAAGTATCCGCTCAAAATCTTCTAAAGGAAACTTAGAATCAACGGGGACTAGATTATCACCA
>SDBV01010605.1_pt1 | contig 12049 bp, 14 predicted proteins | sample 2277081 | NCBI WGS metagenome assembly SDBV01 (sample SAMN10402039, study PRJNA504765) | marine sediment metagenome | isolation source: marine sediment core GS10_PC15, 223 cmbsf | place: Arctic Ocean: Southern Knipovich Ridge | collected 2010 | reverse complement strand
GAATTTTCCAGTGCCCGAATTCCTCGAAATGGAGGGATCAACAAACATATGTCATAAGGCATTGCACTACCATCTTTAAAATACAGCGTATACTTATCAAGTTTTATTAAATGAATTTTCCGGTGTACGTTAATATTTTTTCCATTAAAATACTCATCCAAATATTTCCAGACTTTAGGTCCTCCGGGAGGAAGAAGTTGTTCCTTACCGGTGAAGTAATTTAGTTTTACATTATCGCGTTTCCCTTTTTCACTCAAGAGGTGATGTAGGTTCATTATAATTTCCATTGGAGGACCATCGCAGGGTGTAAAACCTGCGCTAACTCCCGCAAAAAAGTTTCCATTGTCAAAATTCAAGAGAGCCCCTTTGGTTTCAAGAATTCTTGAAGTATCACATACAGAAAGACCAAATTCGCGCGAACCAGGTATAGATTCATAGTCGTGTCGTGCTCCTGTAGCTAAGATCAAATAATCAAATTGGTAATCATTATTCTCGCAGATTAGCTTATTGTTATCCTGATCTAATGATGTCATTGGATCACAGATGAATTCTATACCTGTGTTTTTGAAATTATCGAACAAATCCATAGTGATTTTTTCAGGGTCTAAGTCCTCGAAAATAACTCTAGGAAATGAAGCTCTGAACGTAGTTCGAGGTTTATCCGAAATGATCACAATACGATGCTTTTCATCAAGGAGATGCCGCAAAGTCCAGGCAGCTTTGATGCCCCCAAAGGAACCGCCAATTATTAGAATTGTTTTTGCCATGGTTATTGGTTTAGGATTATAGTGATAACAGCTTGTGAATGAATAGTAGCGATTCAGAAATGCACCCAAATCGCTACTACCAATACTCATAAAGTACATTTCTTATTTCAAGAATTTATAATAAATCCTAATTCTTGAATACCGAATATATTCTAATTTCCGGATCACTTTCAAGATAAGGCTTTAATTCCCTAACAACATCATTTTGGAATATGTCCGTTGATAAATAGGCCTTTGCATCTGCTTCAGATTCAAATCCATGAAGTACTTGCACATCATCCGTTCGGATAAGAAGATCTTTTGAAGTTGCCCCCTTTATTTGTTCTAAGAAAGGTTTTTTGTATTTGACATACACGCCACCAGCGTTGCTACGATTTTCTGCCGTTACATCTAATGTAATCTCTAAATAGGCATTTGTTTCTTTTTTCATGGTATTTTTATTTTTTGTTACAGGACAAAATTACCTTGCAATGTGATCGCGTGAAATGGACAAAACCGACTAAGGTTGGTAAATTCAGGAAATGGATTATACTAAATTTAGTTCGAGAGCAAATGACCTGTTTTGACAAATATTATTGTTTCTTCTTCAACGAATGGGAAATGTGTCGATAAATGAGGGCTCCTGATCCATGTCCCTTTTGGATAGCGACCGTGTTCATCAATAAACTCACCCTTTAATACAAGAATTTCTTCTCCACCATGATGACTATGGTCTATAAATCTCGCTCCCCTCGGCCACTTTACAAGGGCTGCATTTTCTGTTAGCGGCATTACTTTCAGGTCACCATAACCAGGTTGCCAGCTTGATTTGTTTGTATTAATTACTACTTGATTTTTATCTGTAAGATCCATTTGATTTATCTTGACAAATATCTTGCACCCATTTTTGCTAAATGGTGCATGTGAAGTACCAGGAGGATATCTGATATATGTCCCAGCCGGATAATCCCCATTTTCGTCTGAAAAAATTCCCTCTAATACAAAAATTTCTTTGCCCAGTGGATGAGCGTGTCTCTGGGGTGTTGCCCCGGCAATATATTCAACAATTGAAGTTGTTCGTCCTGATTCTGCGTCTTCTCTTTCAAGCGGAATCCTATTAACTCCACCTGCAGAACTTATAAAGATTTCCATAGTCGTATTTATCCGCACTTTTTTAGATAAATCCATGTTGTAGTTTTCCATTTTCATTTTGGTTTTTGTTTTAAAATATTGAATGATGGTCCGTGATTTACCACGGACGATTTTTACAAGACAAAGGTGTCTTGTAGTGTGGTCAGTTGAAATGGACAAAATCGACTTAAGTTGGTAAACTTAGGAAATGGATTTTCGAAATTCTGTGGGAGAGATACTGACTTTCTTTTTGAAATATTTTACAAAGTAATATGGGTCTTGAAAACCCAAATGAAGGGCGATCTCATTTACATATGCATTTGTATGAGTCAGTCTTCTTTTTGCTTCGAGAATAATTCTATCAGCAATTGTTTGTGATACTGTTTTTCCGCTTTGTTTTTTAATTATAGAGTTGAGAGTTTTTGTTGAAACTGCAAGTTTGTCTGCATAATCAGATACAGACCAATTTTTGTAAAAGTTATTTTCTAAAAGGTCTCGAAACGTTAAGTAGGCAGTGGTTTGGTTAGTAATAGTGCTATTTGATTTAGTGTTTTTCCTTTTTTCTCTTTCGACAACCAGAAGCAATGATTTCAATAGATTAGAAAGAATTTTCTTGTTTCCAAATTCCTCTTCATTATTCAATTCCTCTTTCATTTGATCAAGGTAACTTTCTATTTGAAGTTCAAGTCTTTTCGGAATTTGATAGTAAGGCTCTTCATTATTATTAAAAATGGTATAAGTAAGAAAGAAATTGATATCAGTTTCATTACTCAAAATAAAGGACTCATTAAAATGAAGTAAGTGGCCATTATAATCGGAGCGGTTTTCAAAATAGTGTACTTGATTTTTAGCAACAAAAAATAATCGGTTCTCCTTTATATCATAGCTTACAAAATCAATGTAATGTTTACCACTATTGTTTTTGAACCAGATGATTTGATAGAAACTATGAGTATGCGGTCTTGTGGAATCGTCTGAATAATTTTTGTGATATTCTGCTAAATCAAAAATGTCAAACTGTAGCTTTTTAGGCTCATCTTTGAGAAAGTCATATTTTTCAATTTGCTCCTTTTGCATCAGTGTTTCTTCAAATTTGGTGCTAACAGCTAGCTAAAATGAGTATGCACCTCACTTGCTAGTTCTGATCAAGTTTGAATTTACCAAATATCTGTCAAAGCGCTCATTTGCATATTCATTTTAGCATTGTGTGTTCCCGGCATGGGCATTTAGTACGAAAGGTACTAAATTACTCCAGAGGCCTCGCCGTCGGCAAGCCTTTGGCGACCGATGGGCGAAAGTCCCGTAAGCGCCGGAGTAGTGCCCGGAAGCCAAGCAAGTGGCAAGGCCGCCAACTGTGAAGTTGGGATTGAAGTAAGCCAGACTGCAGTGTCTGTACTGATCCTTCGACTTGCTCAGGACAGGCTGAACAGAAACCACATACAGAGGCTATGAGGAGGGATGAGGTACCACACCTGCGTGAAACACTCCGGTGTGCAGGCACCAATGCGTGCTGTAGCACTTCGGTGTGCAGGCACGAGTCAACGAAGGAGGGAACGTCTTGTGAAGCGAAAATTCGATAGGGAGCCATCGTGTAGCCTTATCTCAGAAGTAGCGGAAAGGAATAATTAGTGTAAAGAGTGATTATTTTTTGCTTGACGAACCGCCGTATACGAGAACCGCAGGTACGGTGGTCATGCCTGCCTTGCATTTCGGCAGATAAATGTGTGAGGTGTTCTCCGCTCAATTTTGGGCGGAGCCATCTACACGATTACCTACTGTAATTTAGCCACTAAAGAATATTGTTCAAATCTTGTCTTCCAATTACAGCCATAATTTCTACAATGTCATTATTTACTTTGAAATATATGCTATCAGAACCACACACACAGCGTCTATATCCTGTTTTAGTAAAATCAACTGATTCAAATGAAAACGGTCGTTGAGCTATCAGATCAAAATACTCAAAGGAGGAATCAAAATATTTGTCAGCTTGTACCATTCCAATTTTTTTGACTCCGTAATGATGAATTCTAATTAAGTCTTCTTTAGCTACATTACTTAATTTGTAATTAGTCATTAAGTAAAGACTTTGATTTCGCTAATATTTGTTCTTTACTGTCATTTGTAAATCCACTATTTTCAGCTCTTTCCAATTTAGAACTTATCCAATCAATTTGTAGTTGTTGCTTTCTAGCTTGCCTTATTAAATCATTTACAAGTTCACTTTTGCTAGAGTACTCTTTATTATCAACTTGAGCTTTTAACCATTCATCATTTGGCTGCGTGAATGAAATACTTTGTCTTGGCATAATACTTTTATTTGATGTAAATTTACACCAGATATGCGTATTAAGCAATAATAATGGAGGTGGAGCGCCGAAGCTACTCGCCGTTCACCGGTGGCCGTAGCCTTTGGCGAAGGACTCGATGTATGCATATGAATTGAGAGGTTCACGTACGGTCCTGTGCCTGCGCACCAAAGTGCTTCGGCACCCACAGGTGAGAGAGGTTTGGGGTGAAATTCCCCTTACCTACTCAATTATATTCTTTTGTTAAAATTAGTAAGATATCTAGATATCTTACAACTTATTCTTATCATTGCATCGCATTTGGTTTCTAGTGAAATACATTTCATTGTGAATTAAAAGGGAATCCGGTTAAAATCCGGAGCTATCCCCGTAGCTGTAAGCTTCTCAAGTGCTGTTTAGTCCAATGCCACTGTCGTAAGTGATGGGAAGGCAAAAACAGTGAAGCGAGCCAGAAGACCTACCACCTGCAAAAATTTTTATGAGCTCTCGGGGGAAGAGTCAGGAATGTAGCGATATACATCTTTGACTTGTCGCTAGTCTTAATTGTATACCTTTCTACGACCTTATTACTCCCTTGATCGAGGCTCATTGGTTCGATTAAATATAAATTTATAACAATGAGCAAGAAGTTAGTTTTATTGGGGTGTGGCATTATTTATACATTATCAGCATCCTCTCAGTCAAAAGAAATCCTGCAAGAGGATTCTTTGTTAAGTACAATCTCACTTAAAGAGCTGGTAATTACGGGTACCCGGTTTGAAGTTCCGATAGAAAAATCGGGAAAGACCATCTTCAAACTCACTGCAGAAGATATTGAGAAGAATGCAGGTAAGACCGTGGCAGATTTACTGAATGAAGTGCCAGGGGTTCAAATGGAAGGCAATTTCGGATCTCCGGGAACCAATATTAGCACATATGCACGGGGAGGAAGGAATAATAATACCCTCATATTAATCGATGGGATTCCACTCAATGATCCTTCAGGAATTAACGCTTCCTATGACTTGCGACTATTGTCAGTCAGTCAAATAGAAAACATTGAAATACTGAAAGGAGGGCTGAGTACATTATATGGTACAGGAGCATCTGCTGCAGTAATCAATATTACACTCAAAGAAAGTAAAGAAGAAAAACTGAATGGTAACCTGGATATCAATTATGGTTCCTTTAATACCCCTACACTAAATGGAAATATTCTGGGGAAAAAGGATAAACTGACCTATATGCTCTCAGGCAACATGAGCAAATCAGATGGGTTTTCTGCAGCTTCAGATGAAAATTCTGCCACTTCTTTTGAGAAAGATGGTTTCAATCAAAAAAATGGACTTTTAAAACTTGGGTATGGATTTAATGAAAAATTCAAACTTGATGGTACGATTGCATACGATGACTTTGAGACAGATTATGATGATGGAGCTTTCCTGGATGGTGACAATGTTTCGAAAGGAAATATGCTGCGTGCAGGACTAACTCCAACGTTGAATTATAATGGAGGTCAAGTTCAATTTAAAACGATGTACGCTATCAACAACCGAGAGTTTATAAGCAATTTTCCTACGGCATACGAAGGAAAAAATTTACAATTAGATTTAAACCAAAGCCATCAAATTACATCAACAATTAAGGGGCTTTGGGGTTTAAACTATCAATCGCTTGCGTACTCTCAAGATGAAAGTATTGATTTTGAAGATTCAAAATTTTCATTACTTGATCCATACGCATCATTTTTTTATGAGCCCAATACAGGATTAAATATTCACCTGGGAGCACGACTAAATATGCATAGCGAATATGGATCTAAATTCGTGTACAATTTCAACCCAAGCTACCTTATTGGATTGTCCACAACTGCACAAATAAAGTTATTAGCCTCTGTGTCCACTTCATATATCACCCCTACCGGATATCAATTATTTTCAGCCTTTGGAAATCCTGAGCTAACTCCCGAAGAGTCCTTCAATTTAGAGTTTGGAGGTTCTTTATACCTGAACAAATCGCTGGTATTCAATGCAGTGTATTTTGTCAGGAATGAAGAAAATGCAATTGACTTTGTTTCTCAGTTTGATGATGCCGGCAATTGGATAGGCGGCGCTTATGAAAATCTTGAAGGCGAGCGTAAGGTGACCGGGTATGAAATGGACCTGTCCTATGCGGCCTCTGAGCAAGTGTCCTTTTCAGTAAATTATTCTCATGTCACAACTGATGATATAAGTACATTCTATCGTATCCCAAAAGATAAAATGGGCGCAACTGTTAATCTAACATTAAAAAATACTGCCATGACAGTAAAATATAACTACACAGGAAAGCGAACCACATTTGATTTCAATACAGGAGAAGAGATAGAATTAGATAGTTATGGGCTGCTCGATATATATGCGCAACAAAAAATTGTTGAAGGAAAATTAACATTCTATGGATCGGTAAATAATCTTTTTGATGCCGATTTTGTAAGCATTTATGGATTTACCACCAAGGGTATAAACTACAATGTAGGATTGAAGTATACGTTTTAACAAATAATTATATTATGAAAGACAAAGTTAACATTCGATTATTAGTACTAATAGCAATTACCTTGTTAGTAGGTTTTTGTAGGATTTTGCTTACAACTGGACAATCACCAATGTCTAATTTTACACCGATAGGAGCCATGGCACTATTCGGAGGCGCCTATTTTATGAATAGAGGACGGGCATATCTCTTTCCTTTGCTCACACTGTTTGTGAGCGATGTGGTATTGATGCAGACTGTTTACTCCGAACATAGCAATGGCATATTGTATGCTGATTGGTACTGGACCTATGCGGCATTTGGGTTGATGGTATGGATAGGAACTGTATTGATCAAAAAGGTAAGTTTTAAAAATGTAATTATAAGTGGTCTTCTGGCTGGATTGGTTCACTTTATTATTGCTGATTTTGGAGTTTGGCTTGGCGGAGGGATGGATGTCACAACAGGAATGCCTTATACCCGCGATTTAGCAGGTCTCATAAAATGTTACACGCTGGCGATTCCATTTTTCAAAAATATGGTGGCAGGCAATTTGATTTATAGTGCCATATTATTTGGAGGATTTGAATTGGCCAAAACACGCTTTGCCATACTGGCAAAACCTACCCTTGCATAATGCTTCAGCAGTATATAGAGTTCTGGCAGCACAATTTTGTATCATAAAATGAGAGTGATTAGGGAAAAATCATGTACCAGGTGCACCGCTACATTTGACTGTGGGGGTAGTTGTTGGTGCTATTATTTCCCACCAATAATGCCAATGGATTGGCAAGGTAGTTGTTTATGCGAAGATTGTTTGACAAAAGAAATGAAGGACATAATAGCTGAATATATGCTCGATCTTACGCCCGATAAAATACAAAAGGTTCAAGCAATGCGGAAACCCAAAAAGGTTATCGAGGGAATAGATTATACCCTGGGGGAAAATGGAGCTTGGGTGTTTAGTAGTTGGTACCTTCTGAGGCAAGGAGAGTGCTGCGACAACAATTGCACCAATTGCCCCTATCCTAAATGACACAAAAATGATCTATTATATCACAGGTGGAGAACGATCCGGCAAAAGCACATACGCTCAAACTTTGGCATTATCATTATCAGATTCGCCTTTTTACCTGGCAACAGCAAGGAAGTGGGACGAAGATTTTCAAAAAAGAGTAGAACGGCATCTTGCCGATCGAGATAGCAGGTGGACAACAATAGAGGAAGAAAAGCATCTTGGCCAAGTGAATGTAAAAGGAAAAGTGGTAGTAGTTGATTGTATTACCCTCTGGCTCACGAACTGGTACATCGACACTAAAAACAATATAGAAGAATGTATGGTTGAAGGAAAAAATGAACTTGCAAAACTTTTTGAACAGGACGCTACTCTTATTGTCATTTCGAACGAAATCGGTATGGGGGTTCATGCCCAAACTCAAGTAGGAAGAAAGTTTACCGAATTGCAGGGGTGGATGAACCAGTATATTTCAAAAAAAGCAGATAAAGCGATTTTTATGGTTTCGGGACTGCCAATACATATCAAATAAGTGAAAAGAAAAAAGGCAATATTCAACTGGAGTGGAGGGAAAGATAGTTCCCTGGCATTGTATCATTTATTAAAAGATCCAAATTATGAAGTAAAAGGACTGATGACAACAGTCAATGCTGAATTCAATAGAATATCCATGCATGGTGTACGTAGCGAGCTGCTCTATGCACAAGGGGAATCAATGGGAATACCGATTAAAGAGATCCGTTTACCCGAGATGCCTTCTATGTCTGTGTATGACAATACAATGAAAAAAGTACTTTCTGAATTGAAACAAGAAGGCATTACGCACAGCATATTTGGAGATATTTTTCTCGAAGATTTAAAAAAATATCGAGAGGATAGGCTTAAAGAAGTTGGACTGACAGCATATTTTCCACTTTGGAAAAGAGATACCACCGAACTGGTACATGAATTTTTAGAACTGGGATTTAAAACTGTAGTTGCTTGCGTCAAGTCAGAAGTTTTGGATCAGGAATTTGCCGGAAGAGTGATCGACAAAGAATTCTTAAATGACCTCCCTTCCAATGTAGATCCCTGCGGCGAAAATGGAGAGTTTCACACATTCGTATTTGACGGACCCCTTTTTAAGAACCCCATAAAATACACACTGGGTGAAACCGTGTTTAAAGAATATAAAGCTCCAATAGATAAGAATGACACATGTTTGTCAACATCTCCTGCGAAAAAGCCCACGGGATTCTATTTCTGTGATTTGTTCCCCGAAACCAAATGAAATGCAATGAAGGCAGCATGTTCATGGAGCGGCGGCAAAGATAGTTGTTACGCATTAATGCGGGCAATAGACCTAGGTGCTGAGCCTACAGTTTTGCTCAATATCATGCACGAAAATGGAGAAGTATCACGTTCGCATGGACTGCCATTAACCATACTCAAACAACAAGCCGATGCCATTGGTATACCTCTTTATTACACCCCTTCAACCTGGAGCGACTACGAAAAAAATTATATTGATTCCTTAGCGGCAATCAAAGAAAAATACTTTGTGGAAGCCACCGTTTTTGGAGATATTGACCTGGAACCACATCGAGAATGGGAGGAAAAAGTATGTAAAACTGCTGAGCTGCAACCTCTGTTGCCCCTTTGGCAGGAAAACCGTAGACAACTGGTTATTGATATGATAGAAAACGACATTAAAGCAATTATTGTTTCCTGTAATACGGCCATGGGTAAAAAGTACTTAGGCAGAGAGATTACCATTGCATTGATAGACGAATTGGAGTCGAGGGGTATTGATGCTTGTGGAGAAAATGGAGAGTATCATACTGCGGTGTTAGATTGCCCATTATTTGCAAAAACCATTGATCTTCCCGAATATTCAAGGAATGCCTATAACGATTACTGTTTTATCAACTGGAATTCATGAAGACATTTAATATAATACCGGTATCAATTAAACTTGATAAAGAGATACAATCCACCATTGATCTCAAAACAAAACCAATTGGAGCGCTGGGAGAACTGGAAAATGTAGCCTGTAAAATCGCCCGAATACAACAGACACTCGCACCAGAATTACGTAAGCCAACAATAGCTGTGTTTGCGGCGGACCACGGAATAGCCAAAGAAGGTTTGGTCAATCCATTTCCTCAAGAAGTAACATATCAAATGGTGATGAATTTTCTTTCCGGAGGTGCTGCAATAAATGTATTAGCAAAGCAAAATAACATAGCCCTGAAAATAATAGACGCTGGGGTAAATCATGATTTTGGCAAAATTGAAGGACTGATAAATGCTAAGTCCGCAATGGGAACGGCCAATTATCAGACTGAAAAAGCCATGACAAATGAGCAATGCGAGGAAGCCCTAAGCAGAGGATCACAGATTATAGAAGACATCTTTAATGGTGGATGTAACGTAGTCGGGTTTGGAGAAATGGGAATCGGTAATACCTCTTCAGCTTCATTGGTGATGAGCGTAATCTGTCAAATTCCAATAGAAGCGTGTGTGGGTAAAGGAGCCGGAGCGAATGAAGAACAATTGGTGTTAAAAGGTAAAATTCTAAAGCAAGTCCGCGAAAAGTATAGTTTGATAAATCATCAGGATTCATTGAAAATATTAAGCACATTCGGCGGGTTCGAGATTGCCCAAATGTGTGGAGGAATGTTAAAAGCAGCAGAGCTGGGAATGCTGATATTAGTAGATGGTTTCATATCCAGCGCTGCCCTCCTGGTAGCTCAGCTAATGAACAAGCATGTGCAGGACTATTGCTTGATTACACACCATTCAAATGAACAAGGGCATACCAGGATGTTAGACTTTCTTGGTGAAAAGCCCTTGATAAATTTAGGCCTGCGTTTAGGCGAAGGAACGGGCTGTGCTGTTGCGTATCCCATCATCCAGTCTGCCTGCACATTCTTCAATGAAATGGCCAGTTTTGAAGGGGCGTCAGTCAGTCAAAAATCATCTTAGTATGAAAGAACAAATAAGGATTTTCTTTAGCGCTTTGATGTTTTATACACGAGTACCTTGCCCAAAGTGGGTTGATCATAGCCCGGCATATATCAATAAATCCATTCGGTACTTTCCACTAATCGGATGGTTAGTAGGGGGAATTGCAGCAATGGCTTTTCTGTTAGGGAATTGGGCTGTAAGTCCATTATTCGGGATTGTCCTGAGTTTTATATCCTCTGTATTAGTTACCGGATCTTTTCACGAAGACGGATTTGCCGATGTATGTGATGGCTTTGGTGGCGGATGGACGAAAGATAAAATCTTGTTGATTATGAAAGATAGCAGGATAGGGGCATATGGAGTGGTTGGCCTTATTCTTATCTATTTAATGAAAGTAAGCTTGCTGATCAGCATGACCTCTTCAATTGATCAACTGGGAATGGTATCTGCATTCATAACTGCCCATTCTATAAGTCGGTTTATGGCGGGTACATTTGTTTTTACCCATCAGTATGTAAGGGAAACGACCGATAGTAAAGTAAAGCCGGTAGCAAACCAGTCAGGTAAAGCGAGCTTGGCCGTGTCTGCAATATTTGGAATACTGCCTTTATTAGGCATGTCAATTTATATGGAAAAATACACATTGATCATGATAATTCCTTTGCTCTATTTAGTGAAAATGGGACTTGGCAGGTATTTTACCAAATGGATTGGAGGCTACACGGGTGATTGTCTTGGTGCTACCCAGCAAGTTGCAGAAGTTGCCTTTTATGTTATACTAACTTTACTTTGGAAGTTTACTTTATAAGGCATACAACTCCTTTGGTGGAGAAAGGCATTTGCTATGGCCATGAAGATTTAGAGCTTGCATCTTCTTTTTACCCAGAGTATAAGAAAATTTCAGGATTACTTCCTGATTCATTTGATGCTGTCTATAGTAGTCCCTTAAAGCGTTGTTATCAATTGGCTGCCCGGCTTACAGATGGCTCAGTAAAAACGGACACCCGGCTAAAAGAAATGAATTTCGGTGATTGGGAAATGCAAGCATGGGATGATGTACCGAACGCGGAGTTGGATAAATGGATGAAGGACTATGTAAATGCCAAACCACCCAATGGAGAATCGATGATGGATCTACAGAAGAGAGTCCTTGCTTGGTGGGAAGAGCTACAATGCCTGCCCTATAAAAAGGTAGCCACGGTAACACATGGGGGAGTCATAAGGATATTGCATGCCAAATTCAATAATATTCTGCTTGACCAATCATTCGATCAGTTTCAAATTGATTATGGAGGAATTATGATTTATAACAGTTCAATATTGTCAGATTGAATCCAGGCATTTTAAATAAATGAGAAAGAATAGCTTATCACGAAGGAAACTCTGAGGTAACATTTAAGGGCTCC